>Ga0208482_1000459_pt1 | contig 12801 bp, 9 predicted proteins | sample LakMenEpi26Sep10_FD_150737 | JGI IMG/M metagenome (GOLD analysis project Ga0208482, IMG submission 150737) | Freshwater microbial communities from Lake Mendota, WI - 26SEP2010 deep hole epilimnion (SPAdes) | ecosystem: Environmental > Aquatic > Freshwater > Lake > Epilimnion/Euphotic zone ... | reverse complement strand
CGCCTGTCAAACCTTCGGGCTCTGTGGCTGGTGCTTGAGCAACGCTCCACGCAGCGTTGCGATTGAAAAATAATGTTGCATCTTCAAACTGGTAGCGACCATATGTATTTGTCTGCACTCTGAACAAATCTTCGGGATATCTGAAGTGATCAACAAGACCTTTTGGCGCAAGCGAAACTGGCGTGAACAACTTCGGAAACACCGACTGCCAAGTTTTAATAATTGGGTCAGTTTCATCGACTACATAAAACTTCATTGACCCGTCGTATGCATTCACTGCAATTTTGACGCTATTGCGGACATAATTGAAGTCGGTATTCAATCCACTGCCAAAAGTGAGCTGATCGATGTTCGCCTGCTGAGCGTATGGATAGCGGTTCGTAGTTGTAAAAGCGTCAACTAGCCATTCGACTTTGCCCTCAACAACTACTGGATACGGATCAGCATCAAGTCGCAAAAACGGTGCAACTTTGGCCACGCGTTCTTTGATATTGCGAATAAACATGATCTGAGATTCGCCTTCAACGAGTCCTGAACCAAACAAGTTGTACTCACCAAAATGAACGGCAAATGCGACTCGTCGCATCAAAGACGAAAGTTCAACGCCGCCTTTTGCTGAATATTTATTCGCCTTGGCGTCAGCGCATGCTTGCTCGGCTTCGCCGGTCTTTACCAATGCGTACGAGTCAAGTCCTTCGCCAAAATAAAGTTCTGGCTGGGTAACTCCCAAGTCTGTGTAGATCGGTCGACCGTCAATCGTTACTTTGCTGGCGGGCGCTACGACAAGACCGCAACCGTGTGTATATAGAAGGTGTCGCGACACCCAGGTTCGGTTTGGAATACCGGCTGTATTGAGTTCGCGTGCGGCAACTAAAACTTGCTGTTCTCTTCCATCGATTTCGTAACGGTCAACGTCCAGATCGCGGATTGCATAGAACGAAGTTTGACCCTCGTCAAGAACAAAACGATCTCGCATTTGAATTGGGTCAAGTTGGCGAACATCTCTCAGGGGTTCAGCATCATTTGAAACATCTGCAGAAGTAATCGGTTGGTAGTCAACTTCGACACTCTTTACAGAATCTAAACCCATCGCGTTCTTTGTCGCCAAAAGATTGCGCTCAATATATGGCAACTCTTTGGTGCTGACGTTTGGCTGAACAGAAAAACGCTGAATAACGGCCGGATAAATTTGTCCAGCAACAAGTGCGACAACCACCCACAACATCGTTGCGAGAACCGGCAAACGCCAGCCCTTCTGCCAAACATTCCATAAAAAGAGGACGGCGACCGCAAGCGAAACAAGAATCATCAAGCTCGTTGCAGGCAACTGCGCGTTCACATCGGTGTAAGTGGCGCCTTGCACAACGCCACGTGTTGATTGGGTCAATTCAAAGCGTCCGAACCAGTAACTGACCGCACGAGAAAGAGCAATTGCCGCAAACAAAACCGACAGATGCGCTTTTGCTTGTGGAGTTACATGTCGACCTTGGGTTTGCAATTGAATCGCACCATTCAAATAGTGTGCGATCGCCGTTACAAGGGCGATCAAAATCAATGCGGCAAGAGACCAGCCGATCAAAAACTGAATAAACGGCAATTTGAAAACATAGAAGCTCACATCGCGGTCAAATAGCGGATCTTTGATGCCAAACGATTGAGCGTTCTTGAACAGCAGCCAGTCTTGCCATTGCGATGATGCAGGCAACCCAACCAGAAGTCCAAGTACGAAAGAAATTACAACTCGAACTAGCCACTGGCGTTTGGCAACAAGTTGTCGATAGCCAGCCAATGCGCGTTGTTCAAGCGAAATTGGCACATCACTCGGTGCCAAGCGATCCGCCAACCACAAATTAAGCAAAATCGCGAGCGAGAAAATCGTAACGAACACTGCGGCGAGACTTAATTGCGTGGTTAAGACACCCCAAAAGACGTCAGTTCTGCCGACGACGTCATGCCAAAGAATATTTACGTAAAAATTGGCAAGACTGCGCGCTGAAATGCCGCCAACAACGAATACTGCCAAAACCGCCGACCAGATACTGCGAGCTTTCCTAAAGTTGCCGATGCGAAAGCCACCACCAGGTGTTCTCGGGTTGCGTGGACTACGCGGCAAGTCGGAGGGGTTCCGCACGATTGAAAGACTAGCGGGATGATGGAACTACAAGACACTTACATCCGGCATGTATTACGGGATGTTCGTCACCTGTTGGAAATTTTTCGCCGCAATTAACTTCACCGGCAAGCGAGTTGTCTTCAGCATCGGCACACGGAGGTCCATTCGGGTCAACCATCCAACAAACTTTCACTCCTGTCTCAAGAACGAGATAAGCGCCACGACTATACGCAAGTCGTGAGATGTCACCAACAATTTTGTCTACCTGTTTCATCTTCCATTCGCGATAAGTGCTACGAATCAAGCTCGACATTTCGCTTGCACTACCGTCACTGCCCTCAACACACTTTTGAATTCGTTCACGCAATGGGTAGACAATGTCGTCAGCGAGTTTTTTTGACAGAACTTGCATCACCGTGGCGTTGCTGATTTTCTTTCGCAAGTCTGATTTCAAACTCTTTGAAAGCGACTGTGCCCCAGACATTGCGGCTTCAATCAACTCTTTGCTAGTTGCTTCAACGAAAATTTGCAACTGATTCTCAAAACTTGGCAGTACTTTTTCAAGTGCTACCTGTGCTTTCTTTGACTGTAAGTAGTTGAGCATTGCATTCTCTTCGTCAGCCAATACTCGTTTAAGTTTTTTAACGAGCATCTCGTCAACTGCAATCAAGGCGCTGTCGCGTCGTTCAAACATCTTGAGGTCGGGCTCAATTGGCTTTGGCGGTTCAACTGCTTTTTTCGGTTTCTCAGTTGTTTTATGTGATGAATCTTTGACGGTCTTTACTGAACTAGCAACATTCTCAGCACCGGCTTGGCGAAGTTTTGCGAACAAGTCATCAACACTCGACTTTTTTGGCTCAATTTTCTTGATCAATTCTGGCGTCTTGGCTTCAGGCACAGTTGGCACAGTTGGTGCAGTTGGTGCAGTCTGATCTACTTCTGGTGTTTCAGTTGAAGGATGCAGACGCCGCGATGTTCGACCAAACATCTGAACAATTTTGGCGCGATGCCCGTCGTCAGATTCTGCCGGCTGTTCATCTGCAATCGTTGGCGCTGAGTCTTGAATCACAGGCACGATATTTTCTGCTTCGACTACCGGTTCTAAAATTTCTGGTTCTGAAACTAGTTCTGTAACTGGTTCATCAACTATTTCATTAGCTGGTTCACTAACTGTTTCAGTCGCATCGTCTTCAAACTTTTCACGATCAAACGGCAAGACATTTGTTGGCGAGTCATTACGTGGCTCAATCACGCTGATTGGTTTTGTTTCAATTACAACTGGCACTGCCTGCTGAAACTCTTCGGCGGCCTCGTCAAAATCTGTCAAATCACCGACTACCCCACTTGCTGCCAAACTTGCGCGTTCAAATGCCGCTTTAAGACGATCTCGGCTGCGAATTAATTCTTCGATCTGCTGGCGTGCGAGTTCACGACGCACCGCAAGTTCGTTCAAAAGTTTTTCACGATAAGCGCGTGCCTCGTTAACCATTTCGCGCCCTTGCTGTTTTGCAAGCTCAATTTCTGATTCACTGTCGGTTGCTGCATCACTTCGCCGTCGCGAAGATTCAATCTCTGCTTGCTCGCGCAACCTCGCAACTTCCGCAGAAGCCTCTCGAACAATTCGCTCAGCGGTTTCTGCTGCGCGATCTCGCATCTGTTGCGCGGCTTCACGCGCAACAGTTAAAACTCGCGCGGTTTCTTCTCCTAATAATGCTGTCACCGTCGCTTCATCTAGGACACCGGGGTCTGAAAGTCCGCGAGTCTGCATTGCTCGCATTTCACTTTCCAAAAACTTCTCTCGCTCTTGCAAACGGGCTAATTCTGCCGAGACCATTCGCAAGAAGTCGCGTACTTCGCCTTGGTCATAGCCCTTGCGCGAGACATTAAATTGCGCAGAACCGACGGCTGCGGGCGATGAAGGGTCGGGTCGGGAGAAACTTATCGCCATGCGACAAGATTAAACGCTATTTATAGTTCAATTGCGTCATTAGAGATGGCACTGCCGCCCAACTCTTTCAAGACGCTGAGTGCCTCTTCAAGATTTGCAACTGGAATGATGCGAAGTTTTGAACCAGCGACGCGTCGAGCGGCACTTAACTCTTCTGCAGTCTGCGAACTAGGTACAAGAAAAATAGTTGCGCCAGTCGCTTTAACTGCAACAGTTTTTTGTCGCAAAGCACCAATCGCGCCAATCGACTCGTCGCCGTCAATTGTGCCTGTGGCTGCAACTTTGAGCCCGCCTGAGAGTTCGCCCGGCGTCAATTCATCTAAAAGCGCGAGAGTGAAAGATAAACCGGCTGACGGTCCACCAATTAAATCGGTGTTGATCCCCACTTCAAATGGCAAGTCAACCTTTCGAGTGTCGGCAGGCCACACACCCATGATCGTTCGATTTGGATCGTCAGGGCTGACCATCAATTCAATTTTCTTTTTCACTGATTTTTCTGATTTGTGCGGAGTGATGGTCACTTCAACAACGTCACCAGGTGAGTAGTCGGCGATGATCGGCATCAAGTCAGAAAGTGTTGGGATCTCAATGCCGTCAAAAGCAGTGATCGTGTCACCGGGGTCGAGTTGTAAACAGGCGCTCAATGGTTTCGGGGCATCTTCACAGACGAGTCTCTCAATAATTAGTGCACCATAAGAAATAGAGACGTCATAACCAAGTCGTCTCAGTGCGACATACTCGGCGATTTGTTTCGTCGTGGCCATTGCTTGAAACCCAAGTCGTCGCTGTTCGCTAGGTGTTGACTTTCCAAATTTTTCTTCACGATTCAATACATCGACGTCGGGATCAAGAACTCCGATTAGTGCGTCAAGCGCAGTCAGCTTTGATCCGTAGGCAGTAACAAACAAAATTGGTGCAGAAGTTTTATATCGCGTGACCTGACTCAACGCTTGCTTGTCAAAAGTAAATCGTGATGCAACTTGCTCTGCCGAACCTGGCGCTACTTCCCAATAATTTATTTTTACTACTGCAGATGTGATCATTGCACCCGTAATGAGCCAAACAATTGTTATCAACGGTAGAGCCCACCACATGTTGCGTTGGCGTGGCGCAATAACGGTTTCCTGCTCAGCTGCGACCGTCGGCGATACGCTAGAAGGAGTTGTGGTTGTGTCGATACTCATGTCACTCACCGTCTTTGATGTTACGGTCAGGTCTAGCGCAATCATCATGCTGAGCATGATTGCTTTTTGGTTCGCAACCCGCGGTCGCACAAGGGCGCAATTCAAACCAGTGATGGTGCGAGTCGACAACAAGCGCCCATATTTTTACCAACAACTTTCTAGAGAGCGCACTCTTAAATCGGCCGGACTTCTCGGACTAAGTGGTTTGGCCATCGGAATCTTGTTCGCCGTCGTCTTATCTGTGTTGGCTACCTTCGTGTTTTCTCGACTCACAGGTTCTTTGGGAAACTGACGAATGAAGATCCTTGTAACTGGCGCAGACGGCTTTATCGGGTCACACGTTGTTGAAACACTTGTCAAGAGCGGGCATGAAGTTCGAGCATTCGTGCTCTACAACTCATTCAACTCTTGGGGATGGTTAGACGACTCAGATAAATCTGTTCGCGAGAGCATCGACGTCTTCGCTGGAGACATTCGTGATCCGCACGGGGTCGATAACGCTGTGTCTGGCCAAGAAGTGATTTTGAATCTCGCGGCACTGATTGCAATTCCTTATTCGTATCACTCTCCCGACACGTATATAGATACGAATATCAAGGGCACGCTCAACATTTTGCAGGCGGCACGTCGACACGAAGTTTCGCGTGTGATTCAAACTTCCACTAGCGAAGTTTATGGAACTGCCCAATACATACCAATTGACGAGAAGCATCCGCTTCACCCTCAATCGCCGTATGCCGCATCAAAAGTTGGCGCGGATCAACTCGCTTTGAGTTTTCATGCGTCGTTTAAAACACCAGTTGGAGTTTTGCGACCCTTTAATACGTATGGACCACGCCAATCTGCTCGGGCTGTAATCCCAACAATCATTAGTCAACTCGCTACTGGGCGTGAGGTAAAACTTGGTTCGCTTTCACCAACGCGAGACTTTTCATTTGTGCAAGACACTGCCAACGGTTTTCTTGCCGCAGCAATGAGCGACGCGATCGTCGGCCAAACCGTCAATCTGGGTAGTGGTTTTGAAATTTCAATTCAAGAAACTGCCGAGACAATCGCCAAATTGATGAATGTCGAGCTCAAACTTGCGAATGATGAACAGCGTGTCCGACCTGAAAGCTCAGAAGTTGAAAGACTGCATGCCTCAATTCAAAAAGCCAAAGAAGTTTTGGGTTGGCAACCACAATTAAAAGGACTCGAAGGATTTAAGGCCGGGCTAAAACAGACAATTGACTGGTTTTCGAATCCGACAAATCTCGCGCGCTACAAAGCAGATCGGTACAACCTCTAACTAGATGGCGACTCCAAAAACTTCGAAGCAAGAACTTCTTGCAGTTTTAAATTCAGTGCTTGGAAAACCCGCAGGCTCACCAATTGCTTTGCATGAGCCCAACATCGGCGATCACGAAAACGAACTCGTCGCGAAATGCCTGAGTTCAGGCTGGGTGTCGTCTGTTGGCCAGTACATCACAGAATTTGAAACTGGCCTCGCAAAGTTTACAAAAGCCGAGCATGTCATTGCAATTGTTAACGGCACCGCCGCATTGCACTTGGCGCTACACGCAGTAGGTGTAAAACCCGGTGATGAAGTCATCGTTCCTACGTTGAGTTTTGTTGCAACTGCAAACTCGGTTTCTCATTGTGGGGCGATTCCCCATTTCGTCGACAGTGACGGCGACGCATTGGGTCTCGACCCCATCGCATTGCGAGCGCACTTAAGTGCAACTGCTTCAATCAAAGACAATCAGCTCTTTAATACGAAGACCGGGCGACGAATCAGTGCGCTAGTGCCGATGCACACTTTTGGTCATCCAATGCAAATCGCAAAGTTGGTTGAAGTTGCTAGTGAATTCAAGTTGACAATCGTCGAAGATGCCGCTGAATCACTCGGCAGTTTTGTTGGCAATACACATACTGGAACTTTTGGCAAGTGCGGTGTATTAAGTTTTAACGGCAACAAGACAATAACCACTGGTGGTGGTGGTGCAATTCTGACGAGTGACGCAGAGCTTGCCAAAAAGATTCGACATCTAGCTACAACGGCGAAACTTGCACACGATTGGGAGTACATCCACGATTCAGTCGCATTTAATTATCGCATGCCAAACATCAACGCTGCACTCGGTTGTGCACAACTTGATCGACTTGACTCATTTCTAAAAGCAAAACGCAAGCTAGCAACAAAATATTCACAGGCTTTTGCAGAATGTGACACACTCAGTTTCGTCGACGAAGCAAACGGCACGACATCAAATTATTGGCTTAACACAATTCGACTGAACGCCCCAGATTTGCAAACTCGAGATGAATTGCTTAGCGCCGCACGCGCAGATGGATACTTGTGTCGACCAGCATGGAACTTGCTGCACACTTTGCCGATGTATGTTGACGCTCCGCGCGCAGACTTGCCAGTGGCACAAAGACTTTGGCAATCATTGATCAACATTCCAAGCAGTGCGCGACACTGTTTAGGCGATATTTAGTGCGCAGAAAAATTTGTTTTGTAACCGGCACTCGCGCCGAATATGGCTTGCTACGGCCAGTTATGAATCTGTTGAAAACAGACTCTGATGTTGTTTTTCAATTAGTTGTCACGGGATCACATTTGTCACAGCGCCATGGCGAGACCGTCAATGAGATTGAGGGTGACGGCTTTACTCCGGATGCCAAGCTGACGGTAGATCTCTCAAACGACTCTCGAGTTGCTGTAGCTGTCGCTATGGCAAATACGACAGCTCAGATGGCTGAGACTTTTTCGCAGCTCGCGCCAGATCTGATTGTTGTTCTTGGTGACCGCTACGAAATTTTGGCGACTGCTCAAGCCGCACTCATTTTGGGTATCCCTGTTGCTCATATTCACGGCGGCGAAGTAACGACTGGCGCTTTTGACGACAGTATCCGTCACGCAATCACAAAGATTTCAAATTTGCACTTTGTTGCAGCCGATGATTACGCACGACGCGTAATTCAACTTGGGGAACAACCAAACACCGTCTTCAATGTTGGCTCTCTCGGGGTTGAAATTGCTCTAAGTGAGCAACTTTTAACACAACAAGAGTTAAGTGCCACACTAAATCTTGATTTGACGAATCCAATTCTGCTCATAACTCATCATCCGACTACTAATTCGACCGTTTCGACAACTTCTGAAATAGCAGAGCTTCTCGCAGCGCTTAAGTCTTTTTCGTTCTGCACGATCATTTTCACAGGAGCTAACGCAGATCCAGGCAATCATGCAATTACTGAGATGGTTAACAACTTTGTGGCCGAGGACCCTAAAAAACGCTCGGCGCACAAATCACTTGGCCAGAAAAATTATTTGAGTCTGATGAAAATTTGTGCTGCGGTCATCGGCAACTCTTCAAGTGGAATTATTGAAGCTCCGGCATTTGGTGTTCCGACAGTCAACATCGGCAGTCGACAATATGGTCGTCTTCGAGCAGATTCAATTATCGACGTCGCAACAAACCGTGATCAGATCAAAACAGCAATTGAGACCGCACTTTCGTCAACGTGGCATGAACGTTGCGCCAAACAAAAAATGCAATATCACGCTGACAACACTGCGCAACGTATTGCCGATACTCTGAAAACTGCTGAGACTAATCAGCAAAAAACTTTCTTCGATATCTCGTGACAAACATGATGCAACATCACAAAACTTTTCTGATTGCTGAAGCTGGCGTAAACCATAACGGCTCAATTGAATTGGCAAAGAAATTAATTGACGCCGCAGTCATGGCTGGCGCAGATGCTGTCAAGTTTCAATCTTTTGTGGCTTCGTCGATTGTTACAGCTGGTGCAAGCAAAGCCGAGTATCAGATCACCAACACTGGTTCCAAAGAATCACAACTCGAAATGCTGAAGAAGTTAGAGCTATCTCATAGTCAGCAACGTGAATTGCATCAATACTGCCAACGCAGTGGTATTCAATTTTTATCCACCCCGTTTGATACTGCGAGTTTGAACTTTCTGACTTCTGATCTTGGTCTCGAGACAATCAAAGTTGGATCTGGAGAACTTACAAACGCTCCATTTTTGTTTGAAGTGGCGCGGTTGGCTAAAAACATAATCCTCTCCACTGGCATGAGCACCATAGATGAGGTGGCTGATGCGTTAGGTGTAATCGCGTTCGTAATGGCTGATAGCAAGAATCCATCTGTGAGTTCTTTTAAGTCAGCACTCGCTAGTTCTGAGGGTAGAAAGGCTGTTACTTCGAAAGTTACTTTGCTGCATTGCACAACTGACTACCCCACAGTTCCGAGCGATGTAAATCTGCAAGCAATGTTGACACTTCGCGAAAAATTTGACTGTCAGGTTGGCTTTTCGGATCACTCTGTTGGTATTCATCTTGCAGTCGCGGCCGTAGCAATGGGTGCAACAGTAATTGAAAAACATTTGACAATTGACCGCGACTTGCCAGGCCCCGACCATAAAGCGTCACTTGAACCAAGCGAATTTAAAAATCTTGTTGACCAAGTAAGGGATCTTGAAAACGCGTTCGGTGATGGCATAAAACGACCAACTGAAGTTGAACTTAAAAACAAAAAGATTGCTCGACGAAGTTTGGTCGCTTTAAAAGCAATTAAAACTGGTGACGTATTTACTTCAGAAAATGTCTCAATAAAACGGCCGGGTACGGGTCGATCACCATTTGAGTATTGGTCGCTACTCGGAACTAAAGCAACATCAGACATCGCTGAAAACGAAGTCATCCAGTAATGAGCAACACCAAAATATATTTAGTTGCATGCGGAGGGCACGGCCGAGTTGTGCTTGATGCTTTGTTGTCAAGCCAACAAACTATTCACGGAGTGGTTGACGCGAACATCGCCATTGGCACAGAAATTTTCGGCGTCAAAGTTGTCGGCGGTGATGACGTCATTAAAACTTTTGATCCAAAAGTGACGCAACTAGTTAACGGCTTTGGGTCAACGGGCAGCAGTAGAAAGCGCATGGAAACTTTCGAGCATTGGTCAAAGTCTGGTTTCAAATTTCGTGGCGTGATTCATAAGGCGGCGTCGATTGGCGCAGAATGCAAAATTGCTAGTAGCGCACAAATAATGGCCGGAGCGGTTTTACAAAATCGCGTCAGCGTTGGCGAAAATGTTGTGATTAACACTCGGGCATCAATTGATCATGACGTCGTCATCGCCGACCATGCTGTGATTTCGCCTGGTGCAATTATTTCTGGCTCGGTAAAGATCGGTCACGGAGCATTTGTCGGAGCCGGAGCAGTCATTATTCAAGGCATCGAAATTGGCGATAACTGTGTAATTGGTGCTGGGGCTGTTGTGCGCCACAATGTAAAACCAGCAACCACCGTCGTGGGGAACCCTGCAGCACAATTAGAATAGAGGCAATGTCTAATTGGCGAGATGCTCTCGTTTCGAGTTCGACCTCACTGCGTCAAACCATCGAAGCCATCACTAACGCAAGTATCCAGATTGCTCTTGTCGTTGATGCGAACAACAAACTTTTGGGAACAGTCACTGATGGTGACATTCGTAAAGCGATTCTTGCTGGAAAAGATTTAGATATAACAGCCGAAGAAGCGATGCGCCGAGAGCCAATAACCAGCGCCGCGAAAACTCCCCGTGCTGCAATTTTGAAATTAATGCGTGAGAAGAAGATTCACCAGATGCCATTGCTAGACGATCTTGGCCGAGTAGTCGATGTACTCACAGTTGACGACATGATTGGTGCACACCAGAAACCAAACGCCGTGGTGATTATGGCGGGCGGACTTGGCACGCGACTTCACCCGCTCACCCAAGACACGCCAAAGCCGATGCTCAAGGTGGGTGGAAAACCAATATTAGAAACGATAATTCAGTCTTTTGTGGATCAAGGCTTTGTTAATTTTTTTGTCTCGCTGAATTACAAAGCAGAAGTGATAACAAGTTATTTCGGTGACGGCTCACAATTGGGAGCGACAATCAACTACCTTCATGAAAAATCGCGACTCGGGACCGCCGGAGGTCTTTCACTTCTTCCGCAAAACATCCATGCGCCAATCATCGTGATGAACGGCGATCTTTTGACTCGAATCTCTGTTGAAGCACTCCTTGACTTTCATGAGCGCGAAAGTGCGGTGGCGACAATGGTTGTGCGCGAGGACCACTATCAAGTTCCCTACGGCGTAGTTGAAGTGGACGGAACCCAAATTATTGGCGTTGAAGAAAAACCAATTCAACGCCACTTGGTTAATGCAGGCATTTACGTAATCAGTCAAACGGGTCTAGAAAATATCCCAAATGACACCTTTTACGATATGCCAACTCATTTTGCGAAACTCTCTGCAAACGGACACCGCACTGCTGCATTTCCGCTTCATGAATACTGGGTTGATATTGGTCGCCTGGACGAACTCGAACGTGCTCAGCGAGAATGGCCACAGGAACTTCAGTGAAAGTTGCTGTAGTTGGTGCGGGATCAATCGGACAAAGACACCAACGATTACTTCAAGAACTCGGACATGAAGTTGTTGTCATTTCCAAAAGTTCAAAGTCAGCAAAATATAAATCACTCTCAGATGCGCTCACTCAAGAAAATTTTGAATACGTAGTCCTGGCAAGCCAAACATCGCAACACTTTGCAGATCTCAGTGTTTTGATTGAAAAAAGTTTTGTGGGTTCTGTGCTAGTTGAAAAACCAATCTTTGATCGGTCAGAAAAACTCAAACCGAATCGCTTTAAGCTCTTGGCTGTTGGCTACAACTTGAGATTTCATCCAGCGATAATCTGGCTGCAAAAGACTCTCCCTCAACTCGGGGCAATATCTTCAGCCAACCTTTATGTTGGGCAATATTTGCCAACTTGGAGACCAGACAGCGACTATCGAAATTCAAGTTCAGCAAAAACCGACTCAGGCGGCGGTGTTTTGCGCGACTTAAGCCATGAATTAGATCTGGTTCAATATATTTTTGGAGACTGGAATAAATTGGCAGCAATTGGTGGCAAATTTAGTGACCTTGAAATTGAAACCGATGATACATTTTCAATTTTGATGCAAACTGATCAATGCTCTGCAGTTTCAGTGCAAATGAACTACTCAGATCGACTCAGACAGCGAATGATTACTGTTAATGGCAACAACGGAACAATCCAAATTGATCTTGTCAGCAATTCGGCAACGTTTAATAACAGTCAAATGAGTTTTGACGTGCAGCCAGATAGCACATATGTTTTTCAACACAATGCAGTGATCCACAATCAAGATCTGTCTATCTGTTCTTTGGCCGACGCCTTGAAAGTAGTCGCGACAATTGAAGCTGTTGAGAAGTCAGCCAAAAAGTCAAAGTGGATTACTAAATGAAAGCTTTATGCACTATTTGCGCACGAGCCGGCTCTAAAGGTGTTGCAAATAAAAATCTAAGGTTGATAAACAACAAGCCACTTATTGTTTATTCAATTGAACAAGCAATTGCCTCAAAATTATTCGATCAGATAGTCGTAAGTAGCGACAGCAAAGATATCCGTGAAGTAGCGCTTGCCAACGGCGCAACGTTTTGTGTTGATAGACCTGCAGAGTTGGCTACAGATACTGCTCCAAAGCTT
>Ga0208482_1000456_pt1 | contig 12814 bp, 7 predicted proteins | sample LakMenEpi26Sep10_FD_150737 | JGI IMG/M metagenome (GOLD analysis project Ga0208482, IMG submission 150737) | Freshwater microbial communities from Lake Mendota, WI - 26SEP2010 deep hole epilimnion (SPAdes) | ecosystem: Environmental > Aquatic > Freshwater > Lake > Epilimnion/Euphotic zone ... | reverse complement strand
GGGGCTAGTAGCACCGAGTGCCATGGTTTCGGTGGGGCCACCGTTGTTAGCTAAAGGGCTAAGAAGGGGATCGCCGGCAATGTTTCCCGAACCTGACGAGTTGCCGGTGGTATCATTTAAAGTTCCATCTTGCACAAGGTTGTTGAGATTAGTACCTATGGTACCGTTGCCGAAGTAATCAGTAGGGGTGGTGAGTTGGCTGGGGGCAAGGCTGTTGGCAATGATGGTGTTGGCAATGTTGAGGGTGCCGTTGTTCTGGAGGCCGCCACCAGCAGTTGCAGAATTGCCAGAGATAGTGGTATTAGTGACGGTGAGGGTGGCGTAGTTATTGATGCCACCGCCGTATGCTATTGCAATATTCCCAGATAGTGTGGAATTGGAGATGGTGAGGGTGCTGCCACCTTGGCTGTTATTGATGCCGCCGCCTATGTTTCCAGTATTCCCAGAGATTGTGGAATTGGTGACGTTGAGGGTGCCACTGTTGTAGATGCCACCGCCATAGTTTGCAAATTTGCTTGAAGCGCCGGTTGCAATATTGCCAGATATAGTGGAATTGAAGATGTTGAGGGTGGCGCCGCCTTGGTTGTTGATGCCGCCGCCATTGCCGGCTACAGTATTTCCAGAGATGGTTGAGCTATAAATATTAAGCCTGCCATCGTTAAAGAAGGCTCCGCCACTACCTGAGGTATTCGCCCCAGTAACAGTCACGCCGGAGATGGTTAGGTTGCCCCCAGAATTAATGGTGAAAATACTAAAGCTGCCTTGGTTAGCGTCAATGGTAAGCGAGGAAGCGCCAAGGCCGTTGATGGTAAGTGTGCCTGCGGAACTAGTAGATGCAATGTTGGGCAGAGCGGATGCCAGATTGATGGTGTAGGGGCTGTTAACTACAGAAAAATCAATCGTGTCATTGGCAGCGGTGGCGTTGGCATCGAGTATGGCTTGCCGAAGCGAACCAGCGCCTGAATCTGAATCGTTTATTACCGTAAAGCTTGCAGGTACAACTCTTTCTTCTAGGCCAAGGAGTTCGAGCTTACGGTGAATTCCCTTTTTTAATACTGTTTTGGATGCGAAAAGATTTTTGAAAACATTAAACATCGGTAGGAATTCCTTTAATCAAAAGCAGTTTGACCGCATTAGTGTTATAAATATGCTCCATGAGCATTATCGGTACAAAGCAAGCACCAAATAAAACAGAACTAACATTCTTTAATAATATCTGGTAAAAAAATGTTGTCAAACAAAAAAGCGGAACACTCGCTCTATTTCTCCTATTTTAAATAATCCATAAACTCAAAATTACCACTGTTTACCACATTTTTGATGAATATGGTAAGTTTGCGCAGGGGGCACCAAAAGATTAGCCACGGTAAGAAGACCAAGAAGAATCAGAACTTATCCACCGATTAAAACAGAATTTAACAGATATAAAAACAATTAGAAAAGAAGAATTTGCCACGGACGAACACGGAATTACACGGAAGGAAGACCAAGAATACGCATAAGCATAGCCACGGATTAACACGGAATTACACGGAAAAGACAGAAGCAGAGACACGAAATGAAGAACACATAAATCAGAGCCTGAAGTAATACCCATCCTTAGGTGCAAGATCTAAAGGTTCAAATGGAGGAGTTGCAGTGGGGCTCCCCCATCGCAACTCCTCTGTCTTTAAACAAAACCATATCAATCAACGGCAAGCAAAAGTGGTGGAGGTTAGAAACCCGGGCTAGCGAAGCGAAGGGCCCTTTTCCCGGAGAGAAGAGGGTTGGGAGTTGGGGGAAGAAAAAGCAAAAGTAAAAAAAAATAAAAGAGAAAGTGTGGATATAAGAATTTAGAGATAAAAGAAAATCTCATCCACTTCAAAGAGGTGGATGCGGGACGGGTTCCCGATCTGCCAGAAAGTGCTATCAGCCCTTAGCCGAGCCTGCTTTGAGGTAAGCCACAAGACAGCTTGAGACTTCGCGCACCAGCGCAGGGATTGGGATCTCCACACCGGAGACTTCCTCATCATCAAACATCATCTGCTGGGCTAAAACCGCATACAACATCCGCCAGGCCACATCGACCGCGATCGTAGGAGAGGCATGGGCAATCTCCTCGCGGTGGCTTAGCACGAGCGAGGTAAAAATGCCGGCGAACAAGGTATTCGCCCGAATGCCCTGAGCCCTCAGGATCGGATCGGACGAACGATGAAGGACGAAAAAGCGGGCTGAATTGCGGTACTCTTGGGTGGCGGTGAAGACGTGGGACATGAACACCTCAATCGCGCTTGCCAGATTTTTTTCGTTGCCGGCTGTTGCGACTGCTACATGCGCTGCGCCTCCGATTCGTAAGAGAAAGCGTTCGTGCATAGCTTTGAGCAGGCCGTTGCGGTCGCCGAAGCGGCTGTAGAAGCTGCCTACCGAGGTATCCGCAAGCTTTATGACTGCGTCAACAGTGAGGGAGTTATCCCCGCCCTCTGCGAAAATGGCCTCGGCAGCGTCAAGCATTTTGGCCATCGAACGAACGCTGCGGTCTTGCTGGGGTTTGCGGTCTTGTTGCTGAGGAATACCAGCTTGCTTAGGTTTACGGCCCATGGTCATCCAAATAAGTTATTCTGTGAAATTTTTCTGCCCGAGCCCTTTGGGCAACGGTAGCAGGGGGCAATAACGCCCGGAAGATAATAATATAGTCTTTCTGCGAGTTTTTCCAACCATAATCTAAAATCATAAAAGGTAAAAACAAAGAAGGCTACAAAGTCGCAGGGTGTGGGTAGTGCATGCATAATGGGAACTATTATGGAGGTAATTGCAAGCATTTGATTGACAATATCTGGCCCAAGACCTTACTATATTTTAGTAGGTAAAAGTTTGCGTAATTGTCCCACCTAAATGCTTCCCCAAGAGATCAATTTTGTGAATTCAGCTTTTGGCTTCATGCGATTATCTTTCATACCGATTTTGAGCTTATGCTTTCTAATTGCACCGGATGTTTATGCAGCAGATGCCTTCACGGATAAAGTCCTTCCATTTATGAAGACTTACTGCTCGCGATGTCACAATGAAAAAACTAAGAATGGCGAATTTGATCTTTCAATATATACCACTGCAGCGAAGGCCATCGAGGATTTCAAGCAGTGGGAACATGTGGTGACTTTTCTTAGGAAAGAAGAAATGCCACCTGCGGAATCGAAGCAACCATCTGCAGAGTTACGAGCAGAAATGCTAAAGGTGGTTGAAGGGATTTTGGTAGAAGAGGCGCGGAAGTATACGGGCGATCCAGGGGTGGTGGTTCCACGCAGACTTACCAATTCGGAATTTGATAATACCATTCGGGATATCACCGGGGTGGATATTCGCCCTACCGCATCATTCCCGCTAGATCCTTCCTCAGGCGAAGGTTTTAACAATACGGGTGAAGCCTTGATGATGACGCCTAGTTTGTTCAAAAAGTATTACGGCGCTGCTCAGCAAGTTGCAGATCATGCGTTGTTGACATCCACGGGATTAAAGTTTGCACCCCATGCGGTTACCACATTCGCAGACCGCCAGAAATATTATGAACAATTAATCTTGAAGTTTTACGATGGGCACAAAATTCAATACGAGACCTATCTTACTGCACTATGGCTTTACAAATATCGCGCTGAAAACGATAAAGCAACTTCGGTTGAAGCATGGGCCAAGAAAAAAAACCTGAGTTCAAAATACATGAGTTTGTTGTGGGAGGCTCTTAACGGCGCCCCGAATGATGGCCAGTTTTATCTGAGTTGGTTGCGCCAAAGTTGGGAAACGATTCCCGCACCAAAAAACTTACTCGAGCCCACCGTATCAAATGAAGTGGCACAAGCTTTAAAAACCCTTGCAACCGATATTCGCGAATTAAGCATGAAGCTTTGCCCGCCTGAAACACCCGCAATTGTTGCAAATGCAGGCAATAGCCCTGTGGCTCATCTTGATTCACGCAGAAAAATGGCGCAATCGCGTGACACCTTCGATTTCAAATCTGCATCAATGCAGCGGTTTCAACAATCCTTTTCCAATGTTGGTAATACTCCAACCATAAAGCTGACAATTGAGATTGCAGCCAGCTATAAATTAAAAGCTGATGGATTTATTACCCTTGATGGTGGGTTTACAACATCGAATCCTATGACTGCAAATCTGAACGATGCCAAAAAGAAAAAATGGACACTCCATGCAATTCTTTCAGAGCATGCTCCCGACCAATTGAAGAAATTAAGCTTCGGCACAAGGCCTGATGGCAAAAAAGCAGATCCTGACTCTCTGGTTTTAAAAGCCCCTGTGGCGCTTGAAATCGAGATCCCCGCAGCAGCATTCAACACTAAGGGCAACCTTAACTTTTTTGCAGACTGCAAGCTTGAGGGTTCATCGCAAGGGATGGTTCAAGTGAAACTTTCGGCAGGAACACCTGTTAAGAACGAAAAATATCGACCTTCAATAAATCTTTTTGAGCCTGGTCATGCAAACGCCCAAAAGATTCAAACTTCGGGAGAGGCGTTTTGCAAACTATTCCCCAACCGGTTTTATTTCGTCGATGACACACGCGGGCTCTCCGCAGGATTCCACTTGATTGAAGGCTTCTTCCGCGATGATCAACCCCTTTACAAACTAGCACTCAGCGATCCCGAAAAGCGGGAGATCGATCAGCTTTGGAACGACCTTTATTTCGTTACTGATATTTGGCAGAAGATGCTTCGCGGGTTTGTTTTCTTCGAACGATCCGAACGCAGTTTCCTTAAGCACCCCGATTTCGATTCCATCAAGGAAGAAGACCCTGATTTAACTAAAGAAGAAAACATAAAGCGGTTCAAAGAGCTTTACTTGGTTCGATCTAATGTAAAATCCAAAGGAGAAGAATTAAGCAAGCACCCTATCAGCATCTTCTTCGACGATATTTCTGCAGGCCTGAAATACCGAACAGAAACTTTTACAACCATCGCTCCAGTCTACCTTAAAAATCTAGAAGACTTCGCAAGCGTTGCGTATCGCAGACCATTAACCGATCCAGAATTGCAAAGCCTTAGAAAGTTCTTTCTCGACATCAACCAAAACAAAGAACTCGGTATCGAACAAGCAGTGCAGGCATCGATCGTCAGAATTTTGGTCTCTCCTTACTTCAGCTATCGCATGGATGTATCACCTGCTGGGAAAAGCGTTGCAGCTCTTCCAGATATTGCATTAGCTTCACGCCTAAGCTATTTTCTTTGGGCTGGCCCTCCTGATGCAGAGCTTTATGAGCTTGCAGCAAGTGGCAAACTTCATGATGAAAAAGTTCTACGCGAGCAAACACGCAGAATGTTAAAAGACTCTAAAGTTAGTAGATTTGCCTTGGAATTCTTCGGGCAATGGCTTGGCTATCGCGAGTTCCTGAAAAATGAAGCAGTAAGCAGAGAAGTTTTCCCTACTTTCGACGATACACTTCGTCAGGCAATGTTTGAAGAACCCACCAGGCTTGCAGCATATCTCATCCAACAAAATAAACCCATCACCGATCTACTATCCAGCGATTCTACTTTTGTTAATAAGAAACTGGCCCAGCACTATGGCCTGCCCTTTAACGGCAAAGCTGATGATTGGGAATTGGTTGAAGGAATGGAAAAGTTAGGAAGAGGTGGCGTAATGGGCATGGCTGTTTTTCTTACCAAGAATTCTCAACCACAGCGAACCAGCCCGGTGAAGCGGGGTTTCTGGGTGGTAAGCAAAATGCTAGGCGAGCATATACCGCCACCTCCCGCTGATGTCGCAGTGCTTCCCGCAAAAGAAACCGACACCCAGGGCAAAACCATCCGCGAACTTATGGTGCTTCATACCGATGATAACCGCTGCGCACGGTGCCATGTTCGTTTTGATTCTGTGGGCCTGGCGATGGAAGGTTTTAACCCAATAGGGGCATCTCGCACCAAGGATCTCGCTGGACGGCCCATCGATAACCTGGTTATTCTATCTTCAGGCAAAGAAGCCAAAGGCGTGCCCGAGTTTTCAAAGCATTTACTTTCCAGCCGTAAGAATGAGTTCACTAAAACATTGAATCAAAAACTTCTGGGTTATGCATTGGGCAGGTCGCTGCAACTTTCAGATCATTCGTTGCTGGAGAAAATGCAAGCTGATTTGAATACCAATGAAGATAAACTCGGAGTGTTGTTTGAAACCGTGATCACCAGTCCACAATTCCTTAATCAACGATGCCGGGATTTCTCGGCTTCTCAATTTTTAAACGAAACGAAAGGCAATAAGCCATGAACGCATCAATGAATTTATCTAGGCGATTACTTCTTAAGGGGCTTGGAATTTCTATTGCGTTACCTTGGTTGGAATCTGCGCATTTACTGGCTAAAGCGCAAGAAGAACCAAAGCGATTTGCATGCTTATTCATAGGCGATGGTATCTGCCCAACCACCTGGTGGGCCAAGGGCAATGGCGCAGATATGGAACTTGGTTCCAGCCTTGAACCACTTGCTCCATTCAAACAGAAAATAAATGTAATCCGCGGGCTTCATAACCGCGAAGGCGATGGCGGCCATGCCAAATGCACGGGAAATATTCTTTCAGGAGCAGCTTTGAAAAGAGGTAGCATCATCCAGGGCGGTATCAGCATGGATCAACGCCTTGCAAAGCATTTCGAAGAAGAAACCGCAATTCCCAGCTTGGTTTTGGGTTGCGAACAGCCAGTAAGTGGGTTCCACGAAAGCCAGTACTCCATGGTTTATGCTTCCCATATTTCATGGCGCAGTCCTGATTCACCAATCCCCATTGAACTTTACCCTGCGCTAGCTTTCGATAGCCTTTTCGGCAGCCAAGTAGGCAAGTTGCAAGGCAGCATTCTTGATCAAGTTTTGGAACAGGCTAATGATTTAAAACGTAAGGTTAGTGGCTTTGATCAGATTAAGCTGGATGAATATCTTACCTCAGTAAGAGAAACCGAGCAGCATGTACAAAGGCTTAATCGCAGGCAGGCAAAAGAAAATGTTGCAGCCAATGTTCCACTGCATCAACGCCCACCCGCAGGCCAGCCCAGCAACTTTCGCGAATATTGCAGGCTGATGGCAGATATCATCGCACTGGCATTTCAAACCGATCGGTCACGCATTGCAACTATGCTGATGAGCCGCGATCTTTCGGGTCAGGTTTATCCCTTCCTTAACATCCGCGATGATCATCATAGTTATTCGCACTCGAACACCGGGCCCGAATACCAAGCGATTGTTCGCTGCCATGTTGAGCAATATGCCTACCTCATCGAGAAACTTTCCAAGATGCAAGAGGGCGACAAAACAGTTCTAGATAATTCGTGCATCATGTTTGTTTCAGAGCATTGGAACGCACATAACGGCCAGCAAGTCCCTGTTGTACTTGCGGGCGGGCTTGGTGGCAAATTGCAAACGGGCAGGTCGCTTGATTACTTAAACGCAGGCAACGACAAACGCAAGCTTTGTAGCCTTTATCTTTCCATCATGGATCGCATGGGATTAAAACTTTCAGAGTTTGGCGATTCCCGTGAAAGGCTTGCTGGCTTGTAATCTTGAAGCTTGTATACGAAAAAATCCCCGCTTGGTTGCACTTATATTGTGCCAAGCGGGGATTATGATTTTTGCTGTTAAGCAAGAGGCGCTATTCAGCACTGATGCCGCTAAGAACATCATCCACTTCCGCTTGCTGGCTCTTTTCTTCCATCTGCAACTTACGAACCTCTTCTTGAAGTAATTCAATCTGAGTTTCCTGCTTATCAAACTTATCTAAATACCGCTTGTAGGCTGCAGAGGTTGGGGGGACATTTTGCAGATTGGCACGCAATCGGGTTTGATCTTCTGTGATACCTTTTAATTCTTTTTCCCGCTCGGTGAGTTTGCGTTTGGTTTCAAGCAAGGCAGCTTTAACATCCAAGGTGCGCTGGAATGCAGCCTTTACTGCGGGCTTCAACACGGGATAAAGAAGGAAACCTTTGATTCTTGCTTCTTCCATGGTCGAAATTTTTTCCTGCACCACTTGCGACTTGGTTTCTTCGATCAACTTTTCCACGCTTTTGCCCTTCGGTAATTCCAACGGGAATCGATACAGCGTGGTAGAACCTTCTACTGGTTTCAAAGCCACATCATCAAGTTTCCATTCCGGCCTTACTACATGTTCGAGAATGATTTTTCGATCAAGTTCTGAACGGCTGATCAGTTTATAACTTCGCGATTCATGCAGATCACTAGCAACAGCAACCATACCCTTGTTGATTACAATGGATTTTAACTCTATGGGTTTAACTTGAGTAAACAGTTGAAGCTCCACACCCAAATGGTTTGGATTGCCTGAAAGCACGCTTCGTTTGCCATCTAAAAGTGGAAGCATTGCAATGGGCTCAATCTTAGGTTGTTCTTCTGGCACTTCAAACGAGCTGGTCTTCATGGCTGGAGCAGCAACTTGAAACCGGTATAAATCACGGCTTTGCTCCAGCGTTTTAACATCCCCTGCAAGTTTCCAATCATCGCGGATTGGGTGTTCGATTACTGCGGTGCGTTCGAGTTTCCCGCGGTTTTTGATGGTGTACACCTTGGTTTGCCTGGATGAATATCCAGCCTGCACCCGATCCCCGAGGTATTGAACCCGGATTTCAGGCCCAACCGATTGCTTTACTTCCGTTTTAACCTCCATCGAAAGATCAACCGCATAACTGATAAACCTTTCTTCCTCTGGTTGCATATCCGACAATCGTGCATCACCTGCATAGGCACCGTTTTCAAATACAGTAACCGGGCCCTGAGGCAGTGGTTGTTTGGTGCTGTTTTTCAACTTTAACCCCATCAGAGGAAACTTGGCATGAACCGTTTCATTAAAAATACTGAAAGGGGTAACATCAATTTCTTCATTAAGAATCTGAATAAGAGCAGACTTTTGCCTTGCGAGGGATATTTTCTCTTCGATAAGATATTGGAAAGATTCACCTGCCTCGTCAGCGGCTTCCGCTTCTAGCTGTTTATCATGTTGGGCAGCTATTTTCTGGCCCTTCTGTGATGCCTTTTTCAGGTTTTCTTCCAGCGCCAGCTTTTGGTTTTGCTTACGATTCTGTAAATCCTGATAGCTCAACTTATTCTGAGCTTGCAGTGCAGGCAAACCGGCTTGTTGCTGAGCATCATTATTTGCGTTTCCAAGGGGGTCATTGGCTGGGGGTTGATTTGGAACATTATAATTTTGAATAACCGGATTGTTTTGGTAGCGATTATCCCCCCGGAAATTGGAGCCCATCTGGCCAAAATTCGCCATTCCGCCATTGCCCAATTGTCCGCCACCACCAGCGAAACCACCGCCTGCACCGAACTGCCCAAAACCACCCGTTGGAATCGAAGGAGCCATATTGCTTGCTACCATTCCATTATTTCCTGAAGTGATTGCACCGTTGTAAGTAGGCGGACGAAGCATGCCATATTTGTCTAGTTCGACCGTAGGCCGGGGCACAAACAGAGGCGGGTACAAATCCATCTGAAACGAAATCGGCCTGCCACTCACCAACACCATGCGTACATTTTTCCAATCCTCATCCGTGGTATTTTCCACCGAGGCATATCCTTGCAATCTGCCTTTGCCATTGCCTAGCAAAGTAAGACGATAACTACTTTTCCAAATGGGATTTTCAGCAACATAACCAACTTTCACCTCGCGCTTGCCCTCACCTTTAAATTGCAGCGTGACAGTTTTTTTCATTTGATCATGGCTAGTTGCAACCACTTCCAACGCTCTGCGTAGCTCTTCGTTCAAGGTTGGATTAATGAATCTCATGCGCTTGATATCTGCAAGCTTAATACCTCGAATCCCATCAGGCCCCACCAAATTTAATTGGTGCACTTCCACTAGGGTATCCTTAGGGCCCGGTTGCATTTGTGATTCCATGCCAAGGATTACCCCAGTTTCAGGGGTGGTGTTTGAATTGAGTACGATTTCGATTTTTTCACCACGGGCCTGCTGCAGCAACTGCCCAAGGGTTGGGTTCATCGTTAGATCTAGGGCAAAGCTCCGCAGGGTTTTCTCTACAGGATCTTGCCCATCGTAACTGATAGCGCTGATTTTCCCGCCCTTATCATCCTCCAAAATCATGCTTTTTAAAAGATCATTGACATCAGCGGCACTGAACCGAAGTTCAATCGTGGCATTCCCCTCGATAGGCCCTTGGCGCTGAAAATACCCAACGCCGCTGGAAAACAAAACCACTTGAGAAAGCGGCAATTGCGAGCGATCCGCGCCGCCCACCTGCTTTACTGTTGTGCCCTCGTCAGCAAATGCTGCCCCTTTCAAATCCCCTGCAGTCTTCCCAGTTTTCTGGGTATCTTGCTTGGTTACTCCCATAAAAATCAGATAGATTATAGCACCAACAACCATACCCGAAGCACCCAATAGATATTTGACTTTCATAAATCACCTTCGCAATTAGTTTTTGACAATGACGATTAAGCTTCCATTGCTTAGACGGATTATCCGCCCATTCCTTTCATTAGGAAAGTAAAAAGAATTGGGATATATTATAATGGAAGGGTTTTGGGGTCATCATTCAGCACGCCATGACTGATACGCTTGGCAATTTGCCGACCTATTTGACAACAGAGTTGCAAAGTCAAACACACTCAAACTTAACTAAACAACTTGAATTCAATTAATTACGATGATGGGAGAGAAGATTTTATTTGCACCGTTCCAGAATCATTTGCCATTCTTCATTAACGCCCAACTTTATCGCCCATTCATTAATGTAAGGATAGTCAAGATTTTCTCGTAACAATTTTAGCATGCCAGTAATATCTCGAATATGTTTTTCACTACCACCTAATTGGTAGTAGGTAAGCTTGTTTAAAATCACCCCCTCGGGCGAGCCAAACCATGCTGAATATTCGCCATCACTGGTGATGAGTTTTCCCCGACCCATTTCGGATCGAGAAAAATCCGTGTCTGGTGGAAGAAAGAAATCAACCTTTAAACCTGAAGCAGGATGAATTATGTTGAACTGAAACTTATGCAAAATGGCATCCTTGGCCGCCTGTTCGGAAAAGTAATATTCAGGCCCCGTAAAAGCTTTAAACAAATCCGAAACCTTGCTCAATGGCAAGTCTACAACTATATCGATATCGTTGGTAAAGCGCGGTTCTCCATAGACCATGCTCGCAATCGATCCAACAACTCTGTAATTGATCTGGTGCTCTTCAAAAAAATCAGCAAAGATTTGCATTAACTCATGGGGTAATAATTCACCGGGGGTCATCGTTCACCACGCCATGGCTAATACGCTTGGCAATTTCTCGGTTGATTTGATCAGCATTCCAATCGGGATATTCAGTGCGAATGGCACCCCGTAGAAACACCCTTGCAGACTGCCACATTCGCCCGGCAATGCGCAATTTTTCGAACGCGGATTTTTGGCGCAGGATATCTGCCATGGCATCATCCATGACTTCAATAACCAGTTTCTTTGGTGCCATCCCAAGAACTCCACGCCAAATAGAAAAGAAGATTAGTTCCAATGTTTTACAATTCCATCCTACGATAGAAACCCCTACCTTGCAACCTTGGTGAAATAAAAGGCTCTCATAAACCAACCCAGATTGTTTAAAGCCGACGCTTCTTTTTCCAATCAAAACAAAACTGGACAATAGATCCTATTCAATGCATAATCATGCCAATATTGGTATCCACTGTTTTCACACACCTGAGCATTCACATGAAACGCATTTTAATTTTAACCCTGCTTCTTGTTTCAACCTCAATTCTTTTTGCAGAAGACACATTCAAGCCTGCTCCTAGAAACAAGGATTATGGCTGGATGAGTATTGCCTTGTGGAAGCAAAAGCATGAGAAAAATCTGGCCCGTGCAAAGCAGGGCAATGCTGATGTGGTGTTCTTCGGAGATTCCATATCCGAGGGTTGGGGCAATAACGAGCCATGGAAAAAATACTTCGAACCACTCAAGAGCGTCAACTTTGGCATCGGAGGCGATACCACCCAAAATGTACTTTGGAGAATCACCAACGGCGAACTCGAAGGCATCACACCCAAGGTTTTTGTCGTGATGATAGGCACCAACAACTTCGGTTTACATAATGATAAACCCGCAGATGTAGCAGAAGGTGTAAAAGCGATCGTGGAAACACTGCAGAAAAAAGTGCCTACCGCAAAGGTGCTTTTACTTGGGGTTTTCCCAAGAGGTCATAAATCTAACAACCATTTTCGTAAGGGCATCACAACCCTTAACGAAGAAATATCCAAGCTTCAAGATAGCAAGAAGGTTGTATATATGGATATCAAAGATACATTCTTAGATAAAAATGGGACCCTATCCAAAGAACTCATGCCCGACTATTTGCATCTATCCGAAAAAGGATATTTTCTTTGGGCCGAAGCAATTGAACCCACTGTCAAGAAAATGCTCGCAGATTAAAGTGCAATAAAGGGGAAGATTATTTCCCCTCGATCAATCGCCAAACGTCAAGTGCGCATTCTTCGGGGCTTTTAGTGCTAGTATCGATCACCAGTTCAGGGTTTTCAGGTGTTTCATAAGGGCTATCGATGCCAGTGAAGTTTTTGAGTTCGCCCTTGCGCGCCTTGGCATACAAGCCTTTAACATCGCGCTTTTCGCACTCCGCAATCGGGGTGTTAACATGAATTTCAACAAACTCTTCGGGGGCAAATAAATCTCTCGCAGCACGCCTTTCAGCACGAAAAGGTGAGATAAAACTCACGATTACAATAAGGCCAGCCTCTACCATTAACTTGGCAACCTCTGCAACCCTGCGTAGATTTTCTACCCGATCTGCATCAGTAAAGCCAAGATCGCGATTTAGCCCAT
>Ga0208482_1000453_pt1 | contig 12885 bp, 9 predicted proteins | sample LakMenEpi26Sep10_FD_150737 | JGI IMG/M metagenome (GOLD analysis project Ga0208482, IMG submission 150737) | Freshwater microbial communities from Lake Mendota, WI - 26SEP2010 deep hole epilimnion (SPAdes) | ecosystem: Environmental > Aquatic > Freshwater > Lake > Epilimnion/Euphotic zone ... | reverse complement strand
ACCCAGGAACCCAAACTTGGATGCCCCATCAATGTTCTACCCGAATGCATTTCATACATTGCGGGCGCATGAACCGTGCTGGTGCACCAGCAGGATCTTAAAAAACAAATGTCATCAACACATTGAGCAAGATTAGGCATCAGATCTGAAACCTCGAGCCCGGATTTACCATGCTTTTGAAATTTCCGGGTCGAGCCAAGAATGGGCGTATCACCTTTGGTGAACTGACTAACGGGCTTGCCAAAGCTAGGGGGCAGGGGTTGGCCATTAAGTCGATTCAATTCGGGCTTAGGGTCAAATAAATCAATCTGGCTAGGGCCACCCACCATGAACATGAAAATAACCGACTTGGCTTTTGAAGGAAAATGAGAAAGTCGAGGTGCAAGCGGATTAAGGTTATTTGCTTCGATGGAAGCAGCAAATCCCTCTTGAGAAAGAAGCCAAGAGAGCGCAAGAGAGCCACAAGGGCCCATGGGGTGGGTTAGAAAATCTCTTCGATTGAAATTGTTCATTGCATAATCCTACCACAATAGTAGCAGAAAAGCACGAATCGAAGCTTTAGGATTTCTTCCTTTTCAGGGCTTCCTGCAAGGTAATGCCAAGATCAGCAGGGCTTTCTGCAACTAGAATTCCAGCTTTTCGCAAGGCTGCCATTTTATCTTGTGCAGATCCCATACCACCGCTGATGATTGCGCCTGCATGGCCCATGCGTTTTCCAGGGGGCGCTGTTTGGCCTGCAATAAAGGCCGCGACTGGCTTGGTGACATACTTTTGAATGTAGGCAGCAGCTTCTTCTTCAGCAGTTCCACCGATTTCACCCATCATTAGAATTGCTTCTGTACCAGCATCATCCTGAAACATTTTGAGTACATCAATTTGATTGGTGCCTATGATTGGGTCGCCACCAATGCCTACGCAAGTCGATTGTCCGAGCCCCAAATTAGTAAGCTGCCAAACAGCTTCATAGGTGAGGGTTCCGCTGCGCGAGATGACGCCAATGGTTCCTGGCTTGTGAATGTAACCTGGCATGATGCCAATTTTGCATTGCCCAGGAGTAATCAGACCGGGGCAGTTGGGCCCGATAAGGCGAATATTCGGCTTCGTTGCAAGAAATCGTTTCGCCCTCGACATATCCAAAACTGGAATGCCTTCGGTAATCGCAACAATAACTTTAATGCCTGCATCTGCTGCTTCCATGATGGCATCCGCAGCGCCTGAAGGCGGAACGAATATCATGGTGGCGTTAGCGCCAGTTTTAGCAACGGCTTCTGCAACCGTATTGAAAATAGGAAAACCTTCTTTGGTTGTGCCACCTTTTCCGGGAACCACGCCACCCACTACCTGGGTTCCATATTCCCTGCATTGGATTGCATGAAAAGTTCCGGCTTTACCCAAACCTTGGCACAGTACCTTGGTGTTTTTATCAATAAGAATGCTCATGAAAACAACTCCGCAGATTCTTTTGAACTTGGTTTATGATTTATTTGGCAGCAGCTACAACTTTTTTAGCAGCATCGGTTAATCCCTCGGCAGCAATGATCTTAAGTCCACTTTCCTGTAGGATTTTCTTGCCTTCAGCCACATTGGTCCCTTCCAACCTTACTACCAATGGAACATGGAAACCGACTTCTTTGTAGGCAGCAAGAATTGCATTAGCAATGGTGTCGCACTTCATGATGCCACCAAAAATATTGACCAATACCGCTTTTACATTAGGATCGGAAAGCAAAATTCGAAAAGCTTCGGTTACCTGATCCTTATTGGCACCACCCCCAACATCCAAGAAGTTGGCAGGTTCGCCACCATGATATTTAATGATGTCCATGGTGCTCATTGCAAGGCCAGCACCATTAACAAGGCATCCAATGTTGCCGCTCATCTGCACAAAACTCAAACCGGATTTCGCAGCACGTACTTCAGAAGGGTTTTCTTCTGAAAGATCGCGTAAGTGTTCAATGTGAGGATGTCGGAAAAGTGCGTTGTCATCAAAGGTGATTTTGGCATCCAAGGCCAAAACCTCACCCGTGGGAGTAACCACTAAAGGATTAATTTCAGCAAGGCTAGCATCTTGTGCAAGGAAAACCTTGGACAATGCCATCATGATTGCTTCAGCTTGTGGAACTTGTTCGGGTGTAAAGCCAAGAGCAAAAGCTAGTTTGCGTGCTTGGTAGGGAAGAAGTCCGGTTTCTGGAGAAACTGCCATCTTCAAAAGTTTTTCAGGGTGCTTATGGGCAACTTCTTCGATATCAACCCCGCCATCAGCGCAAGCCATCATGATGGGCATGCCTTCGGAGCGATCTAAAACCATGCCAAGATAGATTTCACGAGAGATATCAGCTGCGCTTTGAACTAAAATCTTGGAAACCTTTTGTCCTTCTGGCCCAGTTTGCAGGGTAACCAGAGGAAACTTAAACATCACTTCAGCAATTGGAATAATGTCTTCGCGTTTGGTAATGAATTTAACCCCGCCGAAATCCTTGCCACTATCTTTAAAGCGACCTTTACCTCGCCCACCTGCATGAACCTGAGCTTTAAGAACAACGGGGTTGCCACCCAGATGATCAAAAGCTTTAACAGCTTCCTCGGGGGAATTTGCAATAATGCCTGCAGGGATTTTGGCCCCTTCAGCAGCAAGTAAATCTTTAGCTTGATATTCGTGAATTTTCATGGACCAACCCATCTACTCTTCAAGGAATAAGGTATGATGAATGTTTATAACTTTACAGCATATACTGTAATGTATTTATAGGATGAATAGGTTGGGATACCAGCTTTTTCCATGATCATTGTCAGAGATTTCCTTTTTTGTGAGGATTCTGCAAATGGATGTTACCAGCCTGCTCGCTGATTTAGTTCGTTTACCAAGTATAAATCCGATGGGCAGGGTGCTGCCCGAGGAACTTATATTTGAAAGCCGTGTAACCCAATACATGGAAACTTTTTTCAAAAATATGGGGGCCCGAACCGAGCGAACTAATATTCAGCCGGGCCGAGATAATTTGGTAGCCTTCATGGATCCCCCAGGCAACCCTTCTCAAACCATCCTCTTTGAAGCGCATCAAGATACCGTTCCCATTGATGGAATGACCATCGATCCCTTTGGTGCCAAAATTGAAGCTGGCAAACTTTATGGTAGAGGCGCGTGTGATGTAAAAGGAGGGATGGCATCCATGGCGACCGCTTTTGCCCGACTTTTTAAGCAAAAAAAGGCAGGGATGCCGCAATTGGTTATGGCATGTACCATTGATGAAGAGCATGGGTTTCAAGGAATTCAAAGTGTAGTTAATCAGCCCTGGTTAAAAGCAAAAGATCCCAAATCTATTTGGGCAGTCGTAGCAGAGCCCACCCGCCTTCATATTGTAAACGCCCATAAGGGCGCGGTTCGATTGGATTTGCAATGCAAAGGGGTATCCTGCCATAGTTCCACCCCTGAAAAAGGAAAAAATGCCATATACAGCATGGCAAAGCTTCTGCCTTATGTTGAAGAATATGCAAAACATCTAGCGGCATTGCCGGGGCATCCAAGGCTTGGAAGTGCAACCTTAAGTTGCGGAACAATCCGTGGTGGCGCCAGCGTTAATACGGTGCCAGATTTTTGTGCGGTGCAGGTTGATCGAAGGTTGCTTCCGGGGGAAACCCCTCAGGGTGCGGTTAATCAATTCCGCGAATGGCTGGGGCAAAAATGCAAGGACATTGCATTTGAAGTAACGGAGCCATGGCTTGCAGCGCCTGCCTTGGGCGATGAATATTCCCCGAAACTGGTTCAGGCTTTGGGTAAGAGTATTAAATCAAGAATTGGGACATTGGAAATCGATGCAGAACCCTATGGAACGGATGCCGCGAGTTTGTGCGATGCATTTATTCCAGCGGTTGTTTTTGGTCCGGGAAGCATTGCTCAGGCCCATACTAAAGATGAATGGATAGAAATCGAACAACTAAAGATGGCGGAAGAGATCCTTTTTGATTTTGTTATTTCCCAGTCGGTGTAGAATTAGATTTTGTGAAAATTATCAAAGATTACAATGTTAATGCCAATGGGTTTGAATTGTGTTATAAAGAAAGTCGTACGATTTATTTTCACCAAGGAGAAATAAGAAGTGAGCATTATTAGGATTGGACTCGCAGAGACGAAGAATTTTTCAGAAGGGTATGACGCAATATTTGGCAAAAAGAAAGCCACGCCTGCTCTGAAAGCTAAGGCCCCAGTAGCAAAGGTAAAAACCAAGGCCCCCGTAGCAAAGGCGAAAGCCAAGGTAACAGTAAAGAAAAAAAGCGGGAAAAAGTAAAGCGACTTACCCTTTAAGCACACTGTAAATAAGGCTTGCCTGATGTTTCGGGTGAGCCTTATTTATTTATGGGGCGCTATAGCCAACCCCTGTTGTTTCGTCGGTCCGAAATTGATTCAGGGGGGCTTTCCAAAATACCCCAGACTTTGTTGCCAGAGCCGGTATGGATGTTGTTAACTTAATGCACTGAGAGTCTGGGAAAAGTGCATTCCAGCCTTCAAGGTTCAATGAAAAATCTTTGTTAATATCGAGGGGAGATTTTGCCAAAAGCAATTTGTCTCCGCCCCCAAAAATATTCTTGCCTCCTTCAAACTGCACCGATTCTTTAAGCCGTTCCTGTGATATTTCGGGATCTTCCAACTGAACGAATTCCTTCGCCCCAATTTGAACTAGCAGGCTTTCGCTAACCTTAAACATGATTGGAGTTGAAGCAGGTTTTCCTTGAGTTATTTGGAATGGGATTCCCTCGCAAAAAGCAGATACTTTGTAAATTCTTGCTTGTAATCCTGCAATCCCCACCGCGCCGGTGCCGGGAGATTCTACTTTGATGATCGCCCCTGCGATTGCAATGAAACTTTGGGTGATTTGTAATTCGCAATTTCTTGTGGTTCTATTTCTGAGTATGTTGCATTCACCACGCAACCTGCATTGATCAATCAGGATTGAATTAGCCGGTGCAGGGGGTTTTCCTGGCATGGAATCCATCATAAGGTTGGTATCCACCCCTAACCCAATGATGGTGGGGAGTTGCAATGCTTCACTTTTTTCGAAAGTAACATTGCAATTTTTCAGGTTGATGGAACCGGCCTTCCCGAGAGTTGCCAAAGATGGTGTCCGCAACCCCGCCAATATTGGTCTGGATACAATTTCTAAATCTTCAAGCTTTAAAGAGCTTTCATTGATTAGAAACATTGCAACAATTATTCCCTCGGGCGTATCTCCAGAAACAAGAATGGGCTTGCTACCCGGAAAAGGCTTGATGGTGATTTCGCCCGCAGTCTTGTCGAGCCTCAAGGGCTTTATAATAAGATCGCCATCATGCCTGATGAGAATAGTTTCGCCTCCCTTGCAAGATGCGAGCGCAGTTTCAAGAGTTTTGAAAACAAATTTTGAAGGATCATCGGTTTCAGCAGAGTCAACTATTCTGGGTTTGCTGGAAGTTTCAGGCTTAAGGTTGGTGATAGTGGGAAGAGGCTTAGAGATATAAGAGAAGTCGAGGAATTTTTCTGCACCTATAAGCCTGTCGGAAATATTGTCAGGGCTGCGAAGTTCTAATGCTGTGTCTTTAAGCATGAAAGCCTGCCCCAGATGAAACTCTTCAAGTAATTTGAGAGGCTGATCATTTTTCCAAGGGCTGGTTTCCAGCAACTTTGAGGTTTCATCAGTGCCTAGTTTATTATCGCGTAACTGGGTTTGAAACGAGAGGAATTCGGGGAATGAAAACGGGGGAGAAGTCTGGATCAAAAAGCTATCTACTTTGTAATAACGATTCTCTTCACCTTTGTACTTTGTTTGGTTAGGCCCCATGGTGTTTCGAATAAGAACGGCATTATCGGAATCTGTTTGGAATAGAAGATCAGGGGATTTTGCAATTAAGGAATGGTTCATTTCAACCTGTGGGTTGGATTGCGAACCTGCATAAATCAAGCTCGATTTTGAGCCTTGCATGATGGAGCAATGTTGAATTACCACGGGATTGTCGGTGTCGGTTTTTCCAAGAAAATGAATAATGGAGTAATGAGGCCCGAAGACGCAATCGGTTATCCTAATGCGCGAATTTCCTTTTTTAATGATCGCATCACACCCCCCGCCATCCGGTTGCCGGTAAGAGACAGGCTCGGGTTTCCCCGTGTCATTAAGGGGCGAGACAATCTGCTCGAAACCCAGAAAGCAGCAGTCTTCGATATTAATCGTGGGCTTCGTGTTTTCGGGAGAATCAAGCAGGAGGGATGTCAGTTGCCTATTTTCGCTTTGAACCGCTTGTGCTTGGATGAATTCACAGCGTCTTAAAACCAGTGCTTTTTTGCCCCGGAAGGTTACCCCATGCATTTCGGTATCAGTGGATCGCGCATCGATCGTAATGTTGACATCCTGAATAATTGCATCATCTGAATCGATAGTGAGAGCAGACCATGCAACGGGGGTGGTAACAGAGCGGGCATCATATCCCAATTTAAGGGTGGGCCTTTTAACCGAATCCTTGCCTCTGATTTTTACTTGCGCATGGTTGATGATCAAGCCCGGTTCTTGTTTGTCGTTTTCAGGCGTAAGGTCAAGATCTTTAGATAGTACGATCTCGATTTGCCTAGCGTCCTTGTTTTTTTGAAGCCATTCTCGGAGTTCTTTTAAAGTTGGTTCTTCGGATTCATATTTGGGAATCAATCCTGCTTTTGCCTCCATCGCAGGGTTGTTGATCGGTGTGTTTTCTCTGGGTTTATTATTTCCAGAATCGGGAAACAAAGGGGAATCGTTGGAAGATGAACGCTGGTTTTTGAAGGGCCAAGTTCCCTCTGTACTAGGGGTTTTGTTTGGTAGAGAATCCATGAATACAAGCGCAAGAATTATAAATATTCCAGCTAATGCCATGGGATAAGTCAGGCTTTGTTGTCTTCCAGTCGGGCTGATAATGTGGTTGCCCAAGGTCCGGATCTGTGAATCGCGAGGAGCAATCCCAAGGCTTATTGCAACATTCTCCATATCTGCAAGCATCTCTTCGGGCGTCTGGTACCTGTCGATCGGTAGCTTTGCCATCATTTTGTCTAGAAGCATTGCGATACCATCAGGCAAATCTGGAATTAATACTCTTGGATCAGTGGGTTTAACATGCTGGTGATGATAAAGCTTTCTCGCTGCGGTACCTTCTGGAACCACTGCATGGCCTGTAATCAAATGATAAAAAGTGCAGCCCAGCGAATAAATGTCGCTGCGATGATCAGCATCGCGTGGTTCTAATGCCTGCTCGGGCGAAATATAATCAAAGGTACCTAATGTCATTCCGGATTGTGTCAACCCGCCTTCATTGGGCCCAAGTGATCTTGCTAGCCCCATGTCCACCAATTTCACCAAACCTGTTGGTGTTATGATAATGTTTGAAGGCTTGATATCGCGGTGCACAACATTACGACTCGCGGCATGAATAAGCCCGCGTGCAACTTGAATCATGTAAAGCAACGCTTCTTCGCAGGGGATAGTCTTGCGTGCAGTTAAGATTTCACGGAGGTTTTTCCCTTCGATGAATTCAAATGCGATGAAACTTAGATTTTGATCCTCACCACAATAAAATACTCTGGCGATGTTTTCGTGATCGAGTCTTGCAGCGCTTCTTGCCTCTTGATGAAATCGTAAAACATTCTCGTTTTCTTTTGCCATATCCGGGGGCAATACTTTCACCGCCACGGTTCTGTCCAACAAGATATCCCTGGCTTTTAAGACGGTAGCCATTCCGCCTTTTCCAATGGCGCCAATCAATTCATAATGTCCGAGTTGTTTGCCTTTAAAAACATTTGGCAAAGGTGCATCTTCTGAAGTCTTTACCAACTGGGGTGCGGTTTTTGAAACTTGAGTGGGGACATCATCTGTTGATTCGATACCCGATGCAAATAATAATGCAGCGGGGTCGGAAGGGTCTAAATCGATGTGTATTTTAGGCAGTGGCCCTGGTGTTCCCAGCAACACTTCCTTTGGTAATTCTGGATTCGAAGATTCATTATTCATCGAACAAGGGTTCCATTCCAATGCCAACTATCAACTTTAAAGGGCGGCAAAGAATTCCTGCAATGATTATCCTTGATCAACAGGTTAATGCAACCCGGGAATCAAGAAAGTGGAAACACTTGGGTAAAGATCCAGCTTAAAGCAGATTGAAAGTGCCGCGGGTCAAACCCACCTGATTGCTGGCCTTCAAGTTTTGCCAAAGGTTTTTACCATCATTTTTACCCGAAAGGACCGAACCATACCCATCGAGAATCTTCTGCACTTCCAGATTCGATTCCCTGAGGAATTCGATCCTAAAGGAAGTCACATGCATTTCAATAAGCCGCTTCAAATACTCTGCAGCAGATTGGGGCATGGAATTGTAAACCGTATTTCTACAGCCCGAATCAACGCCAACGGGGAATTCCGCACCAGTGCTGCGATCCCGCAGAGAAACTTTGTGAGTTTCGCAAGGCCTGCCACAATCGCGATGATCCTTGCCTTCAGAAAGGAATGCAGCAAATACACAATGCTCCATATGAAACATCGGCATATGCAGATGCGCGCCTATCTCTAGCGCCCGAGGTTCCGACCTCATTACAAGTTGCTTGAGTTGTTCCCAGTTAAGATCGTTACCAGGTGCTACACGCTCCAAACTTTCATCCAGCATCATGCGAGTGCTGATTTCATTGACGCAATTTAGTGACCAATCACCAATAAGTCTAAGAGATGGGGCATGTTGCTTTGCATACCTAAGGGCACTTATACTTCGAATCAACAATGCATCAGGTTGGTATTTGATTGCCTGGGTAAGAAAGCCATCTTCGCCCGGCTTAATTACACGCAAAGTTGCCAAAGAAATTGGAATCCCAGCCAAGTTGGCTTTGGTTACTGCTTCTTTGTAAAGTTTCGTGTCTTCAAAATCGCAATGAATCATGGATATTTTTGTGGGCTGAGGGTTTTGCGCCCAAGCTATTACCGCATCGAGTTGCCCATGATTTCGTACCAAGGGTATAAGTGAAGGCGATTCATGTTGCAAAGGTTTAGGAACTTTAATTTGCTCGCGCAATTGTTCTAGCGCATTAGTGCTGACAATCGGCCTGATCTGGTTGCTTTTTCTGGCATCAATCAATTGGTCCACTAATTCGCGCCTAAGCTTGTTTAAGATCGCAGGGGGAATCATTGCATTTCCCTGGATATTAAGTTCGATCGTGCCCAGAGAAAACGGGGTGCTACCCAGTCTGCCCAGATATTCTTTTGCGTCATTTAATTCGAAGGGGCGCTGATTAGCCTCTTGAACTGGCCCTTCCCAAGTTGCTTTTGCAGAAGTGCCATCTTTGCAAATAGCTTCAACATGCAGCGGGGCGTTGATTTTGCAATCCAGCTTAAAATCCAAAGGAGTGCGATGAACTACAAGATCCCTAGCGAAGCTAGATTCCATGCGCTTGCGGAAATCTGGGTCGTCTGTTTTCCAAACGGGGGCATCCAGAACCTCTTGCTTGTTTACTTCGATTCCGCCATGAAGTCGTATTTCAACCACATCGCTAATTCTGGTTTTTTGAATTTCAACAACGCGGCCGCCTGGCTCTTTTTCTTCAGGCTTAGCCAAGTCGATCACAATCCCATCACCTATTTGTAATGGTAAAGGGTGACCTAGGTGTTCTTTATCAATTTTTAAAAAGAGGGTGCCTGCTTTGAGGTCGATAATGTGCCCGAGTAATAAGCCACGACTTTTCGGGAATCGCCCGCGCACCAGTTTTTGATGATTGTTCCCGTGAAGGAAGCCTGGGGTAAAGCCCCGCGAAAAAGCCATCGTTAGGTCGTTAAGTTGAATTTTATCAGGTTCGAAAGGCCTGCCTTCCATTGCGCAATCGATCGCCTCGCGATAAAGCCTTGTTGTTGCTGCAACATAGGCTGCGCCTTTTAAGCGCCCTTCAATTTTGAAACAGGTGACGCCCGCTTTGATGAGCTCCGCAATTTGATCATGCCCTGCAAGATCTTGCGGGCTTAATAAATATGCCTTGTCGCCTAGATTGATTTGCTTCCCATCCACGATCATCTCGTAGGGCATTCTGCAAGCTTGTGCACATTGGCCCCGGTTGGCGCTACGGCCGCCCAACGCTTCGCTGGTTAGGCATTGGCCGCTGTAAGCAACGCATAATGCACCATGGACAAAAACTTCTAGGGGGATGGTGCTTTCTTCAGAGATTTTTGAAATCTGTTCGATTGACATCTCGCGTGCTAGCACCGCTTGAGTTGCCCCGAGTTCTTCAGCAAAGTTTGCACCGCGGGAATCTGAAATCGTCATTTGGGTGCTTGCATGAATTTCTAATTCCGGAACTGCCAGCCTTGCAAGCTTTGCCAATCCCAGATCTTGAATAATGACAGCATCAACTCCCGCCCGCGCAATTTCCTGAAGATATCTCTCAGCTTCTTTTAGTTCTTCAGAAAAAATCAGGATGTTGAACGCCACGAATGCTCGAATGTTGTGGCCGTGAAGAAAAGCCACGACTTTGGGAAGTTCAGCAAGAGTAAAGTTGGTTGCCCTGTGCCTGGCATTAAATTGATCAAGGCCAAAATAGACCGCATCTGCCCCGTTGGCTGCTGCTGCCTTTAGGCAATCCCAGTCCCCCGCAGGAGCCAGTAGTTCGGGTTTTCTTTGCGATTCGACTTCCTGCATGGAAACTTTCTTTGAATAGGAAAAAGTACAGGTTATATTCTTAAAGATCATCTTACCGGAATTTACACGAGGTATTCCATGTTTCGAGTGCTTTTTCTTAGTGTTTTGGCCCTTTCGATGTTCGGTTATTCGTATGGTGCAGATAATTTACCACTACTTTTTGAAGATAACTTCACGAAGGGCTCGGATCGTTGGGCTTTCAGCGATAGTTCATGCTGGAAAATAGTCGATGCCAAGGATGGGAAAGCCTTGAGTCAGTTTAAAAAAACTAGTGCCTTTAAACCCCCGCACCGCAGCCCTTACCACTTTGCACTTGTGAAAGATCTCAGCGTTGGGGATTTTGTTTTAGAAACTAAAATGCTCAGTACCATCAAGGATTATAACCACCGCGATCTATGCCTCTTTTTTGGTTATCAAGATCCTGCACATTTTTATTATATTCATCTAGGCAAGAAGACCGATGATCATGCCAATCAAATTTTTATCGTCGATGGCAGCGATCGGAAGAAAATTTCAACCAAGACAACTCCAGGCACGAACTGGACTGATGCTTGGCATAAGGCCCGCATTAAACGCGATGTCTCCAATGGATCGATCGAAGTTTTCTTTGATGATATGAACGAACCGGTGATGACCGCAACCAGTAAAAACTTTCTTTGGGGCCAAGTTGGTGTTGGTACTTTTGATGATACAGGCGATTGGGCCGATGTAAAAGTTTACGGTGTGAAAGCCAAAGGTAAATAAAGTTTAAGCGGGCAGGGCAGGGCGGATATCTGCAAGTATCTTTTCTGCTCCGCCCTTTTTCATTTTCTCTGCAAGCCTTAATCCGATCATCTCAACTTCCTTGATCGATCCGGTTTCATCTGCGATTATCCGCTGTTTGCCATCTTCCGATAAGACCACTGCTGTCAGAGAAACAACATCGCCTGTAATCTTCGTGCGAATACCAACCGGCACTAAACAACCACCCCCAAGATTTCTGAGCAGCGATCTCTCTGCAATTGTTTCAGCATGGGTTATCGGGTCATCGAGTTTGCTTAAGAGTTGCAAAGTGTTGGTGTCGTCAGCTCTGCATTCAAGGCCAAGCGCGCCCTGACCCACAGCGGGCAGCATCCATTCGGGGTCAAGAATTTCTTTGATACGGCTTTCAAACCCAAGTCGAATCAAGCCCGCTTCTGCCAATATGATGCCATCGAGTTTTTCGGATTCAATCTTGTTGAGCCTGGTTTCAACATTGCCACGAAGATGAACCAGATTTAAATCGGGCCTGCGATAAATGGCTTGCGACCTGCGCCTTAAACTGGTGGTACCAATAGTTGCATTCTGTGGTAGTTCATCAAAAGAATTAATGGTGTTGGAAACAAAGGCATCGCCTGTAGAGCCCCGCTTTGGAATTGCAGCAAGCTTAAGGCCCGCGACTTTCGCTGTGGGCAGATCCTTTAAACTGTGTACTGCTATATCAACACTGTTATCCAAGAGCGCGAGTTGGATTTCCTTGGTGAATAAACCATCGGAGCCAATCTGGCTAAGAGCACGATCGCGAATTTGATCGCCCTTGGTGTCGAGAATCACTAACTCGACTTGATGGTCAGGGAAATGGGATGCAAGCGTATCACGAACAAAATGTGCCTGCCAAAGAGCAAGGGGGCTGCCTCTGGTTCCAATCCGAACTTTATGCATCTTTTTTTGCCCCTAGCTTTTCAAGACAATTGCGTAAAAGGTTTGCTGTCTGCAATGAAGTTTGAGTTGAAGTAATGCAACGCTGATTTTCTTCAGGGTTTTTGTCTGCTCGATCCAGTCTCAGCCAGACAGGCATTAAAGTTTCAGGGTCGTGTTGGTAACGGGGAAATAAATGCCAATGAAGATGAGACACCTGATTGCCTAGAAGTTCGTAGTTAAGCTTTAGGGGTTGAAAAACTTGTTCAATGGCTTTGGCAACGAGGCACATTTCATCAAAATAGGCGTGCCTAATTTCAGATGGGAGTGCGTTGAGTTCTCGCTCGTGTTGCTTGGCAACAACGATGCAATAGCCTTGATAAAACTGCCACTTCCCCAGCAGCACAAAGCTGTTGGGGAAGTTCCAAACAAGTTCTTCCGAGGGAAGAGAAGGTATGGAGGCAAGTTTTTGACAAAAAAAGCAGTTGGTCAAAGAGAGAAAATCCTAAAGGAAGATAATAGTGGGGGAGTTAGTCACCACCGCCACCGAAGTCTCCGCCGCCACCAAAA
>Ga0208482_1000442_pt1 | contig 13088 bp, 12 predicted proteins | sample LakMenEpi26Sep10_FD_150737 | JGI IMG/M metagenome (GOLD analysis project Ga0208482, IMG submission 150737) | Freshwater microbial communities from Lake Mendota, WI - 26SEP2010 deep hole epilimnion (SPAdes) | ecosystem: Environmental > Aquatic > Freshwater > Lake > Epilimnion/Euphotic zone ... | reverse complement strand
TTGAAAATGAAATGTTTGACAATATTGAAATTCTCTTGAAGTATGGTACCGACCCAAATGCACAAAATGAACAAGGGGAAACTCCTTTGTATCTTCTTGTTTCAACGGAAGAACCTTCATATATTGATCTTTTATTGAAGTATGGAGCAGATGTCAATATCAAAAACATTGAAGGTTACTCTATCTTACACAGAGCCATTGATTATGAAATATTTGACAATATTGAAATTCTCTTGAAGTATGGTGCCAATCCAAATATACAAATAAATATACAAAATGATAATGGTAAGACCCCTCTTCATTTTACATCTCAGATTGGAAATGTTGATATTGCAAGAATGTTGATTCAATATGGAGCGGATATCCATATTAAAGATGGATGGGATAATCTCCCTTTGTGTTGGTTTGAAGAGGAGGAACGTGAAGAATTAGAGGAGTTGTTTGACTCTTTGTGTATGGACATCAAAGAGTGCGAATAAAATAGTTAGAAAAATTAAATTTTCATTTGATTTTTCTTAGTTTTTTTAGTTTAAGAAGATAATGGATTCTCTAATCGAAGATCGTTCCCCGAAATGTCATGGATGTGATCAACATTACTCTCATTACAAGAGATTTTGTAATAACAACAAAATTGTTATCAAGTACAGCGAACAACCAAATGAAGAAGATTGTAAGAATGTTACGGTCAACGGGTTGAACTTTTCTTTGTATTACGGAGAAGACGAAGACACGATTAGCGTTACTTTTTGCGAGATTTGTAATAAAGTTATCGTGGAAGGAGGATACATCTCAAAGGAATATAAATACAATGGATGCACTGGTGTATGCGGTAAAGTACATCCTCCCCATGAAAACGAAGATATACTCGAAGGAGGATGTGGTAGATCTTTTTGCGGTCTTCGCGATTCAATGTTTATCTGCGTTGAATGTGGTGTGATAACTGTCAACCCGTCTCAAGATGATGTTAAAAGCGGTGATGAAGATTTTGTTTGCTCTTTTTGCGAATAAGTATTTTTTATTTTTGGATAAAAAATATAAATGAGTCTATCTTTTTCAGAAATTATAAAGTTGGATGGAAAGTCTACAAACTTATACTCTTCTCATTCCAATAAAAATTTAATTATGGATACTCTTTCTAAAAAGATATTTTTTGATAATCGATCATTTACAAAAGACAACGAATGGAATTTTATTCCTATCGAAAATGAAGATGAACATGTATATTTTAGAAATAAATATTTCTATATTTGCCATTTTCCGGATGATAACGGGAATATTTCTTTACTTACAAATGAAGAATTATCAGACAATGAAGAATTTTGTAAATGGAAAATAGGTTCATCTGGCGAACTATATCATCTCTCAGATAATGAAGAAAAATATTTATGGGTTGCAAATAATAATCTTCACATAATATCGGATGGTTATTTAGCAGATAGATGGAGTACTAATCCTCAAAAAAATACGATGACACAGACATCATCTTCTAAAGGTAAAAATAACATTCTTAAATATAACGTAATTATAATACTTGTATTTATAAGTATAATTTTTGTTACATTCTTTTTCATAAAACGACTTTAAAATTTTTTCTTTTAAGAAAAAATTAAGCATAGAACGGTGAATTTGGATTTGTCATCATGCTTTGCCCTCCGCCTATCGGTGAAAAATAAGTTACTCCCGTATAATTTGGTTCTTGAAGACGATATACAGAATTATCTGGAAACGGACCTCTTGTTTCACTACTTACATCTCCAACAGATATTTTTCTACAATACATATCATCTAAGATAACTTTAAAAAGAAAAGTAGAATTATCAGGCATTGCATATCTAAATTCTAATGTATCCAAATATTTTAATCCATCCCCGCCATTATCAAAATATATTTCTGAAGCACCTCCGGCCATATAGTCTAACCCTCTATTTCCATAAAATTGTACAACTAAATTACCTTTATAATACATATCGATCGGGAAAGGTAATTTGTTATTAATCCAAATACCTTTGATATCATAAAACCCATTTTGACTTCCTCCCCCTCGTCCCTCTCCTAATGAATAAGTTGTAGCTCCAAACTTAACAGTTTTAGAGCTTAATACAATACGATATGATGGTAAAAAAGATATAAGTTTACCATTTCGTAGTTTGTAATATGTATATATTTTATCATAAGTTCGAAATAGATCATGTTGAAGTTTTAGAGTTTGATTAGGTTTCATCTCTGTGAGAAAATTCATCTTATCATTTCTTTTTAAATATAGTTGAAGAGTTGTAGGAAGCATATTTATGAAATACCACGGATCATTTCTTTTAGAATATGCTTCTTGTAAACGTATATTATCTGAATTCTGTCTCGCCAAATATTGATAATCAAAATTATCCATATCTATAATTTATACATAGGTTTTTTTTTATTTATTGCATATTTATTTGTTTTTTCTTTGATGTTTACTTGTGGTATATCAAAATTTCTTTTAGGAATGCTACATCCTGTTTGAGAATATTTTGGCCCATATGATTTAACGGGTTGTAATTTTTCATGATAAGAAGGTTTATGAGTCATAACATTTCTATCTTGATAACCTACCTCTTTCGAAGTTTGATATGAATAATTCATATGTTTTTTGTTTAGATGTTTTTCATTGATTTCAGAAAAAGAATTTAAATCTGTTTGATAATTTTCTGATACTCCAGGATTCGTGACATTTATAGGCACGGATGATAATTTTTCTCTTAAATCAAAAATAGGCGTTTGTTCTAATTCATAATGTTGATAATCGTGTGAAACTCCTGAATTAACAGAAACTTGAGGTCTCGAAAAATCAAGTTCATCAATAGGTGTTTCAATATTATAAGATTGAACGGAAGAGTTTGCTCCTGAATTAACAGAAACTTGAGGTTTACTATATTTTAATTCATCAATAGGTGTTTCAATATTGTAAGATTGAACAGAAGAGGTTACTCCTGAATTAACAGAAACTTGAGGATTACGATATTTTAATTCTTCGATAGGTGTTTCAATATTGTAAGATTGAACAGAAGAATTTACTCCTGAATTTATAGAAACTTGAGGATTATGATACTTTAGATCGTAAGATTTTTCTGTATTATCTTTTAAAAAAGGGTTATTTGAACCTGATGTAATAGAGATCGATGGTAATTTTGTTTCAAATTCAAAGTTTTCAACCGGAATAGCTGATGAAAAAGGTATATTCATTCCTGAATTTGTAGATATACTAGGTAAGTTTTGTTTTGCTTGATAATTTTCCAAATCAGAGTTTCCGGTAAATCTAAAATTTGACATTAATCCAGGATTGAGAGGAGCGTATGATAATTTTTCTCGTAATTCAAGTTCTTTTGGGGTTAGTGTTGAGCGATAATCAAACTCCCATCCTGATGCAAGAGAAACCGCCGGTAATTTAATTTCTAAATCTGGAAGAACAGAATTATCTTGGGGTACATCAAATGGTGCATAAAAAGTTGGTCTTTCATCTCCTTTTTTAACTCGATCTGTTAAAGCTTTTTCAATATCTGAAGGACGATCATTTTTAGAAGTAAATCCTGACGTACCGCTTCCATAACCAGCTGTCGCGGGATTGATACGAGGTACAAGAGACTTAATCTTTGTAGGAACTCTATTCAATGGCCCGACATCTTCATAATGGCTAATTAAAGGAGGGCGAAATTCTGCATTAACAATTTCTCGATAGGAAGATTGCCCATAAATCGTTTTATTATAATCTCTGGATTGAGCTAATACTACATTTTCTAAAAGTTGTGTAAAAGGTTCTGTCGACATTAATGTCGCTCCAGTATCAACATTCCAATGTTTTTTACTCCAAACAAATCGAGGCGGCCCTTTTTTAATATCCGGATAGACCGGTGCCTCCATCATATTAAGAGGTTTTTTCATTCCGGATGCATACGGCGTTGATGTAGCGGACATCTTTATAAACTTAACTTCTTTATTCTTGTTATTTAGATATTAAATTATGAATTTTATATAATTACAAAAGTTTTTATTGTTATAAAAATTTATTCAAAATATAAAAATATGAGGTCGAACGAACTAATTGTTTTTCGAAAATCGAATGTATGCGATTTTTTCGGAGCTGTTGTATTAAAAACATGTACAGGTTGTTTAATTGCAGCTACTGAAAATTTAAAACAACCAAATGAAAATCTTATCAGTGATATTTTTGATAAAGATGTTACAATAGTTGGTGGTTATTATACTGGATTTATTGAAAAATTAAAAAATCAAGCAAGGTCTTTGAAAGTGTTTTATAACTACTTTGAGTCTCCAGATGAAGAAGAGCACGAATATATAAAAGCAGAAAATGGAAGAGGTTTTGCAACACACGTCATTAAAAATAATATCGAAAAATTACAAGAGTTAAAAGTAGATTATAAGTTATTTTTGACAGTCGCTGAGTATTTGGACGAATATTTTTACGGTCATCCTTCAGAAAAAGTTTTATTATTCCAAGCAGGCGTCCATAGTTTAAAAGATGATATATCAGAAATTGAAAAGGTAGCTTTAGTCACCACAAATTCTTTTAGTATTGAAGATATAATAAAAAGAGGGGAGGAATGTAGAGAATATTCTAGTGTTATTATTAAAGATAGACTAGCAAGATCTAAAAAAACAGTTATCTGTAGAGAAAATTTTTCAGTAAGAGTTTGTTTAGGAAATGATTATATTACAGAGACTTGTATCGCTTTAGCAAAAGATTGTGATCTAGGTATGCTTATCAAATACGATAAAACAAATAAAAGAACAGAAATTTGGTGTAGGGCATCTGAAAACTTCTCAAGAGATATTCGAACAGTTATGAATGAATATATTACAGATCTTACATACGATGCGACGAGTATTGCATGTCATGGATATGTTCAAGGTTTATCTGAACTTTACAAACTATTTTATTAAAATTTGTTTTATAAAACAAATTTATACAACCGATGTATACAGCTTAATATACAAATTCCATACAACACCACCCGTATTTTTTAATATTTGATTACTACAAACATATATATCTTTTTCTTCATCATAAACATAAATAAACCCGCAAAAAGGATCGTAGTAATCGTCAATGATAATGTTCTCATCGTTGATTGGTTGAGATAGATTATATTTTTTTAAAAAGCTATTATCGCAATTTTCAACATCATGAAACCATACTCTATTTCTTATACGAGAATGTATTTTACAAACGACGAAAGGTTGTATTTTTAATAAATACTCTACCGAATCACAAAATTTATCACTTGACATATTATACACAATTTTACAAATGTACCGACCAGAACGAATAATTTTCATTTTACGTTTTTATATTTATCTCAAAAATAAAAAATAAAATTTCATATTTTTTGGAAAATTTATGAAATCGAAAATTTTTGATTTGATGATTTTTAAAAGGAAGAAGTTTATATAATCATATATTTTATTATTTTAAATGGCATCTTCTTCTTCTGAATATCCAAAAGTTATTATTTATATTTTGGAGCTTGAAGATGGAAAATATTATGTTGGTCGAACAAAAAATTTAGACAAAAGATTTAAGGATCATGTTTCCGGAGTCGGTAGCTCTTATACAAAAAAATATAAACCTATCCGAATCAAAGAATCTTATCATGATATGAATCCTTTTGATGAAGATAAATTTGTAATCGAGTATATGCATAAATACGGTATCGATAATGTTCGAGGTGGAAGTTATTCAATGGTAAATTTATCAAATATCGAAATCTATGCGATCAAAAGAAAAATATGGGGAGCATTAGATCTATGTTTTGTTTGTGGAAGAAAACATTTTTCAAATAGATGTGTAGAAGAGTTAGATATCTACGGAGATGAAATCGTAAAATGCAAAAGATGTTTAAGAAAAGGTCATTTGGCTCATGAATGTATTGAAGATAAAAATACATTTCAAAAAAATATTGCTAAAGCTCCGGAAGAGTTTGAGATAGAAAATACTGCCAATACAAAATCTTCAGAAGATGATAATTCTTGTGAATCGCATCAGCCTTCGAAAAAAAGTTGTTGTATTATTTTGTAATATATATTTTTACATTAATGTAAAAATAGCTTATTATTTTAAGGTGAATTTTAACCTCTGTAAACAGAAACTGACGAGGCGTCCATGGAGAAATCAAAGGGTTGAATGCGTCGTTGATAATAATTTTTGGGAGCAGGTTCAGGTGCTTCAGGTGGAGAATTGTTAGCCGTATCATAATGACGAATCATGTTACCTCCGTAACCATCTCCGTAGATGTTTTGTGGGAGAAGATCGCGGCCCATTCCCAAAAAGTCCCCGGCACCCCTGTTTCCAGCTGCACAAATAGGGATATACGGTCTTTCCATATTTTCTACTTCAATTCTTCGCCGAGCGGGAAAAATTGTGTAATTAGAACAAGCGCTATCATCAAGCAAGAGTGTATTTTGATTTACAGGTCGACCGAAAATATCAAATTGAATATTTTGAGAGCTTGCAGGACACATCATAGCTTCCCCAAGATTTTGACGTTGAGATCCAAGTCTGCTTGCACGATCTTCTCGAACACGAGTCTGAAGAGCAGACTTCAAAGATTGAGTTGTTCCTAATCCCGACATTTTTTAAGATTGTATTATGTTATTAGTTAAACAACAAGATTCTTTTTTACATTTTTATAATTTTTTATTTTTTCGAAAAAAAAGATTTATAAAAAAGAACTTGCAAGTTCTTTATATTGAGCAGGAGATAGAGGATTATTATTTCCTAAATACTGATTTTGAGACAACATAAAAGATGGACATGCGAGACCGTGTGTAGTACATACCCCTTCCATACCGTTTGACATTGCTATTGTCCTCGCATTATCAAATAAACACTCTTCGTTAAACTCGCATGCATTTTCAAGAGAAGGTCCTCCGAAACGTTGAAAATTTTCTTTAAAAAAAAGAACATAGATTAAAATAATTACTAAAATTCCGACAAGGACAAATTTAATAACTTTTTCCGTATCGTCCATATTTTCTTTAATATTATATTTTTGAAAATATAATAATTTCTTTGTTTTGTTATTTTATTTTCCTGAACATTTCTTTGCCCGTGGTTTTCTTGGTTGTGAGTCTTTACTTCCCGATGGGCGTCCTCTTTTTTTAGCGGCGGCAACAGCACATTCATTAGATTTTGCTGCAGCCTTCTTTCTAGAAGCAGATGCCTTATTTTTAGGTGCTTTTTCAGATACAACCCTCTTTTTAGATGATTTTCTCTTGGGAGTTTTTGGTAGATCCCATTCTTCATGGTGTTTATTATAAGTATCGATTAATAGACTTCTCGATCTCCTGCATCGTCTTTCACAAGCGTTGAATTTATTTTGAATAATTTTTTCTGCTTCCTCTTTATCATTTGTCTCACGATGTCTTTTAGGAGTTCCAGGTTTCACTTTAGTTTTAGCAGATTTATCTGTGTAACCTGGCAACCCATAATGAGCCAAAACTTCTTCTGCTCTTTCAGCACTTAAAATAGAAGGCATAACTAAAGGTTTACCAGTATCTTTTTTATTATAACCTTTTTTAGTGCACATTGCATAATATCTATAATATGTTTCACCTTTTGCATTTTGATATGTACCTCGTTGAACAGCGATAACTTTATCAACATCTCGAGATACACTATTAAACAGAGCTCTAATTGGAGGATCCATTTTTTTAGGAGTACCGCATTTCGGTGTAGGAGTTTTTTGTTTCGGTGTAGGGACGCATTCAGAAACACTTTCTGAAACTGAAACTTCAACCTCTTTCTTTTTAGAGGTTCCAGTTTTCTTTTTTTTAGCAGCGACATTACATTCATTAGATTTTGCCGCGGCAGGTTTTTTAGTAGAGGTACCACTTTTTGGACGACCCATCTTTAATTAAGTTTATTATAAATCCAATTTAATATTTTTTCAAAAATATTAAATTAAAGAGAATTTTGAATATAAAGTATTTAATTTTGTATTTAAAATAAATACAAAATTCATATTTGATGTATAATAACAATGATTTTTAGCATATTTCAGAATAAATTTTAGAAATAAATGCATCTCCTTTTTGGAAAACCGCTGATGATTTATTCTGAACTAACAGATAGTCGATATCATCCTTTATGAGGACGATAGAATCTCTATCAATATCGTATAGATCGCTACATCTCTCATAAAATAATTTAGAAGGTTCAAAGTTATTTTGCTTGACCAATACAAAAATATTCATTTTAAGTTTTTGTACAGCGAGCTCTAAAAGACTAATCTCTCCCAAAGGTTTATTATCATTTCTTTGAATTATTTTTTCCTTGAATTCGTAAAGAGCTTTATCAATAGCATTATCTTTACTCATACCTTCAAACATATATGGAGTATATAATCTTCTTGAAAATTCTCCGTTATGCATTTTCAAAAAGAAATCTCTATTCAAATATTTTTCACCCAATTCTTTTCTAAAATCCATAACATTTTTTATTTTTTGAGCATCCAAAGAATCATTATAACTCTTAGATGTTGCTTTCAAGATACAATGAACAAAACTTGATCCGGCGGTTAACCCATGAGAAAAATATAAATCATCTTCATAAGGATTCAAAAAAGGAATCACTTCACCAACTCTCACATTTTCTGTTAAATCAAAATCATTTATATAATCTTTTTTTGCAACACCTCCGTTTTTTACAAACACAAATGAAATATTAAAACCAGAAAATAATTTCGAAAATTCGGAAAGTAAATTATATTTAGGACCGTTATCCAAATGGTTCGATTCCAAAAGTGTAAAATCATTCTTTTTCATATCTTCGATAAATAGCTTGAAATTAAATAGATATTCTTCTTGATCTTTTACCATACTTGTTCTATCGTTGATAGTAATTGAAATTTTATTTTTAGTTCTGGTATTGTCTTTAAGAACAGACAATTGTTTAATTTCGAACGCTTTATTTTTAATAATTGAACCTTCTTTCTCGGGTATTTTTTTAGCTTTACGAACACGATTAAATTCGTTTTTTACACGTTCTCCATCCATGACAATTCCTATAAATTTACCACCAGGAGGTATTAAATTTATAGTATTCAAAAACGAATCGTACATTTCTTTATCTTTTCCAAAATATGTCATTGAAAAAAAAGATACCATTCCATTTATCTTATCTTTTCCGTGTATAGATTTTTTAATATTCGCAGTTTGTTCTACACCGATATTCAAAGGTGTAACGTTTTGAATATTTTGAATCTTCATTCTTTTTTCAAGTTCTTGAATATTTTCTGGATTAGGTTCTACTGCAAAAACTCTTCTAAAAGATAGTTCATCCCATTTTTTAAGATCTCCACCTCTACCAGAACCGATATCCAATATAATAGACCCGTGTCCAAAATTCTTTTGAAGCATATCTTTTTTTATCTGATTATGAAATTTTCTCATTACTACCAAATCATCTCCAGTCAAAGTATTAATCGCAAATGGGTTTACAATATCTTCCCAAATATTCTTGGCGGTATAAGTATTATTTGGTTGTGTTCGATCGATACGGATTCTAATTGGAACAAAAGATAATTCATCCAGATCCCATCTACACTCAACAATTTTGTTACTTAATTTTTGTTGGTCTAATTCATCACTGTCAAGCTGGACTACACCGCTATAAGGATGAGATTTTGTTCCTTGGAAAACCTCTCTTCTGCCGGCAGATATCCAATATGCATATTTTTTATTTATATTGTCTTTATTTTCTTCCAACTCTTCTTTAGAAAAAGGTGTAAACAGAAAATCAATTGTAAGTTTATCAAACTCTTTCCATTTCCATGTCATATTCGAAAAATATTTTCCAGGAGATTGAAGAATAATACCATCTGTAGGAATTTTTCCTTTTTTATCAAGTCTTACCATATTTTTGATAGCTTTATTTACATTTTCATAAAACGACCCTCCAATATAAAATTTTTTAATTACAACATTTACAAACAAATCGTTTTTTTCCAAATCTTCTGCAATCTCATTTATTAAATTATATCTTTCTCCGAATGTTTTATTTCTTACATCCTCTCCTTTACAGAATAAGATATCAAAAATATACAATCCAATAAAATTAGAATTTCTAATAAGTTCACAATCTAACAACGTACCGGCAAGAGTCTTTTCTTTTGCGATACCCGCTTTTGTAATATCAAAAGGAGGACCGCACATGTATAAAGAAGAAGATGTAATGAATAAAAATTTTCTTACACCGTCATATTTTACAGTAATCGAATAATCATTTATATTTTCATGCAAGAGATAGTTGACTTTAAGATTGACCGGTTTATTCCAATAACCTTCATACAATCTCAAAGGATTTTTATATGAAACTTTATTTTCCATCATATCTCTTCTGAACATTTTATTATGAAGAGATACCGCTTGTTTCAATTCATTTTTAGAGATAATCTTACATTCTTCAGAAGATTCTCTGTCGATACAATTAGGAAAAAGAGGAAATTGTTGAATAACTTTAATAAACTCATAGACCAATCCGAATAATTTATCGACACTGATATGCTTTACAAGTTCGATTTCAAATTCATTTTTAAAATTCTTTTTCGATAAGCCATCCTTTGTTGTTTTTATTTCTTCGACATGTGTCAACTCATATTTAAAGGGTCCGTTAACAAATGTTTTTCTTGATCTTTTTCTTTCAACCGTAAGATTCTCATAAAGTTTAATAACATCTTTTTGAAAAAATTTATTCTGGAGATTTTCTTTTCTTTTCAACTTAATTTTTTCATTTACTTCATTCCATTTTTTATCAAACTCAATATCATCAATTATATACTCTTTCGATTTGGAAACTCGAACACCGATATCGTGAAAATCTATTTTGGATTCTCTTATTTTTCTTTCATAATATATTTGTTCACGAGAGTCAACGATTTTTCTCGTATCGTAACCTTCGATATAGTAAACAACATCTTCGGTGGTGTGTACCTTATAACTTTTTGAAATAAGATAATCCTCAATACATTTAAATTCATGAGGAGAATTAATTCCAGGATGAAAAATATTTTTTTCAAAGTTTCCAAAACTAACTTCAACTTCGATACTACCGCTTTCTAATTTTGTCGATTTAAAAGTTTCAAGAATTTTTTCAACCTCTTTATATTGAGGAGAATTTATATAACTCTGAATTTCAAAAGTTTTCTCATCTTCCATTTTTTTCAATACCATCTCCATCTCTTTTTTCAACAGAGATTCTGTATTTTCTCTCGGAACACGAGGTTTCTTATCCATCTGTTTTTTACCGACATCTTTCTCCTTTTCATGTCTAGGTACGGTAACGGTATGTTCAAAACCCTTTCTTTCCTTTGTTGATAAAGGTACAATCTCCATCTGTTTTTTAATCTCGTCCAAAATAGATTGTTGTAAATCCTTTTCATATGCAGGTTCTTCTTCAACTATTTCGACAACCTCCTCTTTAGTAGAGATTATATCATCAATTGTAAAAGATGATCTATCTTCTCGTGGAATAATATTTTCATTTTGTACTGAAGGTTCAATAGTATGAGAAAATTTTCTCCTTTCTTTCAATTCTTTCTTGAGAGCGCTCTTTTTTTCTAAAAGATTTCTCTTCAATGAAGAATCTTTGACGCTCTTGAGTCTTTCTCGTACCTCTTCTAATTCTTTTTCTAATTTTGCAACCGGTTTTTTTGTTACTTGTTTGGGGGGAGATGATTGTTCTACGGTAATATCCCCAAGTTGCTGAAGTCTTTTTAAGATAAAAGACCTTTTATCTAATAAAATTTGATTATCGGGGTCACCGATAATTTTGAGTTCAAGTTCTTTCATTTCTTCTTTCAAATCTTTTTTTTCATGCTCTTTCATTCTTTCTTTTATCTCCTGTGTAATCTTGCCCTCCTTTTTTGAAGAAGGAGGAATAGATGGATTTAAAATTTCTTCAAACTCTCCAACCTCCATATCAAAATCATCGTCCAATTCTTTTTCATGCTCTTTCATTCTTTCTTTTTCATGCTCTTTCATTCTTTCTTTCATCTTCTGTGCAAGGGTAAGATTATCCTCCTTTTTTGAAGAAGGAGGAATAGATGGATTTAAAATTTCTTCAAACTCTTTTCCATCAATATCTCTTTCGGGATAATCCCCTCCGTCAAGAAGATCTTCGTCATTTTCAAAGTCAGACATAACTTCGTTACTATATAACAAGATAAGAATTATTATATTCAAAAGTAATTTTTATATCCATAAAAATTACCTTTTTTTTTCATTTTTTTAGTTGGATTTATCAATAATTTTACTAAATTTCAAAAGAATCCATTTCAATTTAATAGGCAAATTTTCCAAATCAAATTCTATAGAATTTTCATTTTGTATCATATTATACGGAAAAATAATATTTTTGGGATCGTAAATATAATCTTCTGTTATTTTTGCATGTTCAATAATGAGAAAAAACACCGCTTTTTTCTGTTCAGTATTTAATATTTTAAATGTCAAATCAAGCTCTTTTTTTTCCTCTTCAGATAAATCTTTTTCAGGTGTATCCGAAGAAAAAGTTTGATATAAACCGTATGTTTGTGACATGTTTTTAAGAAAATCTTATGATTTATATTAATCCAATGTAGCTATCTTTAAATCTGATTTCCAAGGAGTATTATAAGGAGTTACTTCTGTTGGTGATAAAAGAGTGTCATCATCGTCTTCAACTTCATTCAAAAATGAATTACTCGGTTGTTTACCAGCGCTAGTTTCGGGGTAAAAAGTACCTGAATCATTTCTATAACCTCCCGCTCCGTAACTCCCACCATATTGTTGAGGTGGCGGGTAAGGTCCTTTTGGAGTATCATGTACAAAAGATCTTGTAGGAGGAGGGTGAGACTCTTCAATTACACGAAGAATTGTTGTAATAAAATTTTGAATATCTGGAATATTTTTTCTACCTTTATATTTGGCGATAGGGGAACCGTTATTATACATTAAAATAAGAGGAACCGCTTCGATTGGAGTAGTTGTATCTCTTGACATTCTCACAATTGCCTTTTCGATAGGTGTAGAGATATCTACAATCGCATAACCCACCC
>Ga0208482_1000441_pt1 | contig 13088 bp, 10 predicted proteins | sample LakMenEpi26Sep10_FD_150737 | JGI IMG/M metagenome (GOLD analysis project Ga0208482, IMG submission 150737) | Freshwater microbial communities from Lake Mendota, WI - 26SEP2010 deep hole epilimnion (SPAdes) | ecosystem: Environmental > Aquatic > Freshwater > Lake > Epilimnion/Euphotic zone ... | reverse complement strand
TCCAGGCTGAGGGCCTGCCACCGCTCCAGCCGCACAACCGCCGCATCAGGGCTGAGCACCGAGCCGTCGGCCAGGCGGAAGCCACCGGAGCTGTCAAACACCTTCCAGACTCCCTGAGCCAGGGCCCAGATCTGCAGCCGCGTGATCAGAAGACTGTTGCGTGCACTGGTGTCGCCGCCGGTTGGTGTCATCGCGATCAGCTGGCCATCGGCCGCCAGTTCCAGCACCGCCTCGGGGTTGGCGTCGCACACCAGGGCGAACTGTTCGGGGCTGAGCCGTAGAGCGGGGGGCAGCAGCAGTGGCGGCAGGCCGGCCCCGGGAGCTTCGGTGGTGGCTGGCGGTGGGGCGAGTGTCATCTCCCCAGAGCGTGTTGGCTCAGCGTAGGGCGGTTGTATGGGATGCATGAGCGATCACCCTTCCCTGGCGGGCCTGGGCAACTGGCCGGTGGCCTTGGCGTGAGACCATCCCCAGCTGCCCCACAATGGCTGCGCTGATTGCAACCCGGCTGGCGTGCCCCCGCGGGTGTTCCTCTCCTATTCCCACGACTCCGAGGCCCACAGGGCCTGGGTGCGGGAGCTGGCAGGGCGCCCAGCTCCTTCACGCCGAAGCCCGCCTGGGCGACAAAGTCCCAATTGCATCATTAAAGTTGTAACTGACTGGGAAGATGGGGCGAGCATGCGGATCACCAGCATGGGTCAGGTCACCATCCCTCAGGAGAGCCGCGAGCAATGCGGTCTGCTGCTCCACACCCAGGTCCGCCTCGTGGTGGAGAACGGTCGGGTGTTGATCGAGAAGGAGTCTCCAACTGCCACGCGCGGTCAGGAGCGTTTGCAGCGGTTGCGACGGGCCCGGCCTCTGCGCAGTGGGCTGAGCTCCGATGCGCTTCTCGCTCTGACCCGCGGGGATGAGCAACCCGGATGGTGTTTGTGGATTCGAACGTGATCGTCGATGTGATCACTGCGGATCCGTGCTGGCAGAAGTGGAGCAAGGAACAGCTCCGCCGCACGCAAGATCAAGGTGTGCGCTCACCTTCGGAAGCAGAGTGGCCGGCATGGTGAAGGTCCGCACGAGCGCGTCTCCGTGGAGGGTACGTCCACCGGGACCCCGGGCCGACAGGGCCCATCACTGGTTGCGGTTAGTGTCGTCGTAGAAGGCGGAGAAGAAGAAGCCGAAGCGATCAACCAGGGTGCGGGGGATCCTCAGCCGGTTCACGAAGGTGGGTGCGGCCACCGATGGCGCCCCACCGACATGCCTCCCACCTGCTCGAGGAGCTCGGCCGTCCGCAGATAACCCGGCGTCGCCGCCTCGCTCAATGCCGCGCATGCCCTCAGGCCGGCTCGGTCAGCAGGCCGCGACGCTGCAGCGGTGCCAGCTTGGCGAAGCGCAATCCCTGCTCCGTCTGTTCCAGGGTGCCGTTGCTGCGCAGCTTGTTGATCAGGGTGGATGTCGAGCCCCGCGAAAGGCCGGCGATGTTGGCGATCTCCTGCTGGGAGAGTGACGGCATCGGATGGCAGGGGTCGCCATCGGGACTGTTGAGCGTGGCCAGAAGCTGGAGGGTGTAGAGCAGGCGAGTGGTGGCATCTTCGTTCATGATCATCACGCGATTGCCAAGGTTGCAGAGACGCTGAACCTGCAGATAGGTGACGGCGTTGCTGAAACTGGCGCTGTTCTTCAGCGCCTCTTCCAGTGCGCCCTGGCGCAACTTCATCACGCTCATCGCCGTCAGCGCCACCACGTCCACCGTCCGCACGGGCTTCGGCGACAGCAGGGCGAGATCGCCAATCAGCGCACCGCTGCCCATCAGGGACAGCACCACTTCATCCCCCTGGAGCGAAAGGCAGCGGGCCTTGGCCAAGCCGGATTCCACCACATACACCTCGCCGCCCCAGTCGGCCTGAAAGATCAGTTGGTGTCCGGCGGGAAACTCGATCCGGCGATGCCCAGCCAGCAGTTGTTCCTCGGTTTCGGGGTCGATCTGGTCGAGGATTCGGAACGGAACGGACATCGCGGCTGTGTCCTCGCAGCGGTTGCCGGGCAGTGTACGGGGGCTGGCTCGGTGTCTGTCATGTAGATGACAGCATCCTGTTGGCCGGCAGATCGGCGCGCTTCAGCAAGTGAATCGGCGTGCGTCGGCTGGCAGGCAACATCGCTTTGCGGATTGGGCGATCGTGACTGCATACCGGTCCTCCGGTGATTCCCAATCGCTTTCAACCCAGGACACGATCATGACGCTCGCTTCCCAGCGCACCGGTGTGAGCTCCGGAGCAACTGACGTCAGTTTGCTGCCACATTCCGGCTCGGATCTGATGGTTCTGAACAAGTCTGTTGCCGCCCATTCTGTGTTGGCCTTCTGGCCATCGGCCGCCCAGTTGCTGGATTCCCGCAAGCCGGCAGCTGCTGTGGTCGCCTCTCTTCCCAGCCCGACCCCCACGCCGACTGCCGCGCAGTACGTGGATGCCCTGGCCTGCCAGGCCCTCCAGCATCAGGCGGTTCAGCATCCCTATCTGTCGGCTCTGGCGTGGGGTGAGCTGCCCGACACGCGCTGGGCCCTGCGCGATTTCGCCCGTGAGTACTACGCCTATTCCGCCCATTTCCCTCGCTATCTCACCGCCGTGATCTCCAAGCTGGAAAATCCGGCCCACCGCCTGGCGCTGATGGAGAACCTCACCGAGGAATCCGGTCAGTACGAACAGGAAGAACTCGACGAGTTGGCGGCGATCGGTATTGAGCCGGAGTGGATCATCGGTCTGCCGCATCCCGAACTGTTCCGGCGCTTCCGCCGCGCCCTGGGCGTTCTGGATACCGATGCCAGCGCGGAATCGATCGAGATGGTCTGCTGGCGGGAGCAGTTTCTGGCGATTCTCACCAACGGCAGTGCCGCCGAGGCGCTGGGGGCGCTGGGGCTGGGAACGGAGACGATCGTGCAGACGATCTACCAACCCTTTGTGGACGCCATCGGCCGCATCGGCATGCATCCGCGCGACAGCGTCTTCTTCCCGCTGCACACAGCGGTGGATGACCACCACCAGGCGACGCTGCGCGATATCGCCATCGATCTGGCCGCGACAGAGCAGGGGCGGCGGGATCTGGCCAAAGGGATGCAGAAGGCCCTGGCCCTGCGCTGCTCTTTCTGGTCGTGGCTGCACCAGCGCGCCCTGCAGCCGGAAGGTCTGCCGGCATGACCCCCAGGGATCGCGACGCCGATCCACATCCACTCCCCCACACTGTCCCACCGCTCTGTCTCCCATGATCCCCACCGCACCCTTCACCGCTCTGGAGGCCGGTATCCGCAGCCGGCGCCCCCCCTGCCAGCCCCCTGCCACCAGCCTCTGCTGGTCCGCCGCCGCCACTGCCGCCGCCAGTGCGGCGGCGCCCCTGCCGCTTCACTACGAGCACCACGACAGCCGCCTGGGCGTGGAGTTCCTGGTGCATCGCCTTCCCTTTGAGGGCCTGCAGGCCCTGGATCCGCGCCTGATCCGCATCCCGCCCGGTGCCTGCAACGAGAAGCACCGCCACGCCCATGAGTCGATTTTCGTGGTGCTGGAGGGGGAGGCGGAGATCCTGGTGGGTTCGGTATGGGTGCGTTTGCATCGCGGCGGCATCGCCTACGCGCCGCGCTGGATCGTTCATCAGAGCCACAACGTCAGCGCCGAGCGGGAGCTGCTGCTGCTGGCGATCACCGATTTCGGCCTGACCAGCTCGGTTCTGGGTGATTACGACCGCCAGACCCGCCTGCGCTTCCAGGGAAAGGATGCGTGCTCGGATTCCGATCGCTCCTCCCCCAAGACAGTCGATGAAGACCTTGTAGACCGGTTCTGACTGCCATCGATGGCCGGGGGGATAGAGCTCCCATGGTCGGCGCCTCGATGCGTCAAATGCGCATGTTTTGATGTGGCCGTTGAAAGAACCCATGAAAGAACCAATGGCAGTTCACTTGGGGGATTAGAGATCCCGCTCCACCAGATAGTCAATGCACGAGCGTAGCCACGTGAGATCCGCTCCATCAGCAACGCCGGCAAAGGCGGTGGCGTCAAACTCGGTGATCGCCGCTGTTGTAAAAGACTGGGCCACCTGCAGTGCCCAGTCGATGCTGCCGTTGCCTTCGAGGATCTCGTGAAGCCGAAATACCTCACGTGGCAGACGCCGCTGGCGGCTGCGGCCAAGGAAGGCAGCGATCCAGTCGCGGTCTGGGGCCGACACCGTGGCCAATGCATGGGAGAGGATCAGGGTGCGCTTGCCCTCCCAGAGATCACCATCGATTTCCTTGCCGTACCGAGCCAGATGACCGCGCAGATTTAGGACATCATCGCAAATCTGGAAAGCCAGGCCAAGGAAATAGCCAAACCGATCAAAGCGATCGAGCTGTTGATCGTTAGGATTGGCGATCAAGGCGCCGATGCGCAGCGGATGGATGAAGCTGTACCAGGCGGTTTTCTTGAGTACAAGGCGAATGTAATCGTCGGGCCCTATATCAATGGCATTGTCGTGCATCCAACCCAGTTCCATCGCCTGTCCTTCCAGGCTCTCGAGCAGCATGTGATCCACCTCATCCAATAGATGTGGCAGCAGCTGCGGCGGGCTCAGCGCACCACAACGGCGGAACAAGCCCATCGCCAGCGCATTCATGGCATCGCCCGCATTCACTGCCAAAGGCACGCCCAGGGAGCGATGCAAAGTGGGAGCTCCACGACGGTTGTCGCTTTCGTCCTCAATGTCGTCGTGAACCAGGAAGGCGTTGTGCAGCATCTCGATCCCCGCCGCAGCCGGCAGAGCGGCCGTCCCGTCGCCGCCGAGGGCGCGGGTGGTGGCCAGGCAGAGGGCTGGACGCAGGCCCTTGCCGGCGCGGGCGAGAAAGCCCCGGATCGGTTCGTAGAGGTGGCGGCGAGGCTCCCGATCGGGCACTCCAGACTGAATGGTGTGGGAAACCTGCTCCGCATACCAGCCAAGACGCTCCAGGAATCCGCTGGGCCCCTCGGTGTCCGCATTGATGGCGGCAGGCGGCGACGGGCTGGACAAGGCTTTTGCCGCCGATCTGCCTGTTGTGCTCTCGTGATCCGGCGGGAGATAGGGCTCAAGGGTCTGCAGCTGGTCGGCGACCTGGGAGAGAAACGGTGAGGATTGCCGTAGCGCCGGCAGTGCCAGGGCGATGACCTGACTGTCCCAGGGCAAGCCGGCTCGATAGCGGATGGCATCCATGTTCCGCAGCGGCCGGAACAGTTCCGGCTCCTGCAAGGGCCAGATCTGACAGGGGGCACCGCTGTAGGCGCTGGCCTTGAGGATCCCGTTCACAGCGCGCCGCGCGGCTTCGTTCGCCCCTTCCATGGTGGCGAGATCGGTATGGGTACGGACGTAATCAGAGGCGAGGAAAAGATTGGGAATGGCCGTGATCGCCTCGGGACGCAACTCCCATGTGTTGATCAGATTGACGAGCAATGGTTCGGCATTGCTGAGATAGCCCGGCCTGGCTGGATCTGGGGCAATATCGGCATCAAGAAACCAGGAGTGCAGATCGCGATCATGAAGCCACTCCACGCCGTCTTGGTTGATCGATCGCTTCAACTGCCGCCAAGCCTCAATCGCCACCTCTTCTCGGGAGCAGCGCATGGCGGGGCGGCCGTCGGGTCCGGGCATCGTCCAATCGGAGATGTCAACCGAGAGCACAGTGCGCAGATCACTAGTTCCGAAAAAATCTCGGGGAAGCTCAGGCCAAAACGGAAGCTGCGAGATGCTGGTGAGCGCCCATTCAGTATCGATATGAATCACATGGCCATTCGGCGCGGGCAATTCAGAGGTCAGATAGTACTGCACACCATTCATCCACTCCACATTGGTGGAGAGGGTTTGAAGATGGGCCAGGTCTGGATCGAGAGCCAACAAGCTCGGCGACAGCAATGGCGCGATCCTCTCAATCGGAAGAGCGGCGAGGTAATAGGTTCCGGAAACGATTTGCCGATATCCGTTATTGTCGATGACGATTCCAGTAACACCGCTGGAGTCGGTTTTAATTCCTGTTATTTCGGCATTAAAGATGTAATGAACTCCTTTGCTGCGTAGATAGTCAAGCCATGGGTCAATCCAGACCAGATTGGTGGGTCCATCCAGCACGCGATCGGTGGCGCCACCGGTTGGTTCCAGAAGTGGAATCAGCAGTTGCACAAAGATATCGCCAATCGTGCGAGTGCTGGCTGTTCGCGCTTTGGCGGCCACCAATGAACGCGTGATACCGGTAGCGAGGAATTTCTGATAGGCGGCTGAGCGACCTTCCGCGCCGACGAATTGCCACCAGCCCACCGACTCATACTCACCCAGACGCCGCTCTCGGCAAGAGGTGAGGATCTGCCAGATGCGTGTACCGAACTGAGCCAGATCGTCGACCGTCAGCTCCGTGACAGGCCCTATGGACTCCAACAGGGCCCGCAACACGGCGCTGACATCATCTGCCGTGCTGGGGAAAATGCATGGAAAGTCGAAGACTGGCTTGTCGTATTGGGTTATCGAGGTTCGGGTAGTTGGCACCAAATGGTCGGCGACAGTGCGCCCATCCCGACAGGGAATGCGAGCCATTGTATCGACCACATGGCGATAAAAGCCAGGAAAAAAGCGAAAGCCATGTTCACCGGGAAGATGATGCGCAAGCGATTCGAGGCCATGGTCCTGAAGTTCGTGACCGCTGCCCCCCGATGGGCCGGGATCACTCACGGGGATGCTTCGAGCCTTGCCTCCAGCGATTGCGCGGCGTTCCAGAACGACGACCTCATAGCCGCGTTCGATTAGTTCCTGGGCGGCGCTCATGCCGGCGACGCCACCGCCAAGGATGACGACCCGAGCTGTCACTTGCCTGCGGAGGAGCGATTCCCCGTTGTCTTAGGCGCGGAGCGGGGAACCTTTATCAGCCTGAAGCCACAGATCGCACCAGGGCTCGTGATTCGCAGCACAAGCTTTTCATGCAATCGGAACACATAGGCAGGATCTGGAGTCACTTGAAGGAAATCAACAGAGATGTCTTTGGCGATTACAAGATCGACCGGTTCACCACCAAGAGCTACGAGAACGCCATGATCGCACGGCAGAGTGGTGGACCTCAGCAGCGTGCCACCGGAGCCAAGGAATGGGATCACTCGATCCTGCGGCAGCACGAGGGAAGTTGCATTGGGGGTTTGCAGAGCCTCGAAGGATGTTTGGCCAAGTACCAAGGCAAATGGCCCGTAATGACCATTTGCCTCAAGCGTGCCAATCGCAGCCGAAATGTGGCGAACCATTTCATGACCCAACATGTTATGAACGTCGGGAATGCTGTACTGAACGTCTACCCACGTGCGCAATCCTAACCTGCTGTCATTGAACGTTGGGGATGTAAGCTGATTATCGGTAGGGTCGTAACCCTCCGTAGCTTTTGGCGAGTCCGGCAGAAGGCCGATCATCTGACAGGCAGGATCGTTCTCATTGCGCCCAAGAATTTCCCAGATGGCTGGCAGTTGTTCCAACTGCTTGTTTGCTATTTTTGTTTCCGGATCGCTGGGGTTCGGGATGCCATTGAAAATTACGGTATCTTCGAGGCGAGCCAATACATTGGCCGCACGCCGAAACAGGGCCAACACGCTGGTGAGCTCGGGATCCGCCAGTTGTGGGCCGCGCAGATAGAGATTGACTTGTAAGGTCCAGAGGCGGATGGTGCTGGCGTCATCGATCTTGAGACGCTGCTTCGGCCCAGCACCGCCTGCGGACGCGAAGGGGCTGGGAGAGGTGCCAATCAGACCGCGGCGAACAAAATCACTGTCGCCGGGCAGGGGACCATAGAGGGGAAGAAAGCTGGCGGCCACTCGCGACTTTTGCGCTTCAGCGGCCACCACTTGGCGCACTCTTTCCCACTGCGCCTGGCTCCAGGGAACTTCCGGGCAGGGTCGGGACGCTCCCGGATCGTCATTAGCAAGCGGAGTGTTCATGGTGGACACGGGTAATGGTGACTGGCTCAAGACACGGGGTAGGCAATAGGCTGGGGGCATGCCGGGCACACTCCCAGGCTGTGGACTGGCGGTTGCTAGTCCAAGAGATGCCGCATGAACCAATCGTCTCGTACTTTGCATGATAATCCTAGGGGGAACATCGCGCAAAACTGTTGCGTGACTCTTAATAATGACATATGACGCTAGAAGCTAAGCTCATTGGATTTATTGGCACGGCAATGGTTGACTCAAACTACGGACTTTATTGCGCTTGGCAGCTTGAACACAACCGTAAATCCGCCTGAAGGCACTTGAATGGCCTTAAGTTAGCATCTTCTGCGTATGGTGGTAACTCTCGCGAGGTGGACGAGAGGCTTATTGCAAAGAAAACCATCTACATGATTTCAGAACGAAGAGCTTTAGTCGTGACTCTTGTTCGATAGGCGGATTCCAATTTCGAAATAGTAGACATCAAAGCAAACCTCCAGAGCCTGCATGTCGACCCGGCCTACTCCAATGCATTGCAGACGGTTGACCCAAGCAAGCTGATTATCACCAGTGCAGTAGGTTGGAGCAACGACAAGATGTGGGCATGGTTCAAACTGATTGTGGAGAGCGCGATCGTAGCCATCAGGACCAAGATCAAGAATGCCACCATAGTTGGCATAAATCATTGCTCCAGATGAGGTCTTAAATGTAGCGTTCACATCAACCAACCCAACTCCGTCACAACGAATTCGCATCCAATCGGCTCCACCAGGGCAGATCTGTGCCTCCAAGCCTGCCCCCATAAAGGATCCACCTTCAATGAGCCAATTGATTCGCAGTCCATCAGGCGTGACACCAATCCTCTGTTCCTTTAAATACACTCTAACCGTTCCCAAAAGATGGTAAGTCCAGCTCCAGGGTGGTGGTGCTTGCATCAGTCGCGTGCCAGTTCTATCTGTCGTAGTTTGTGACAGTTGGTGGGAGGGCAAGGCTGTGAATGCACTGCAGATTGTCGTATCCAGGAGTGAAGAGGAGAGCGTGTTATTGCCGAATCTCAACACAGGAAGAAACTCAACAAGCCCAATCAAAGAACAGGGCAGCACTGCTTGGAAAATACGATTTGGATTCTGTTCATCACGTTCTTCTGGCAGTGCTGGGACCGACGTGACTGGACCACCATTAATTCGATACTCGACAGTTACTACGTGACCAGGCCTGAAGGGAGTCACCGATATAATGATTGGCGTGCTACAATCCGTTGAAGCTATGTGTTCGAGCCCGTTGAGGCGAGGCGATGTCCAACTCATAGTGGAACCATCGGCGCAGTGCTGAATCATTTATCTATATTGGCTAGTAGCCTGCGTGCGGTGATGGCATCCGGTCGGAGAGTATCAATGGCTGATTCGTCGATCATTTCCTGCAAGTCAGCGCAAGAAGCCGACGAACCCTCGTATCGAAGATTATGGGCGACTAGATTCGTGAGAGCTCTAAGTTCAAGGGATCTGGCCCCCTGTTGGCGGGCTAGATCAATTGCCTGCATGAAGGCTTGCTCGGCTTCCGATACGTTGCCAAGATTCGAATGAATCAGACCGCGCAATCGAAACAAATCGGGCAGCAAGGCGCCCACTTCGTCTCGCTCTGCATTGGCCTGCCCAATCTGGCTCTCTATTAAAGCTTCCTCGGACCGCCCTGCGGAGTGAAGGGCCGAGCTAAGTATTATTGAGGAGGCGGGATCAATCACAAGGGATCCAGTCTGTCGGAACAAGCTCACCTTCTCGACTATATTATTAATCGTAATGTCAGTCAATCCCAGTTGCAGGCATGAGTAGCAGTAATACATAGCCGAGCACGCGCGCCACATAGAAAAACCTTCTTCGCTAGCCAGCTTGTATACTTCGCGAGAAACGGAAAACAGCTCCTGCCAGTCATTGTCGTAGAATAGATAGTGACACATAAATGACAAGCCCGCCGCCAGAGTAGGTGGATGGTTGAGTGAGCGAGCAAGCCTCACCATCTCGTTCATGCCATCGACTCCTTGTTGTTGCCTGCCCTTCATCCAAAGCGAACATGATCTTGCGGTCATGATTGGAGTGGTTGGACCAAGCTGAAAGTGCCTACAAAGAAGACGTTCTAGTTCATGGTCAAATAACTTGATGCCCCGCTCAGCTTGTTGTATGGCTTCGTCGAACTCTGCCCGGAAGAAGTGCGTGTAAGAAGTGGCGTTGAACGCTGGGATAGTATATAGCTCAGTGCCTCTTCTTTGGGCCAGGGTTTCAACTCTTAATGCACTCTCTATCGCATCTCCCAATCTACCCGCAACGAATTGATTTGACCAAAGGCCCCACAGTGCTGCAAAGTGCTGATCTTCACTACCAATGGACAATGCCAGATCGATGGCCCTCAAGCAGGTGGTCTCTACGTGTCGCGAGGCCCAGCCATAGGCTGCCATCTGCACGGGGGCAAGAGCTGTATGTAAGTCAAGTTCATGCTGCCAGCGCACCTCCTCCTGGGGCAATTGGTTGAGGTCGGCCAGACCCCGGTTGAGGTGATCTACCGCTTCATTCACAGCGTTCCGCTCGGCAGCCTGCTGCCCTGCTGCTTGCCAGTGGTGAGCCGCTTCTTTGTAGCGACCGGCACCAGAGAGGTGGTGAGCCAGCAATTCAGGCCGCCGCTTGGGCATCTCTGGGAAACGCTCCGTCAGCACCTTGGCGATGCGGGAGTGGTGCTCCTGCCTGGTGCTGCGCAACAAAGAGTGGTACGCCACATCCTGCACAAGAGCGTGCTTGAAGATGTAGACGGGTTGAGTGGCACCACTGATGTGTAACAATCCCTCCTCCACCAACTGCGACAGCATCTCTTGAAGTCTTCGGGTGTCGATGGAAACGACAGCGGTAAGGAGATCAAGACTGAACTCGCGGCCGAGGGTGGCGCCGATCTGCAATACATGCTTACCCTCCCCAAGCTGGTCGAGACGGGCCATCAACGCCGCTTCCATCGAAGCGGGCACCATATCGGCGGACAGTGGTTGCAGCAATTCCCAAGTCTGTTCCCGCTCCACCAAGGATTTTGAGGAGATCACCGAGAGGGTGATCTCCTCAAGAAACAAGGGATTTCCTGAGGATCGCAGACAGATCTGGCGGACCACCTCGGACGGCATGGCCTTATCGGCAGCGACATCCCGGATGACTGTCTCTGCCTCCACGGCGTTGAGCGCATCAAGAAGAATCTCACTGACGTGAGGTTGCTCCAACCAGCGAGACCTGAATTCCAGCCGTGCCGAGAGGACGACCAGAAAACGACCGCTGAATTGGCTGCTCAGGAGCTGATCGAGCAGTTCGGTCGTGGACGCATCGGCCCAGTGAAGGTCTTCGACAATCAACAGCAACGGCGACTGCTCGGCCAGGACAATCAGACCCTGAAATAGCAAATCAAGGGTGCGCTGACGCTGACGGGCAAGTGACAATTCGCTCAGGATTGGCCAATCCTGCGGCTTAATCGGTAGCTCAAGAAACAGCGCCAACAGGGGAAGGGCCTCGAGCAAGGGCAGCCTCAGGTCAGCAAGACGACCGCGCAGACGCTCCAGTTGTTCGTCTGGTTCCAGCCCATCGAGGCTCAGCCGCTTGCGCAACATTTCCCTGAATGGGTAGTAGGGCGTATCCGTGCTGAAGGAGCTGCAGGCAGCCTCCATCACCGTGGTGTTGGGCTCAACCAGAGCTCGCGAGAGTTGGTGGATGAAACGGCTCTTGCCAATCCCAGGTTCGCCACGGATCAACAGGGCACGGGGTTGACCAGTGAGCACTTCCTGCCAGAGCGATTCGAACGTATCCAGTTCCTTCCTGCGACCGACGAAGGTTTCCGCCGAACTCCTGTATCGCGAGACTGGACGGTAGGCAATTACGCGATGGATCTCAACGGGTCGCTGGATCCCCTTCAAGCGACGGGCACCCAGGGGCTGACCATGGAACGTGTGGGACACGAGGCGCCAGAGGGAGTCGGAGACGACGACCTCACCTGGGCTGGCCTCTGCCTGCAGACGTGCCGCCAGGTTGGGGGTTTCGCCGATCGCCAGAGACTGCGTGCCAGCGGCACCTCCGAGTGCCCCAACGACAACGCGGCCACGGTGAACTCCGATACGCACATCAAAGGGATGGCGCACACGGGCCGAGAGATCCTGCACAGCAGTCTGTAACGCAAGGGCACAGCGTATGGAACGAATCTCATCATCTTCATGGGCTCTGGGATAGCCGAAGTAGATGACGACCCCATCGCCCATCAGATCAGCGAGGAAGCCATCAAACCTCTGAACAACGTCAAGGCAAGTATTGTGGTAATTAATTAACAGGCCCCGAAAGTCTTCCGGATCAATCTGCTCCGATAACGAGGTGGCTCCTACGATGTCGCAGAAGATCACACTAAGTACACGGCGTTCGGCTTGCGACTGGGGTGGTGCCGAGTGCTGGATTGAAGTGCCGCAGCCGCAGCAGAATGCTGCAGCAGCTGGGTTGTTGAAGCCACAAGCGGAGCAGATCACCAGAGTCAGCTTGGGAGGTGGGGGGCGCTAGTAAGACGTGCCTTCCATGCGGAAGCTTCCTCTAGCAGCAACTCAGTAGCGAGGGTAACCAGGCAGGAGGGGTCCTCATAGATCAGTGGATTGATGGCCTTCGCCTGGCGAGGACTTCGTGAAGACGTGCCTGCATGCCAAGGGCTGGTTGAAAAAGCAGTTGGGTTCATTGGATCGGATTTGCTTCTGGGTGAGAGCGACTGCGTTTGCCTCAGTCAAGACCGATTATCTGCTTTTAACCTAGGCTGAGTGAGAAAGTTGACCCGCGAGGACTTCGTGGGCAGTGCCGCTAAAAACACTAGTGCAAATCTAGCACTCCGGCCAGGTCTATGAAGACGTAGTTCAAATTTCTCAAACTGTAGCAAGTGCCACACTCCCTCCGCGAGCGAGTTCTCTTGACAATGCTTTTTGGCTGACCAGATGATCTGATTCCTTCCCTCCTGCAGGGCGGCACAACGTCTGATCAGATCAATTGAGGGCCCTGATTCGAGTGAATAACATCAAGTTTTTGCATCGCGCCGAAAGGCAGCGGGCCTTGGCCAAGCCGGATTCCACCACATACACCTCGCCGCCCCAGTCGGCCTGAAAGATCAGTT
>Ga0208482_1000429_pt1 | contig 13344 bp, 10 predicted proteins | sample LakMenEpi26Sep10_FD_150737 | JGI IMG/M metagenome (GOLD analysis project Ga0208482, IMG submission 150737) | Freshwater microbial communities from Lake Mendota, WI - 26SEP2010 deep hole epilimnion (SPAdes) | ecosystem: Environmental > Aquatic > Freshwater > Lake > Epilimnion/Euphotic zone ... | reverse complement strand
ATAATTCTCTTGCATTGGGAGATGCCCCTGCAATTACGACCTCGCAACCATGCTTTTTGACTCTTTTATGACATCTAAGCAAAAAACCCAAGAATAATGAACCAACATAATCAACTTCAGAGAGATCAAAAACAAGCCCGCTTGGCTTCATTTGATCTAACGGATCCAGCACTAATTCAGTTGCGGTAAGCATAAGATCTTCAGCCATTTTTTCAGCAGTTGGCGATGGTATTACAATCGCTATGTCGCCAGCTTTTTCAATGCTAAACGTTGGAATTTCCATTGGTAGCTTAATAACTCCCCTTGAGATAAAAACTGATTTTCCAAGCCGTGCTTTAACTAACTAATATCCTATATTCATGTGCATTGATCAAAAACACAAGTTATTTAAAGGAAATTAGTTACTTGGACACCATAAATCCAAAACTACCTGTTATCAAACTAAAAATCGTAAGGAACTCAAATCATCCCTGGATATTCCAGAAAATGATTGAAAAACCAGATCAAAAGATTCCCAACGGCTGCATTGTTGACATCGAAGACCGCGGAGGAGCCTGGGCTGGCCGTGGTATTTTTAATGGACACTCCAGAATTTCCCTCCGCATTTTAACAACCAATCAAGACGAACCGATTGACGAAGCTTTCTTTGATAAAAAAATAGGATTAGCCGTTGGGCTCCGTAAGGAAACCCTAAATCTAGAAGCTTCAACCAATGCATACCGCCTTATTCATGGCGAAGGGGATGGCCTTAGCGGACTCATCATTGATAAATTTGGGAAAACAATCGTCATCGAATTTTTTTCTTCAGGCATGTACCGTCTTAAAGACACAATCCAAACGATTCTTCTAAAACATTATCCAGAACATCAAATTACTTGGTTCGCTGAAAGTCATGTTCAAAAACAAGAGTCATTTAATTGCAAAGAACCAGGCTACGATGTAAACCCTGAAATCATTAATGAAAATGGATTAAGCTTTAAGGTAACCCCTGGCACTGGCCACAAAACCGGTTTTTTTGCAGATCAACGCGAAAACCGATTACTTCTTAGCACCTTCTGCAAGGATAAAAAAGTCTTGGACCTTTGCTGTAATTCCGGTGGTTTTTCTGTTTATGCAAAAGCCCTAGGTAAAGCTGAAGATGTAACCGCAATTGATCTTGACGAAGAAGTCCTTGCGCTTGCCAGACATAATGCCAGCCTAAATAAAGTAAGAATTAAATGTGTCCAATCAGACATTTTCCCTTGGTTGCGAGATTGCATAGCTAAAGGGGAAAAATTTGATGTCGTCATTTTAGATCCATCCAAGCTAACCCGTGATCGTGATGAAATTGAAACTGCGCTTAGAAAATATACAGATATGAACCGACTTGCTATGCAGGTGGTCAGTGATGGTGGCATTTTACTCACTTGTTCTTGCACTGGTCTGGTTTCAGAATTTGATTTTTTTGATTCAGTACGAAAAGCAGCTTGGCAAGCAGGTAAGACCGCTCAAATTTTAAAGTTAACCGGAGCCGGCCCAGATCATCCGTTTATGGCCCACGCGGGCGAAGGGCGTTATTTGAAAGCTATTTTTGCCAGAATTCATCATGGTACTACATAAAAAAAGCGCCTCAGCTTTAACTGAAGCGCTTAGAATTTCTTATCAGCTAATTACTTTAAAGCAATTCTGTAACAGGTTCACGATCATCCAGAATATACATTGGACGGCCAAAGTTATCTGGGAAGGTCGCTGAAGAATCGATACCCATTGCAGAGTAAATGGTGCTTAACAATTGAGGCACCTTATACTTGCGGTCAATAGGATATTCCCCGCGGGCATTAGTTGCACCAATGGCTTGCCCCATTTTCAAACCGCCACCTGCAACAAGGGCGCTCATAGCTGCTGACCAATGGTCACGGCCACCGCCATCTTGCATATTGATTTTTGGTGTTCTACCAAACTCGCCCCAAACCACCGTAACAACCTCGCCACTCATGCCTCGATCGTGAAGATCTTGAATGAGGCTCGAAATACCCCGATCAAGCATTGGAAGCTGGGTTTTCAAGGTTTTAAAGTTGCCTGAATGGGTATCCCAACCACCATAAGAAAGAGTTACACAGCCAACACCAGCTTCGATAAGCCTTCTTGCCGTAAGGAATTGTTCAACTCCTTTATAACGATCACGAACTTTCGGTTCTTCCCTCGAAAGATCAAGGGCTTTGCGAACGGTACCTGATGCAACCATTTCAAAGGCCCGCGTAGCAAAAGAATCCATACCCTTCATGGTGCCAGAGGCATCAATTTCACGACGAACATTATCAAAGTTTTTGAGTAGCGATTTTCTATCATCATAACGATCGTTTTCAACACCGCTAGGAAGGCGTAAGTTTTGCAAACCAGGACCGTCTGGAGTAAATGGACGATGAGCAATACCAAGATAACCAGGTTCGGTACCTTTCGTCATGCCCCTCAAGCTTACAAAAGGTGGGATATCTGACTGATTAGATTGAAGCTTGGAAATAACGGAACCGAAAGATGGGTGATGGACAACCCTATTTATATTTTCACTATAACCAGTCATCACTTGGGAATCGGAATGTTCATCAACAGAAACGAGACTTCGTACAACGGCAAGTTTGTCAAATATTTTAGCTTGGTTAGGAAAATGCTCGGAGATCTGGACCCCAGGAACATTGGTTGAAATTGGTTTGAATTCACCACGAAATTCGGAAGGGGCATTTGGCTTTAGGTCATACATATCCATGTGGGAAGGACCACCCGGAAGATAAATCATAATTGCAGACTTAGCCGTACCAACTTTACCTACTTCTTTAGCTCGAAGCATATCAGTAAGAGAGAGGGAGGAACCGAAAGCGCCAATTTTAAGAAAATTTCGGCGATTAATACCATCACAAAATCTATTGGATCCACCGGAAAAAGATAGCATGTGAAGACTCCATAAAAAATGAGACACACTCAAATACAGGCAGGTGATTGAAAAGTAACCCAACATAACCAATAGGTCAACTGTTTTTATTGATAAAACCAAAACAATTCGAATAAAAACCCAAAAATTAGGTCAAAATATAACAAATGGTACTACAACTTCTATTATTCCGTGTGTTACGCCGTTATACCACTTTATAACCAAGCCGTTTCCCCTATTTAACTAAGAACTAAAACTCCTTCAGGAACTCAATTTAAGACCTAGTAAACCTTAATTTTCATTAATCAACATTTACGGGTTCCAAATCAGATCGCCCCTTGTTTAAATCCAATAGAATAAAATTACTTTTATTAAGGGACGATATAGCGCAGAAAACTCTATGTTAAAAAAAACATCAACAATCGCTGGCATCGACATAGGCGGGGCAAATATTAAATATTGCCAATCGGATGGGTATACCCTAAACACCATATTTCCACTTTGGAAAAAAAAGTCCTCTTTACCTGCGATTCTTGAAAAAATCATACCTTCCAAAAAAATTAAAGCCCTTGCAATCACAATGACTGGAGAACTGTGCGACTGCTTTAAAACAAAAACTGAAGGCGTGAGATACATCTTAAGTTCCATTCCTAAGAAACAATTCACGCCCTTTGTTTGGACTACAACCCAAAATTTCATTCCTCTGGACAACGCAATCCAAAACCCAACAATTTGTGCTGCATCAAACTGGTTAGGCTTGGCAAGCTTTATTGCAAAACAACATCCTGAAAACTTTGGGCTATCAATCGATATCGGCTCAACCACCACAGACATCACATCCATCGATCAAGGAAACCCAAGCCCAAGTGGTATCACCGACACCCAACGGTTAAAGTATGGCGAACTTATTTACACCGGCATGAAACGAACCCCAATGGCATCATTACTGGGAAGCAAATACGCGCAAGAACTTTTTGCAACTATTGCAGACGCCCACCTCTTCCTAAACAATTTAAAAGAAAATGAAGAAGACACTGAAACCGCAGATGGTAGATCATTCACAAAAACAAACTCGGCTAGGCGAATTGCCAAAATGCTTTGTGCAGATCAAAATGAAATTCCAATGTCTAGAGTCATAAAAACAAGCGAACTTGCTATAAAAACACAAATCAAATGGATCACGATTGCCCTGAAAAAACATCTCCAAAGAAAAGGTCAAGAACCAAAATGGATCAGCATATCAGGATCGGGAGAAACTTTAGGAAAAATGATAGTAGAATCATTTGAATGGAAAACAAAGCCTCAGATTCATTCATTTTCTAACGCATTCGGAATTGAAAATTCAGGTGCGGCATGCGCCTATAGCATTATGAAATTAGCTGGCAATTACCATGAAATGTAATGTCATTAAGGTTGGAGGAAGCCTTCTTGACACGAACGACTTACCTCAAAAAATCGACCAATTGCTAAAGAAATTGCAACCCGCCTGCACAGTAGTGGTAGTTGGCGGCGGAAAAGCGGTGAGGAAAATAGAATTAAATAATGCAAACAAAAATCCTTTACTTGAACACTGGGAATCATTGGCAATAATGACTGAAAATGCCATTGCGTTAATGTCTCATTTTCAAGGCGCCACAATCGCAATCACACCATTTAAAAAAGATTTGGGTTTGTTTTTTTTAGATGCACATCAATATTGCAAAAGGGACCGAAAGATTAATGGTGAACCTTATTTGCCACAAACTAGGGATGTGCGCTCTGATACTGTTGCACTTCGATTCGCACAAGACTTCGATTTCAGTGAATTATATTTGTTGAAGTCAGTCAACTTCCCCGCATCAAAAAACTGGGAAGATGCGTGCAACAAAAATTATGTCGATCCTTTTTTCTACAAGCTATTCAATAACAAAAAACATAACCCCACCATACATACAATCAATTTAAGATCATCACAAAATCTTCAGCCTTTTTACTCCGGCAATAAGATCTGAAGTTAAATCAAAATCAATTGTTTTATTTCGAGATCCCTCATTGCAAACTGCACCTCGAAACCCAAACCATGCAGGCTTGACCCCCTCCCGAATAAGTTGCGTTATTTTTTCAAGATTCAATGACCCTGCAAGAGCAAATTTAACATTATGAGCATGACACTTATTTTGTATTTGCAAAAGTTCATCGACTGTAACCCAGTCAAGTACCGAAGAACCATCTTTAGCCCAAGTATCGATCATAATCGCAAAAAAAGAATGCTCAAATAAAAGTTCCAAAAGAGCGAATGGCTTGCTTGAATTAGCTTTTAAATAGTCGGCATATAGTACAGGAACTACAAAAGCAGATTTATTTAATAAAAGGGCCTGCTCTTTGAGTGAAAGCAAATTATCTACCCAGCGACCTGTACTTTTGCAATTCGAAAGCCCAAACTTATAAAAAGAAATACCACTAGGGAGAAAATCTGATCCTTTGGGTATATCGCACAACTCCCCACAAGCCATGCTAAGGGGCAGATTAGAAGGCAGAGCATTTTGAATTAATGAAACAACTGATAAATCAACCATACCCATAGGAGCTTTTTCAGGCTCTTTTAAATCGATAAGGTCAACTCCAGCCCTTAAAGCTATTTTTGCTTCTTCAACATTTCGAACACTAACTAACACACTAACCAAAGTTCACCTCACAATTATTAAGCAGTTCTCACAAGAAACAACATAAAATGATCATGTCATATCTAGATCATTATTTTTATCATTTCAGCAATGAACAATGTTAAAGTAATATTAGTAATTAAATATTACCAAACATTTATTGAAGTTAAACATTGCATCAACCATGATAAAAATTTACCCGAATTACGAACCACTTCCAGGTTATCGAGTCCTTGAGAAAATAGGCAGTGGTGGATTTGGCGAAGTCTGGAAATGCATGGCTCCGGGAGGGCTTCTTAAAGCAATTAAATTTGTATCAGGAAAACTTGGAGCAAAATCAGACATACGGGCAGAACAAGAATGGCGCGCAATTGACCGTATTAAAATTATAAGACATCCTTTCATTCTTACGATGGAACGAATTGATATTATCGAAAACTGCCTTGTTATTGTTATGGAACTTGCAGATAAAAACCTTTGGGACCGATATCAGGAATGCAAACAAAAAATATTACAGGGAATACCAAAAAACGAGGCATTACATTACCTGGCAGAATCTGCGGAAGCACTTGATGTAATCAATTCACAGTATCAGCTACAGCATTTAGACATTAAGCCACAAAACCTATTTTTGGTTCATAATCATTTAAAAATTGGAGATTTTGGATTAGTCCACGATCTTACAATTGCAGACCAAGAATTTGAAGGCGGAATTACACCAATTTATTCCGCCCCCGAACTCATAGAGGGCCGACCAAGCAGATTCAGTGACCAATATAGCCTAGCTATAGTTTACCAAGAAATGACAACTGGAAAAAAACCCTTTGAATCTGATAATTTACGAAATATTATTAAATCACATTTAAATGATACCCCGAATCTTTCTTCACTTGAGGAGAGTGAAAAACCTATCATAGCCCGCGCTCTTTCAAAAAAACCCGAAGATCGTTTTAAAACTTGCACAGAATTTATAAACGCTTTAAAAGCTATACATTCACCTTTTGGTTTTCAAATAACGAATCAACCTTTGATTCTAGAAGATCAATCTATTGCTCCTGAGTCAAAAACTAATGAACAACGATTCAAAAACATTGACCTAAATAAAACATTATCTTTCAAAAAATCAAATGATGAACAAAATCCATTACCCCAATTAAATGAACGAGAAGATTCAAATCAAAACAAAGATTTAAATCTAAACCAGGAAAATCGAATAGGTTCTTTAATAATTGGCCTAGGAAGAACGGGAATCGGGGGAGCCGCATTTTTCGATAACGCACTTAATAACTACTCAAAATCAACTGGACTAACTCTACCTATTGAAATACTTGGCATTGATATCGACAATCAAGGTCTAACCACGGAAAAAGATAACGATCAACTTAAACTGCCTTTTGACAAAGCATTGGTTTTCAAACTAAACAGGCCGAACTATTATTTAGGCAATAAGGAAAAATCCGAAAAACTAGCACAATGGCTCCCTCTCAGTAAGCTGTATCAAATCCCAAAAAACCTTAGCACAGAAGGAAATAGAACACTAGGAAAACTCGCAATATTTGATGCGGGAGAAAAGTTAAATGATGAACTAAAAAAACTTTTGAACAAAATCAATCAATCCGCATACTCGAACACCATGCCTGGTATAATTAGCCCTAATATTTGGATTTTAACTCATGCTGGAGGGGGCGCCGTTGGTTCACTTCTAGATGTTTGCAAATCAGTTATCGAATCATGCCTTCAACTAAACTTGAAGCCACCTACATTCAATCTAATTTTGGCATTGCCTGCAAAAGAAAATTGCAGCGTGCAAATAGCAACAAATACAACCATCACCCTAAAAGAATTAGAAAAAACAGAAATAGCAGATCTTACACAAAAAACAATCTTGCTAGAAACATCAACAGATGAAAAAGCGGTTCATTTTAAATTAATGCAAGATATGGGAACTATAGTTAATGCAAACCAATTAAAAATTTACAACCAAGGTTCGGAAATCAACAAAAATTATAAACCCGAATATTCGGCAAAAAGATCTTACAAATCTGCTGGGGCGCAATTAGATTTACTATCAAACGAGTTAAATCAACAAGTAATAATTAACAAAACCTCTTTGGAATTAATCCGATCATGGGTACAAGAAAAACCTGCTTATCACTACGAAATCAGCACCTGGCTTGACCAAGAATTAATAAGAAACAATATTACATTTGAAAATCTAACATCAAGTCTTACAGGGCACCTTGAATTCAAATTAGGTGATGCAATCAGTTCATTCATACTAAAAGATCTAATTGATCCATTGTTCAAATTAGAATCCAAATTAGGAACCAAAGAAATATCCAGTGAAACGATTACAAAAACGAGCTTGGATATTCTTAAAAATTCGGAACAAAATTTAGGACTCGAATGGTATACGAGTGAAAATTTAACAGACAAAGGAAGTTTCTACAAAATAATGATTCAAAAAATCAACGAACTAACTGACAATTTTGGTTCGGTGATTGATTCTTGGGTAGTTCAATGGATTGAAAAACCGGGATATCGTTTTGCCGCTGCAGAAATCCTTCTAACGACCATCAAGAAAAAAACAGAAGAACTTCGAATTCAAACAATTTCAAACCGAGAAAAACACCATTCAAGTTTGAAAGTTGATTTACTTAGATTTAATAATGCAATCCAACAACCTGCCGGAATAAAGGGTGGATATAACCAATCAATCCAGAAAATCATCGGCCAATTTAAATCACTATTTCGAACCCAACTTGAAATACTTCAATGCGACTGTATTTTCGGCTTCCTTCAGTCCATCAATATGCAAATAACGGACCATGCTAAAGAAATTGACATTTGTAAATCAAAACTTTTGGAAATATGCATACGAATAAAAGGCAAGAACGAATTACCCAACAGTAAATCAGAAGATATTTTTGCTTTCTCTGACACTAAAAATCTTACTGAGGGAGAACTTATTTCCCTAGACAACAGAATCCAAGAAGAGATCGTAAAAAACTTCGAAGCGTTTACACAGTTGTTCATTGGTAGGGCAAACTTGATTTTTGAACTTGAAAAAACGATTAATCAATCCGCAGCAATTTATTTAAAAAGCCTAGGAAAACTTTCTAAAAGTAACATCTTGGATTCGATTGAAGATTTAAGCACCAAGATTAGCTTCATCAAAAACCATATTACTTCAGTTCAGCACAAGAACCCCATGCATGTAAATGAATTTGCGAATCAAACTATTTTTTCATTTCCCCAAAACATTTTAGGGGAATGGAATAATATTGAGATGTTTGGCCCGACTAATCAAAGTATTTACTTAGTGCCTGGAAACGCTGATTTTATATCATGCATATGCGAAGAAAACATTACAAACTTGAATGTTTCAAAAAGTTTAAACCACTTTTTCGAAATACAGCAAGAACATGTAAATAGTGATGTTGCCCAATCAGGTATAGAAACCTCAAAACATACACCAAAATAGCAGGATGCTTACCATGTCTGAAATGGAATATCGAATTAATCAAGATGCATTTCATGGTCCATTAGACCTTTTATTACATCTCGTTAAAAAAGAAGAAGTGGACATTCTTGAAATATCAATTGTAAGAATTGCGGATCAGTTTAAGGAATTTATGGAGGTTATCACATTCTTAGACTTAACATTGGCAGGTGAATTTTTGGTAATGGCAACAAAGTTGATGGAAATTAAAAGCCAATTACTTTTACCAAGGCAGGTACAACACACCAACAAAGAAGATGATCCAAGAAATGAAATTGTAAGACAACTAGTAGAATACAAAAAATTTAAAGATGCAGTCGAAATTTTAGAGGAACAAGCAGAGACTGCAGGCCAGAAAATCCCCCGTTTAATTTCGGATCAATTCCACGAGGAACGAGTAAGTTCAGAAAAACCAATTCAGGAAGTAGAACTCTGGGATTTAGTAAGTGCATTTGGAAGAATCATGAAAGAAACGCTTGCAATTCAATCCCAAGAAATTGTTGTGGATCAAACTCCAATGGAGGTATACCTAGAAGAAATAACCGGGAAGTTAATTCGAGAAAAATCGATACCATTCAGGGATTTATTCTGCCCCCCATTCCACAAAATGCGTTTGATCGGTCTATTTCTTGCAATACTCGAACTAATAAAAAAACAATCGATATTTGCACAACAAGATGAAAATTTTGGTGAAATACATTTAAAATGGAAGCAGAGCGTTACCGTTTTTTAAATCGCTTTTTCTTTATTTGGGGTGCAGCAACTTTCTCGCCTTTTAAGGTTGCGATTTTATCTCGAAGTTGTGCCGCTTTTTCGAACTCTAAGTCTTCGGCAGCTTTGAGCATTTGGATTTGCAGTTCTTCTATCACCTCATGTTTTTCAACCTGATCTTCATTTTCAATACCAACCACTTTGTTGGCAAAATCATAGGCAGCTATTTCGTCTTCTATAAATACGGGTATCAAACTCTTGATGGACTGAGGAGTAATATTATTATCTAAATTATATTGCGTTTGTAATTCTCTCCTGCGTTTAGTCTCTTCGATTGCACGGTGCATGGAATTAGTTACTCGGTCACCATAAAGAATTACTTCGGCATTAACATTTCTAGCCGCCCTCCCAATCGTTTGAATCAGAGATGTTTCACTTCTTAAGAAGCCTTCTTTATCAGCGTCTAAAATTGCAACAAGCGAAACCTCGGGTAAATCCAAGCCTTCCCTTAAAAGATTAATGCCTACTAGCACATCAAATGCACCTTCGCGTAATTCCCTTAGAACCTTAATTCGCTCGATCGCATCTAATTCCGAATGGAGCCATTTGCAACGCATACCAGTTTCTTGAAAAAACCGAGTTAAATCTTCTGCCATTCGTTTGGTTAGCGTTGTTACTAAAACCCGCTCTTTTCGATCAACCCTAATTTTAATCTCTTTTACAAGATCAGCAACTTGCCCCTTGGCTGGTCGGACATGTAAAATCGGATCGACCAATCCAGTTGGTCGAATTACCTGTTCAACAACTTCTCCCTTGCACCGGGATAACTCATACTCTGCGGGAGTAGCAGACATAAACAGTATGCGTTTGGATTTGCCTTCCCATTCTTCGAAACGAAACGGCCTGTTATCCAAAGCACTAGGAAGCCTAAACCCATGATCCACGAGTGTTGTTTTTCTAGAAAAATCTCCAGCATACATTCCACGAACCTGAGGGACGGTAACATGCGATTCATCAACCACTATAAGAAAATCTTCCGGAAAAAAGTCCATAAGTGTGTAGGGTGGCTCTCCGGGATTTCTTCCACTAAACCAGCGGGCATAATTTTCAACACCGGGGCAATGGCCTGTTTCAATCAGCATTTCAATATCAAATTTCGTTCTTGCAGCAAGCCTTTGGGCCTCGAGTAATTTGCCTTCTTTTTTAAAAACATCAAGCCTATCGTCCAATTCTTTTTTAATACCTTCCACTGCGGTTTTCATTCTATTTTCTGGAGTTACAAAATGTTTGGCAGGGTAAATAAAAAGTTCATCATTTGTTTTAAGAACTTCACCCGTAAGAGGGTTAGTGAGACTCAGGTTATCGATTTCATCACCAAAAAGTTCAACTCGCAGGGATATTTCCTCCGATGCTGGCCAGATTTCAATTACATCACCTCTAACTCTAAATGTTCCACGGGTAAACGAAATATCATTTCGTTTGTATTGAACATCTATAAGTTTAAGCAAAAGATCTTCTCTGCGAATCGATTCACCCCGCTTCAATGAAATAACCATGCGTTTATAATCACTTGGGGAACCTAGGCCATAAATACAAGAAACACTGGCAACAATTATTACATCCTGCCTACTGACTAAAGCACTGGTTGCAGCGAGGCGAAGCCGGTCTATATTCTCATTAATTTGCGCATCTTTTTCGATATAAATGTCACGCTGAGGGATATAAGCTTCTGGCTGATAATAATCGTAATAACTAACGAAATAATGCACCGCATTTTCGGGAAAGAACGTTTTAAATTCTTGGTAGAGTTGTGCGGCAAGTGTTTTATTATGCGCGAGCACCAGGGTAGGCTTATTCAAGTTGGCAATAACATGGCTTGCAGTAAAAGTTTTTCCAGTACCAGTTGCACCCAATAAAACTTGAGCGACCTTCCCCTCATTAAAGCCGCTTAACAAAGCTTTAATAGCTCTAGGTTGATCACCTGCAGGTTCATAATGGCTGAGTAATTTAAAAAGAGTACCCATCGGCTAAAACTTTCCGTTAAAAAAAGCATCTAATGCATTATTGACTGATTAAAGGGAATTTCAAGAAGGGAGCAATCTTAGAAGCAGTTTTTTTTCCTATACCTGAAACTTTTTGCAAATCATTTTCGTCACGAAACAGCATATCTTGCCTTTTATCCACGATTCTTTTTGCCAGCGTATCACCAATTCCTGGTAGTTTTTTTAATTCTTCAAAAGTTGCAAGATTCGGATCTATTTTTTCAGAAACAAGGTTAACCTTCCCAATTGAAATTGATTTCCCGGCAACAGAGTTAGGCGGAATCCAAATTCGAGGTGAAGCAAATTCAGTAATCAGGGTTGCCCCTGCAACCACCAAATGATGCCTAATTTTCTCTGCGGTTTTCTTGCCAACCCCTTTTATTTTTTCAATTTCATCAACGCTGTTAAAGCCGCCAAAGGCCTTACGATAATTTACAATTTCCAAAGCAATTGATTTCCCAATACCTGGGACTTGAGCCAACTCACCATAAGCTGATTGATTCAGATCAAGTTTAAGATTATCAAGTTTTTCAGATTTCGGATTAGATTCAGAAAAAGGATAGGAATAAAAATGTCGGGAACAAGTAAAAAAGAAAAGGATGACTAAAGTAAAACACAAGCAAGCCTGAACCATAACGGAATAAACGATACGATTTTTTTTCGTAGCGTTTAAAGGAGGAGTCTCAAGTTGCAGCACAGGAATAGGCATCATGATTCTTTGCAAGAAACTAGCTTGTTTTCTGGAATTCCAATATAGCATACCTGCAAAGTCGGTTATAATAAAAAAAATTCCTGCAAAAAAGATGGTCAGCACGGTCAAAAAAGCCATTAAGCCAAGGTAATCTTAAAAGTCTAGGGATGCTTCCTAAGAATTGATTACCCTCCCAAGTCAAATTTGGAACAATTTGTTTTAAATGCAAAAGAGTTGCCCAGGTAAGGGATTCTTCGTCAAAGGTGTGCTTTTTAATTGCAGTTAACGCCATAAAACTGCGAATCAAACGAGTCAAAACAGAAAAGGAAACAGGTTCACAGAATACTGCTTTACCATGGGGAACGAGCACTCGCAGAATCTCCCTCTGAGCAAAATCCAAGTTTAGATGATGCAATATGGCATTACCCCAAATCAGATCAAAAGAGTTATCAGCAAAAGGGAGAAGTTCTGCGCAAGCAGCCAAAACATTCACTTGTAAGCCGTTGGCAAAGGCCCTGTTTTTCGCTTCTGCAAGATAACCTGGGGAAACATCCAAGGCAGTTACCAAAGCGCCTTGTCTGGCAAAAAGAACCGAGGCCATGCCATGCCCACAGCCTAAGTCTAAAACCCGCTTCCCTTTAAGATCTCCGAGTTTTAAAACAGCAGTTCTAACCCAAGACTCATGGGATAAATACTGCTCATCGGTAAAAAGATAATTATCAGGTGAGGAAAAAGCGTGGAGTCTACTAAGAGCTTGCTGGTCATGAAAGACTTTTTCACGATTAATGCGATCAAAATCAGAGAAAACAATGTCGTCAGGCTTGTTGGTTTCCATTGCAAAAACCATTTAG
>Ga0208482_1000427_pt1 | contig 13365 bp, 10 predicted proteins | sample LakMenEpi26Sep10_FD_150737 | JGI IMG/M metagenome (GOLD analysis project Ga0208482, IMG submission 150737) | Freshwater microbial communities from Lake Mendota, WI - 26SEP2010 deep hole epilimnion (SPAdes) | ecosystem: Environmental > Aquatic > Freshwater > Lake > Epilimnion/Euphotic zone ... | reverse complement strand
AAATTGAATCCATATCAGATTTATGTGGCAGGCGAACTTTCGGATCCGCATGGCACTCACAGGGTTTGCGCGGAGGCAATTTTCGAGGCAGTTCGACGAGCAAGAACCAAAGGTAATTCTTCTGAAATTTGGCTTTACCGTGGTGCTTGGGAAGAATGGGAACCTCAAGATTTAGAAAGAGTCGTCCCTTTAGGGCCAGAAGAACTTGAAAGAAAGAAAATGGCAATATTTCGCCATCAATCTCAAAAAGATCGTGCCATGTTTCCCGGAAATTCAGACCGAAGAGAGTTCTGGCAACGGGCAGAGGATCGAAACCTTGGAACTGCAAGGATGTTTGATCAACTTGGCCTTCCCGAATTCTTCGCCTTGGAAGGCTTTGTTCAGTGGAAAGAATGATGATTTTTCATTACAACCATCATTCTTTACCCAGTTTGCAATTATGAGTAACCGTCATAATTGTTAACAGTATTCAATACTCCCACATTTAAATAAATCTCACACGGAATTGACCTTTATAGATTTAGGTCGAATCTTGCTTATTCCGAATTAATTAGAAGGAATTTAAATTATTATTGACTCCTAGCTTCAGGAAAATGTTCATGGACATTATGACTTTAGAAACTGCTGAATCCATGCTTCCTTTAGCAAGCAGGGTCGCAGAAGACTTAAAATGTGTATCTTCCAGGGTTAGGATTTTACGATCCGAGAAGAATTTCTACGAAAAGAAAAAAAATAAGCTCAATTGGAAAGAAAGAAGAAAAAGTTACGAAGTCACAGACGAACTTTATGTGACCGAACTGACCCTTGAAAACACATTGGTAGAAATAAAGAATATTGGGGTAGAGCCTTTAGTTCCAGAACTAGGATTAATAGGTTTTCCTACGCTAGTAAATAATCGCAAAGCTTTCTTTTCATGGAAACCAGGTGAACCTTGTGTTTGCTTTTGGAATTTTGCGGAAGAACTTAATCGCAGGCCTGTTCCCCCGACCTGGTATCTTGAAGCTGGAATTGGAGAAAGCAGAAGAAAAGCTGCTTGATAATCCTTAATTAATCTTGGACTTACAAGGGGCAACATTATTAAAAGAGTCCGGGTTAAAATTTGCGGATTAAAAACTGTCAAGGATGCCTTGGCCGCCGTTGATGCTGGTTGTGATGCTATTGGTCTTAATTTTTTTCCCAACTCTATCCGCTACATTTCAACAGATATCGCTTTAGAAATTGCAAATAATCTTCCTCCATTTATTTCTGTAGTTGCTGTATTTGCCAACGCTTACGTTACCCAAGTTGAAGAAGTCCTAAAAACCATTCCGCGCATTGATTATTATCAATTTCATGGGTCTGTTCCTGAATTAGATGTTCTTCAAAATAAGCCTTGGATTGGAACTTTATCGATTGATGATTCAATGAGCTTAGATTTTGTTCAAAACAAACTTGAATCAATTTCGAATCAAAAAATCCCTCCTTCAGTAGTTTTAGTAGACACAAAAAGTAAAGGAATGTTTGGTGGTACTGGGATTCCGGGCCCGTGGGAGTTAATTTCAAAATTGAAGTTTCCTCGCCCTTGGATTCTTGCTGGCGGGTTAACTCCTTTAAATCTTGCCAAAGCTATCAGTGTTACTAATCCATATTGCGTAGATGTTGCATCTGGAGTTGAAAATACGCTTGGAGAAAAGTGTCCAATTAAAATGCTTGATTTTGTTACCAACGCAGTATGCAAACTTTCTTGATTTTGCTTAACTATTGTTTGACGGATTCTTTAATTTAAACACCAGCAGTGCACAAAGTAGCCCTGCAAGTAAACCGCAGATTGGATAAGTAAAAGCAGCAGTTTGAAACCAAGTGTTAAAATCAAAAATGTTAATTTTCAAAAACGATTTGAATCCGCTTCGCACATAAAGCGCAATCAAATTTGCGAATAATCCTGATACCATTAACCCTGTATATAATTTCCAACCTGTATTCGCAAAATACAGGGTAAAATCCATAAGAACTCCTGTACAAACAAGGCTAGTATACGCCCCCGTACCAGTACCAGGGCCTTCGGTAAGTGTTTGGCCAATAAAAGCAGTGATCAGCCCGGAAATACCCATGATTGACCCTGCGGACCTTGCAGGCGCTAATGATAACCCCAGCGCCATTGGTATCATTACCTTGATAATTGCATGGCCTGGAATTCCTATTGATAACTTAAGGTTAGAAACAGATATGCCAGCAATTATCCCAAAACAAACAAGCAATAAAACACTGTAAGGATACTCAAGACCTCGAGCACCCGTCAAAAATTTGAAACGGCTTCTCGATTCAATTGTCGAATTATTTTGTAAAACTTGCAATTGAGCATTCTTTCTTTAATAACCTGTTACAAATAAATTCCCAACTCATTTAATATAATATTATTAAAACAAAAAGTAAGCATGAAACTATTACTTAGGATTGATTTATGCCACAAGATAAAGATAAAAAAGAAAGCACAGATATCCGCATGAAAGGCTTTAAAGAAAAAAAAGATGTAGTTGATTTTTTAAATATTATTGATGAAATTTCGCCATCAAAAAATTTTGAAGTCGTTTGTTTAAACAAAGCAGCAGGCAGAGTCCTTGCGTCAACAATAATAGCAACAGTAAAAGTTCCAAATTTTAATCGTTCCGCAATGGACGGTTATGCGATTCGTGGGGAAGAAACCTTTGGGGCTGCACCTTATTCTCCATTAGATTTTAAAGTTCTTGGCTTATCGTTGCCTGGTAAACCTTTTGAAGGTTGCGTTACAAATCAAACTGCAGTTCGGATAATGACAGGCGCCCCTATGCCCGAAGGTGCTGATTCAGTTATTCCCGTTGAATTAGCTCAAGAGGAAAACAAAGTTTTAAGAGTTATTGAATCTATTCCCCCGGGAAAAAATGTTGGCAGAATTGGGGAGGATGTCAAGGTTGGTCAACAAATTTTAAATGTAGGAAGAAAACTTCGACCCCAAGATATTGGTATTTTATCTTCGATCGGAACACCTTCTGTTTGTGTTATTAAAAAACCTAGTGTTGATATTTTTATTACAGGAGATGAATTACTAAAGCCAGGCTCCGTGCCCAAGGGATATCAAATTGTTGATTCAAATTCTGTAATGCTTGATGCTTTGGTTTATAGGGATATCCAAATTCATCCCAACATTATTTTTTTGGAAGACCGAAGAGAATTAATTAGTGATGCGCTTTCTAAATCAAATGCAGATTTCATCCTAGTAAGTGGTGGAAGCTCGGTTGGTCAGGAAGATCACGCCCCTTCTCTTGTAAAAGAACTTGGGGAAATTTTAATTCATGGTGTGGCACTAAGGCCAGCTAGCCCTTCTGGAATGGGAGTTATTAATGGCAAATATGTGTTTTTAATCCCTGGAAACCCTGTGTCATGCCTTTGTTCTTATGACCTTTTTGCTAGCAGAGCAATTAGGAAGTTTGCAGGCATTAATTGCGAATTGCCTTACAAATCAATAACCCTCCCGCTTGCTTCCAAAATATCCTCCATGGTAGGGCGAATGGATTATGTTCGAGTAAAAATCAATAACGGATTTGCAGAACCTCTGGCAATAAGTGGGGCATCCATGCTGAGCACCACAACGATTGCAGAAGGTTTTTTAATGGTGCCGGGTGAATGCGAAGGTTACCCTTCTGGAGAGTATGTAAAAATCAACCTTTATGACTAAAAATATGAACGAATCAATCAATCAAAAACAGTTTCTCAATGTGATCGATCGCGATCTAGCGGAAAAATTATTCCAATCAGAATTGAATATGTCTGCTCTAGAAAGCGAAATCGTTCCTCTAGATCAGGTATTAGGCAGAGTTCTAGCAGTTGATGTTTTCGCACCGATTGATGTGCCAGGATTTGATCGATCAAATGTAGATGGTTTTGCACTAAAGGCTGAGGATACTTTTGGCGCATCCGAAGATTCAATCAAATCATTAAAAGTTGGGGATGAAAACATAGTCACGGGTTTTCAACCAAAATCAGTAGTTGAATTTAATTTAGCTCTACCAATTGCTACCGGGGGCATGTTGCCCAGAGGTGCTGATGCAATTGTCATGATTGAACATACTGATTTTAAAAACGGCAGATTGTTGATTAACAGAGCTATCGCACCCGGAGCTAACATTAGTTTTGCTGGAACTGACATTAGCAAAGGTGAAATCGTTTTACGAAAAGGAGAGGTTTTATCATCCCGAGAAACAGGGGTTCTCGCAGCACTCGGCATAAATATGGTTTCTGTTGTTCGGAAGCCTATTGTTGCGATTTTCTCGACGGGGGATGAAATCATTGCACCAGGCACGTTTTTGCCTCTTGGGTCTGTTTACGATAGTAACAGCACTGTACTTGCTGATGCTGTGAGAGAATTGGGCTGCGAAGTAGTCTGTTTGGGAATCATAAAAGATAACTGGGAAAATTTAAAAACCACTCTGGATTCATGCCTAAAATACGATGCTATTCTTCTTTCAGGAGGAACATCAAAAGGCGGTGGCGATCTTTCTTATAAAGTTGTTGCTGAATTAGGAAAACCAGGAATTGTGGCGCATGGGATAGCGCTAAAACCCGGTAAGCCTTTATGTCTTGCTGTTGTCAATCATCAGGAAAGAAAAATCCCGGTCGTAGTTCTCCCAGGCTTTCCCACTTCGGCAATATTTACTTTTCAAGAGTTCGTATCCCCTGTATTAAAATGCATGGCTGGCAAATTAGTCAGAAACAAAAAAACCATTAAAGCAACTCTTCCCTTCAGGGTGAATTCTGAGCGAGGTAGAACGGAATTTCTGTTGGTGGGATTAGTCCAAAATAACACTAATGGAGAACCTGATAAAACTATTAATTCACAATACTACGCTTATCCAATGGGAAAAGGGTCGGGATCGGTTACTGCTTTTGCAAAAGCTGATGGGTTTATCGTGATACCCAAAAAAAACGAATATCTTGAAGCAGATGAAATTGTTGATGTTCATTTGATTGGGAAAGAAATCGAACCTGCAGATTTGGTAATCATCGGAAGTCACTGCATTGGATTGGATTATTTAATAAGCAAACTCAGGGAAATTGGGATTACCGCTAAGTTTCTCCCCGTTGGCAGTACTGGAGGCTTGGAGGCAGTAAAAAGAAATGAGTGCGATATTGCAGGTATTCATTTATTGGATGAACAATCCAACACTTACAACCAGCCATTTCTTAATAATGAAATTGAATTAATTAAAGGTTACGGGCGTTTACAGGGCTTTGTATTTAGGCCAGATGATCAAAGATTCGCAGGTAAAGATTTAGCCGCAGCAATTAACATTGCTACTCATCAATCAGATCTCTTGATGGTAAATCGAAACAAAGGCAGTGGAACCAGAATTCTTATAGACCGGTTACTAAAAAATGTACGCCCCAGTGGTTATCTTGCAGAGGTAAAATCCCATACCGCAGTGGTTGCATCCATACTCCAAAAGCGTTCCGATTGGGGGATTGCAATACAATCTGCAGTTGAAAATACCGACCTTTGTTTTATTCCTATTGCCGAAGAACAGTATGACTTTGTAATGCCTAAAAACAGGATTAAACGCCCGGAAATTCTTGCATTCCTTAGTTTATTACGAAACGAAATAGTTATTAAGGCTTTAAACCAATTTGGGCTCAAAACCTATGATTGATCATTGTTTAATGACAATAATTTAACCCAACATGAATTCTCACCCATTTTTCCAAATAAAAGTCTTCCAGAAATGCCGATTTAAGCTTATCCTAGAGTATTGACATTGAATCCTTGTTAAGGGATCCCGCCTTGAATAATCAAAAACTGCAACATTTGCACTCCACAGGCATAATAAGAAGAGAATTACTTCAAGTAGGCTTTTCAGGTTTATTTGGTTTAGGCATGGGTAATCTTGGGTTGACTGCTTCTTTAAATACTAAAAAACCTAAGTCGGTTATTCTTGTTTTCCTTACCGGGGCCTCAAGTCATATTGATATGTTTGATATGAAGCCTGATGCGCCGGTTGAAATCCGAGGCGAATTTAAGCCTATATCAACCAATGTTTCTGGTATCCAGATTTCCGAACATCTTCCCATGCTGGCTATGCGGGCTAATAAATATGCTTTAGTGCGAAGTATGGCACACAAAGAAAACAACCACTTAGTGGCAACCCATCACACTATAACAGGGCATCAACAACCAGGCGGTTTCTTTGACAAAGTTGCTTCCAGAGATGATTGGCCTTCTTTTAGTTCTGCGTTAGATTACCTTAGGCCCCGATCTGATGGTATTCCCAGCGGGATAAACCTACCAACCTTTCTTTTAGAAGGGCCTTTAACTTGGCCAGGCCAACATGCTGGCTTCCTTGGGCCAAGGCATGATCCATGGCAAATTAATCAAGACCCCGCAAAACCTGATTTTAAGGTCGACAATGTTTCGCTTTTCCCTGGAATTGCTATTGATAGAGTTAATGAACGAAACCTCCTGTTAAAGCAAGTGAACGATCAACAAAAAAATCTAGAATCTATTGCCTCTACGAAAAGACTTGCGCATCAACAAGAACTTGCACTCTCAGTTTTAGCTTCTGGCAAAATTGCCAAAGCTTTTGATTTAAATCTTGAACCTCTAGCAAGTCGAAACAGGTATGGAAATCACTCCTTTGGCCAATCTTTACTTCTTGCACGAAGGTTATCCCAAGCTGGGGTTCCCGTAGTTCAGGCAAATATGGGTAGGGTTCAAAATTGGGACACGCATGGCAACAATTTTACCCGATTGAAAAACGAACTTTTGCCTCCTCTTGATCGGGGAGTATCTTGTTTGCTTGATGATTTGGAATCCACGGGGCTCCTCGATGAAACTCTGGTGATCGTTACCGGGGAATTTGGCAGGACACCAAAAATTAGTGGTAATGGCCGAGACCACTGGGCTGCCTGTTACACCACATTGTTTGCTGGCGCTGGAGTTAAAGGTGGGAATGTTATTGGAAAATCAGATAAAATTGGTGCCTATCCAGTTTCTGTCCCTTTTACTCCTGATGATCTCGGTGCTACCGTTTACCATGCGCTGGGCATCGAACCTGATGCCGAAATAGTAGATAGGCAAAAGCGGCCTTCCCAGCTAAATCGTGGCAAAGTAATGGATTGTCTTTTTGCTTAAAAATTCGCACTTGCGCATAGTAGAAAGTTGATTGAATCTAAAACTTTATTACCCCCCCGTTAAGATTACTTGAATCAAATGATCAACAATCATGAGCTTTTTACCAACTCCAATTAAGGATTAAAATGAATCACATTATTTCAAAATTGAATCTGCTGTTTTGTGTGTCTATCTTAACCGCAGCACTGTTGAACACCTCTAACTTCGCTTTCGCTGTGGATATAAAACATTCGTTTATTGTTTTTGGGGGAGAAACATTTGTTGTTGATGGTGAAGGAAAAATATCTTGGCAAATACCAAAATCTTCAAGAGATGGATGGCTTTTACCTAATGGAAACGCTTTGCTAGCTGTTTCAAAAGGAAAGGAATATCCAGGCGGGGCTGTTCTAGAAATCACCAAGGAAGGGAAAATAGTTTTTGAATTTAAAGGTACTCAATCAGAAGTAAATACGGTGATGCCTTTAGATAACGGAAACATTATGTTCACTGAAGCAGGCCCTAAACCGCGTTTGATTGAGGTTTCCCGCGAAGGAAAGATCATCGTCGATATGCCTATTCAAGCTCAAACAAAAGACCATCATTTACAAACAAGAATGGCTCGCAAACTTCCTAACGGCAATTATCTTATCCCACAACTCTTAGACAAAGTTGTACGCGAATATTCTCCAGATGGGAAAGTTGTTTGGGAAGTAAAAACCCCCAACTGGCCATTTACCGCAATTCGACTTCCTGATGGAAACACTTTAATTAATTGCACTTTAGGTAATTTAGTCATCGAAGTTGATCCAAAGGGTCAAACAGTTTGGTCTTTGTCAAATGATGATTTACCAGGAAAACCAATTAATGATGCATGCGGCGGTCATCGTCTTCCTAATGGCAATACCGTTATTACATCCCATCATGCAAAAGCTAATGAAACAAAACTTATTGAAGTGAACAGAGATAAAAAAATAGTATGGACTTACACAAACAGTAAAAATGCTAGCATCCATCACTTTCAAATTTTGGACACCAATGGCGTCGCAATTAGCGGCAAGCCACTGCGTTGATAAATAATCAAGCATTTTGTTTCAAAAACTTGAAGAAGGTCAAACTTAAAGGGATATATGGCTTATACCTAAAATAATGGTTTGCAAAAGCCTGCTAATTCAGCTAAAATAATTGAACATGCCTAACATTCTCACCCAATGATGTAAGATTAATTTATGCTTAATACTAGAATTATTTTTAATATACTCGCTTCGTATTTCCTCCTTCATGCATTATCAAATTTTGCAAAAGCAGAAGATTTCACCTTCTTCGAATCGAACATTAGGCCCATCCTGATTGAGCATTGTTACGAATGCCATGCAGAAGGAAAAAAAGTACGAGGAGGATTGTTAGTTGATTCTAAAGAAGCACTACTAAAAGGAGGAGACACCGGTCCTGCGATATCTCCCGGGAATCCAGATAAAAGCCTTTTAATGAAAGCTATACTGCATCAAGGCGATTTGAAAATGCCTCCGAAAGGAAAACTTAGCCCAACTGCAATAAATAACATCAAAGAATGGATTGCAAAAGGCGCTGCAGACCCTAGAGAAAACAAATCCAAGATAACAACAGAGGCAATTGATTGGGATAAGAGTAAAAACTTTTGGGCATTTAAACCAATTAAAGATTCAAAACCTGCTACCTTAAAAAACACCAGCAGCTTGATTGACACCTTTATTTCAAACCAATTAGTTGCAAAAGGTTTGTCAAAATCAATCCAAGCAACACCAAATGAACTCATACGAAGGCTAAGTTTTACCCTAACAGGATTACCACCCTCTGTTGAAGATGTTGAAGAATTTAATCGGGACAATTCTGATGCTGCCTACTCTAAATTTGTTGATAAATACCTTTCGACCAAAACGTATGCAGAAAAGTGGGGAAGACACTGGTTAGATGTTGCAAGATATGCTGAAGACCAAGCCCATACATTTGGAGTAAAACCAAATAACGATGCTTATAAATATCGGGACTGGGTTATTAAGGCATTTGATACCGATATGCCATTCACGGATTTCGTTAGATACCAAATTTCTGCAGATTTGATTGCAGAGCCAGAAAGAACAGAAAATCTTGCAGCTTTGGGATTTTTTGGTTTAGGGGCTCAATATTACAAAAATACCGATGCAGTTCGTGCAATTGCAGATGAACTTGACGATAGGATTGATACCCTATCCAGAGGTTTTCTTGGCCTAACTGTTAGTTGCGCTCGTTGCCATGATCACAAATTTGACCCAATCCCAACTCAAGATTATTACTCAATAGCAGGGGTATTTCATTCGTCAAAATTAAATAACACCCCCTTATGCACATTAGAAGAATTGAAAACATATGAGAAAGCTAAACAGAAATTAACAGACTCTGAAAACAAATTAAACTATTTCATTCACAATGAAAGACTTCCCTTTGTTGAAAAACGTTGTTTAGAATTTGAAAAATATTATGAGTTAAGTTATCAGTACATCGATAAAAAAAAATCCGATCCAAAAACTTCTTTCAATGATTTCCCCAATGAAAAAGTCATACTGGAGAAATGGGTAAAATTTATTGAGAAGAATAAAAACAACAAGAAGTTCTCTTTTTTTATAGACCCATGGAGCGAAATAAAAGAAAACTCAACGCAAGATCAAAAGAATAAAGCAGCAACCAAAGCTAAAGAAGCACTTTTAAAAATAATCCGTAATGAAAAAACAACTGCAGCTAAAGATAAACCGAACAAGAACTCTGAAATTTACGCTGCTTTTTTTGAAGCAGATGGGATATTGGCATTAGGTGATTCTTGGAAAAAAGAACTTAGCAAAGAAAAAGCAGAAGAATTAAAAAATCTAGAAGAGAACAACCGAGAGTTAAAAAAAATAACCCCCGAAAATTTACCTGTTGTAAATGCTATAGCAGAATCAACTCCATCAGATTTAAAAATTTACATACGAGGAAACCCAGCTAAACAAGGGGAATTAGCCCCAAGGCGTTTTCTTAAAATCTTATCTGATGATAATCGTAAAAATTTCGCCAAAGGTAGTGGCCGTACTGAACTTGCTGATGCCATCGCAACGGCTGATAATCCGCTTACAGCAAGGGTAATAACAAACAGAATATGGGCATGGCATTTTGGCAAAGGAATAGTAGCAACACCTAGTAATTTTGGAAAACTAGGGGATGCACCTTCAAACCCTGAACTACTAGATCATCTTTCACAGTATTTAATCAACTCTGGCTGGTCAATAAAATCATTACATAGATATATTCTTTGCTCTGATACATTTAAACAATCATCAAAAAACATTTCTAATAACATGAACATTGATCCAGATAACACCTACTTATGGAAATTCAACAGAAAGCGACTTGATATCGAATCTTGGCGTGACTCCATCTTAAGTGCAGCAGGCTCACTAGATAAAACCATCGGAGGGCCAACCTTTAACCTTAGCGATGATAACTCAAAAAGAAGAACACTTTACGCAAAAATCAGCAGACATGAACTAAATTCACTATTGCGCATATTTGATTTCCCTGACCCAAATATCACCAGCGAAAGACGAATCGAAACAACGGTACCACAACAACAATTATTCATCATCAACAGCCCTTTTGTTATTGAGCAATCCAAATTACTAGCAAAAAGAATCCAAGCCTATTCTAAATCAGAATCAGAAAACATTAACGCTGCGTACAAAATATTATTTTCCAGGCAGCCTTCAGCAACTGAATTAGAATTGGCAATGTTTTTTCTTCATGCTAGTGAAGAAAACAACGATAAATCAATAAACAAAATGGACCGCTGGGAACGAATGGCACAGGCCCTCTTGGCAAGCAATGAATTCATGTACATCGATTAATTTTAGAAAGAACTTTGCAATGTCTTTATTAACACGCAGAGAAATGGTCAATAATCTGGGAGCAGGAACTGGTATGATAGGCCTAACAAGCCTTCTTTCAGATTCAGGATTTTTACAAGGTGCTCCCACCGGTGGTGGTAACCCTCTAAACCCTAAAGAACCGCACTTTAAACCAAAAGCTAAATACTTGATTCACCTTTTTATGAATGGTGGCCCTTCCCAAGTTGACACGTTCGACCCAAAACCATCTTTAATCAAATACAATGGTCAGCGCCCCGATATCGCAAACAAATCAACTGAGAGAAAAACAGGCGGCTTAATGCAATCGCCTTTCAAATTCAGCAAGCATGGAAAATCTGGTGTTGAAGTCAGTGAAATATTTCCTGGAATAGCAAGTTGCATTGATGATATCTGCGTTATTCGCTCGATGCATACTAATATCCCTAATCATGAACCTTCTTTATTAATGATGACAAGCGGGGAAACCCAACCCACCAGGCCGAGCATGGGATCATGGCTTCTTTATGGCCTTGGAACTGAAAATAAAAATCTCCCTGGGTTCGTAGTAATGTGCCCAGGCAAACCTGTGGTTGGGCCACAATTATGGAGCAGCAGTTTTCTTCCTGGTGTTTACCAGGGCACTCATATCAACAATTCCACCATGGACCCTAAAAAAATCATTCAAAATGTATCTAACTCTTCCCTTGGAAAAACTTCACAACGAGAAATGATGGATTACCTTTCAAAAATCAATCAAATGCATCTCGAAAAAAGGGGCGGTGCAGATAATCAACTTGAAACTAGGATCCAATCTCTTGAAATGGCTTTTCGGATGCAGTTTGAAGCACAGGAAGTATTTGACTTAAACCATGAACCTAAAAACATCCGGGAAGGGTACGGGACTTCACCTTTTGCACAAGCTTGCCTTACTGCGAGAAGATTGGTTGAACGAGGTGTTAGAGTGGTACAAATATTCACTGGAGGCGGTCAACCTTGGGACAATCATGATGATATTGCACAACATCGCCAACTTGCCCAGCAAACCGACCAACCGATTGCAATGTTATTAAAAGATTTAAAATCCAAAGGAATGCTGGATGAAACTTTGGTTTTGTGGGGAGGCGAATTTGGCCGTACCCCAACTTCTGAAGGTTCTAAGGGCAGGGATCATAACAACCATGGTTTTACTGTTTGGCTTGCAGGTGGTGGTGTCAAAGGCGGCTATGTTCATGGAGCTAGCGATGAATTTGGTTTTGCAGCCGAAGAAAAGAAAATGCATGTACATGATTTGCATGCCACCATGCTTCATTTAATGGGCATTAATCACGAAAAATTGACCTACCGTTATTCAGGAAGAGATTTCAGATTAACCGATGTTGAAGGTACAGTTCACAAGGATATCATTGCATAATCAAAGAACAACTTGCTAAACTTTACTAGCTTAAAAATGAGCCATAATTATCTGATGTTGTATAACTATTTCTTAAAAAAAGTTAGTTTGTCATTTAACCAATCTTGCTTGGAATAAACAAAAACAGATGAATCAGTTTCTTTAACTTCAATTTTAGCAAGAATAAAACCCATGGCAGAGATTTCACTAAAAAGATGCCATGATAGATTTTCAACACTCGTAGGCTCATTGAATTTTTTAAAGCGAAAATCTTCGCCAGTCCGCTTCATGTGGTCACAAAGCGTTAAGTAAAGTGGATCATTAACATTTATCAGCATGGCATGATCGTAATTAGATTTAAGATAAGGTTCTATCTTAGCATCAAAGTCAGAAAAAAGAGTTGAGATCGAACCAGTTCGTTCAACCTCAAAGAAGCAGATAATACCATAACGATGGCCGTGAATATTGCTGCATTTATCGTGCAAATCTTCATTACGATGAGCAGCATAGAACTTATATTCTTTTCTAATGATCATGCGGAACCTAGGAAGATTTTTGGTTAATCAGGGAAAGGACTTCGGCTCTGGTTGAAAGATTAGTTTTAAACACACCACGCAAAACACTAGTAATGGTTGTACAACCCTGTTTTTTTACTCCTCTAATACACATGCAAGAATGTTCAGCCTGAAGAAAAACTGCAACTCCCGAGCATTTTAATTCTTTGTCCATCAGATCAGCTATCGTTTGAGTCATTCGTTCCTGAACCTGGGGTCTTTTGGATACATCTTCAACAACCCGAGCAAGTTTACTAAGGCCAACAACTTTTCCATTTGGAATATATGCGATATGCGCAACACCAGTAAACGGAAGCAAATGATGTTCGCACATACTGGTAAATGGTATATCTTTAACTAAGACCATCTCATCGTAATTTTCAGGAAATGTAACACGCAAGTGCTTGCCTGGGT
>Ga0208482_1000422_pt1 | contig 13462 bp, 4 predicted proteins | sample LakMenEpi26Sep10_FD_150737 | JGI IMG/M metagenome (GOLD analysis project Ga0208482, IMG submission 150737) | Freshwater microbial communities from Lake Mendota, WI - 26SEP2010 deep hole epilimnion (SPAdes) | ecosystem: Environmental > Aquatic > Freshwater > Lake > Epilimnion/Euphotic zone ... | reverse complement strand
GCTTCACAAAGTGGCGAAAAGGTTGAAGACCTTGTTGAACAGGTAAATAAGTTGACTGGGTCACAGCCTAGGCAACCGTCTAACCCAAGCCCAAATCAAGCAGCTTCGATGTTCGCTAGGCATGATGCTTTCTCCTCCAAATGGGAAAAATATGGGACATTTAAGCTGTACTACCCTCAAGGTGCCAACGAATTTAAGGCGGCCGAGGCTTTTCGCATATTGGGTTTTCCTAGCGAGGTATTAAAAGCGCCGCGTCTCCCTAGCAATACATCTAAATATAGTCCGGGTAATGATTGGCAGGAGTGGGTATGGATGCATAATGGCACAGCTATTCGATGTTTTGTTATTAATATGTCTGCCCTTAGAACTAATCGAAATAAGGTTGAAGCTAGACCTGAAGATCAAATTACTATATCTAGCCCAGGGTTTCTTATTGGAGGAGATTTGGATTTCTGATTTTGCGGTATTCGCCGTGTTTTTGGTCTTAGCTAGGGAGGCATCAATTCTTTAAACTTTATTGAAACTAGCTTTGTGAATTTTTTCCCGAATTGGGCGAAGTCAACATGGCAAGACCCAAAGGAGAAACTTTACAGTGTTGTAGAGTTGAATATAAAAAAATCTATGAATGCTGATTTGTATTGGATGGTTAATTCCAGCGACAACCTCCGTAACTACTACAGGGACTTTGGGGAAAGTAGAATTATTTCTTCTAGTCATGAAGTTTATTTAAGCAACCTGAACCTGTTCATGAAGATGATACGGTTGTTTTATTAAAGACCTCATTTATCTGGGTTGCAGCCGGAAAACAACATCCAGATTATTTCCGTACGCTGTTCACGAAGTGAGGAGATTGACTTGTATGAAGGCGAATAAATTTGTTAAACAATTTGATAGTGGTTCTTAAATAATCAGTGCTTTGGATCTATCTAAAGCAAAAAGACCCATGCTGAATCAAAAGCGGGTAAATGTTGACTTTCCCATTTGGATAATTGAATCCATGAATCGTGAAGCTAATCAGATTGGGCGTCACTAGGCAATCGATCATCAAGATATGGCTTGCAGAACGCCTTGAACAAATTAACCGTTTAGTTTTGTCTTCCACTTAGTTTGTTAGAAATAAACCAATAGTCGCAGATGCTTTAAATTCAAAATTAATAATGAAAATCTTTGCAACGCGATTGCTTCAAGCTCGTTATAACGCAAAGTCAACAACATAGAATTATCTAATACCAAGGATTTAAGGCCTTTTTGCCTCACTAATTTTTGGAGGCATTTCTTTAGCCAATTCCTTTTACCTATCTGATTTACTATCTTGAAGAAAATGCGAGATTGGAAGCCGAACAAATACCTTGATTGCGTTTTCACTATAAAACCCTTGAAAAAAACATCATGGTAGGCCCAGGGTATCGAAGACACGATTGCCTTGGCAATGCGCTGGTACATTTGGCCTGATCGATTCAAAAAATTGCAGCCCATGCGTTCCGGAAAATGTTAAAGTGCCGAAGTGTGATTGTGCCAATGCTCATTGGGAATTGGCCTAAGAAAAATAAAGTTTCATTTTCGGGAACTTTTTAAAAATAGCTGACTCTAATCTATTATCCATATCTTTTGGTTTTTAGTTCGGTTTTAAAATTGAACCAAGCTGATGAACTTCTGTTCTTTTAGGAGCAGTTTATGAAAAGTACCATTGCTATGTTTTTCACTCTTGCATCATTTTCTATGATTGCATTTGTCTCAATTCAAACGGGTGCCGCCAAGGCTTATGTACTGCAAGTGGCTCAAGAAGACCCAAGAGATAATTTAAAAAAAGCAATTGAAGAGCTTTCAAAAAAGCTTGAAGAAAATCCTAATGATAGAGATCTTTTGAAGAGGCGTGGAGATTTTTACGAAGCTATTGGTAAATACCCAGAAGCAGTAAAGGATTATTCAAAACTCATTGCCTTGAATCCTGATTACGCAGATGTCTTTCATTCCCGGGGTGCCATTTATTGGCTTCATTTAGATAATCCCGAATTGGCGCGTGCAGATTTCAATAGCGAATTGAAGATTCATGACAAAAAAATTGAGCTTAATTTTGAAGATGCAGCATCTTATAAAGCCAGGGCATTTGTACAGTCCTGGTATTTCAAAAATAATGAAAAAGCAGTCGAAGATTACACTATGGTTTTGTTATTTCAACCCAATGATACCTATTCAAGAATGCAAAGGTCTAGCTTGTATAAAGAGCTTGGTAGGGTGGGGGAATCCTTAGGGGATATTGATTTGGTTGTTTCTCATTATTCAGCTTTAATAACGAAAGATGCAGGTGATACAAATTCATTAGGAAGGAGGGCCCAAATATTTATTGAGATAAAAAGGTATTCAGATGCGTTGGCGGATTATACTTCGTTGATTAAATTAGAGCCTGAAGATACCGAGCATTATGAGCACCGTGCCAAAGTTAATTCTTTGCTGAATAAACCCCTAGATGCAATTGCAGATTACACCGCATTAATAAAAATCGATCCGAATAACTCTTGGTGTTATAAAAACAGGGCTGAAATATTTTTGAAATTAAAAAAGTATCCGGAAGCCCTTGCTGATTTAAATATTGGAATAAAGTTGCGTCCAAAGGATGCATTTAATTTTATCGCTAGGGGGGATGTATATAAGGCAATGGATAAAAAATTGCTTGCGATGGCAGATTACATAGAAGCGAATAGCCTTGATCCTAAAAATTTCCAATTAACCCATTATGTGCGATTTGAGGATTTGACCACTCAAGAGGAACGGGATTTTTACAATGCTAAATTTCTGGAGCGTTATAACAAAGCAATTGATGCAGAACCGAAAGAGATATCCCATTACAAAGTGCGGGCGGAATTCTATGCTAGTGACGCCAAAACTTATTCCAAAGCCATTGAAGATTACACTAAAATTTTAGAACTTGAACCCAGTAATGAAAATGCAGTTGATGAAATATTAAGGTTATTGCTTGAGTTGAAAAAGCTTCCGGAAACTGTTGTTTTTTTAAGCAAACTCTTGGAGTTAAATTCTGAAAATGAACATCTTTTTAATGAGCGGAATAAATGTTTAAAGGAATTAAAAAGATATCCCGAAATAATCGAGCACCTGACTGCAAAAATTACAAAAGAACATGACATAGAAGGAAATTTACTTGAACGGGCTTCAACCTATAAAGAGATGCGCGATTTTCATAAGGCCAAGGATGATTACAAAGCAATCCTACAAATTCATGATTTAGGAATTTCAAAGGAACCCGGAGATGCAGACCTTTACTTTAGCAGAGCTGAGTTTTTGCAAAAGTATTTTCGCAATCATGAATTAGCGTTAAGAGACTTTACAAAAGCAGTGAACCTTGTTCCCCAAAAAGTCAAATATCTGGAGGCAAGGGCGAAGTATTATGAATCATGTTGCAATTATAAAGCAGCAATCGAGGAATACACAAAGATCATTCAAATCTGTCCGAAAAATGTTGTTTATCTTAATTCTCGCGCAAGCTTATATACATCTATTTGGGATTTTTCATCCGCGATTAATGATTATAATTTGATTCTTCAACTTGAGCCTAAGAATTTGGATACCTATGGAGAGCGGGCCAGTGTTTATCGTTATTGGAATAAGCCAGAACTGGCAAAGGCTGATTTTAAGAAGGTGCTTGATTTTCATGATGCCAAAATTGCTGCAAACCCCAAAGATGCTAGCGCTTATGCTAGCCGCATGAATTTTTTGTATTACCCCATGAACGCTTACGAAGAAGCGAGTAGAGATTACTTGAAAGTTCAGGAGTTAAATCCTTCTAATTCTTTGGGCTACACTGAAAAAAGTCTGGAAATAATGGTGCCAAAATTAGCAAAAAAAATACTCGATTCCAATCCTAAAGAAGCGGATGAGTATGTCCACCGAGCAGAAGCGTATTTGAAGTTTAAAAAATATGCTGAAGCCCTGGCCGATTACGACAAAGCAATTAGTTTAGACCCTGATAAAATTTCTGTCTTGGAAAGTCGAGCAGAACTGTTACAAAAAACCGGTAAACAAGATGAAGCTAAGGCAGAGTATTTGAAGATACTCAAGATGGTTGATGAAAAAATAAAAACATTAGATGATGAAATCTATTGTGAAGACTATGGTAGGATTTCTAATGATTCTGATTCTTATTTATACACTCAAAGGGCTAGAATTTACCAAAACTTAAACAAGATTCCAGAAGCATTTGCAGATTTTGCCAAGGCTATAAAAATATCACCCATGTCGTATTGTGATCGAGGAGAATTTAATCTTAAATTAGAGAGATTTCAAGATACGATAGCAGATTTTACAAAGGCTTTAGAATTGATGCCCATGCATCCCTGGGTTTCTTACAGTCGTGGACTGGCTTTGATGAAATTGAATAAGCCTCAAGAAGCCTTGGAAGATTTTAACCGAGCTATTAGTGTACTTGGGCATTGTGGCGAATGGTATCAAAATAGATCCTTTGCTTATCGTGCACTAGGTAAAATCAAGGAAGCGGATGCTGATTTGGCCACTGCGAATAAATTGATTTCTGAAGAGTAAGGCTGGATGCTTGTTTGTAGATTTATTGAATAAGGTTTTCATTAATATAAGTTAAGAAAGTTATTTTCCGATCTATATTTTCTCAAGTTTATGCGATTTCGAGCTTAATACTTAGGTTTTTTAAAAATCTTTTCTTTTCTGGGAATTTATTGGCCCTTGGGGTTCTATTCAATCGTCTTAAATATTGAGTTTCGAAAACACTTTGTTCAAGCTTTCATACTGCTTATTGCAGAGGTTGTTCGACCTTCTTCATAAAGGCAACAAATATGTTAATTCAGATGCTTAGCCCTTCTGTAATTGCTTTAATGTTGGTAATAGGCGTTGCCCCAGAAAAAGCACTCCCCGCATTGGTAGCAAAGGCAGAGAAAAATAATGCAAAAGCTAAAGAAGAAAAAAAAATAAAAGTTGAATTTGAAGAAAACTATGTAAATGTAAATGGAGAACTTGCATTAGTTGGAAAAATATCGATATCAAGCAATATTGATAGTGTTTACGAAGAAATAATGCAAGAAGCAAAGAAACGAATTATCGTTGTAGTTATTAGAGATGATTTACTCAATCCAAAATATATTCATGTCATTGATAAAAAAACAGGTAACTTCATTAGAAATGCTTACTTTGAAAAAATGTCTGATTGCAAAATAAAAATGTTTGATGAAATAGAAATATTTTCAACATTAGAAAAAGATGCTTTGGCTAATAAAAATTTAGAAATTAATAAGAAATTTATTGATGTCATTAATAATTTTAAAAAAATGAAAAACAAAGAAGGAATCATAGAAATAAATTTCAATTTTATATTACCTGCATTTAGACTTTAGTAATTACCAATCCGCAAAATGCTGGTGAGAATGCCAAAACATCAGTTGTAAACCGATTAAGGCTAAAAGAAGGTTGGTACTCCTTTAAAAAGCGTTTTCGAGTTTCGAAGATGTTATTGTTCGCTCCACTTATCGTTACACCTTTATACCAAACAGCGACCCGACATTAGGTATGATTTTTCGCTTTGCAAAGAATGCTTTCCTTTACTGAGCCTTCTGCCCAACTCAGGTGCCAAAAAGCTAATCCACCCAATTAATTTGAAACTGATGGTATTTAGGTAATCACCTAACGCAGATCATTTCCTCTTAACAAATCCTTCTTATTATATCGGATTGAACAAAGCTCTTCTCTAGCTGAAACCTCTTATATTAATGCGCTTTTTAACTAACTTTCGGGGCTTCGTAAAAATCTTTTCTTTTCTGGGAAATTAATGGCCCTCGGGGTTTTATTCAGTCGCATTGAATATTGAGTTTAGAAAACACTTTGTTTAAGGAGATTGCGATGAAAGTTAAAAATAGTTTCACTGTGGTAAGGAACTGGGTTTCAACTGTTGCGTCCCAATTTGAACTTCCCAAAAAACCTAAGTACCAGGGCAGGAAATTCGGCTCGCTCGAATCTCTCGGAATTGAATCTCTTGAAGCTAGGGAAGTTCTTGCATCATCATTTTTATCAGGCCAAGTTGCAGCCATTATCGCCCCCATGACGGTCGAAGTAAATAAACTGGAAGACCGAATTAATGCGAAGTTCTTTGCTGAAAAAGCAGGGGTGACTTTATCTTCTACCCTTGCAGTCGATGCATCTGCCCCAGGCAATTACTTTGTTTCTACAGATTTTACACCAGCCACAATCCTGGCAGGTACCAAGATCAATTCTTATTACCTACATGCTGATGTAATTGGCACACCTACTGTCGCCAAGCACATGATAGGTTCTATTACCTTTGATCTCCCAATTCTTGGCATAGCATCCACAAATGCAAACCTGAACAATTCTGATGTAGTGGGCTCCAATAGCACTGTTTACCCAAAAGCTGGCAGGGCCACAAATCCAGGTTCAGATTTCTTCTCGATTTCTGCGGATCGTAAAACCATAACCTTCGATCTGCAAACTGCCCCTGTAAGTGATGATCTTCGAATAATCACTTCCGCTATACCCCTCTCGGCTGCCAGAATAAGTGCAACCTTTTTGAAAATTCCAGGGGCTACCCCGAATGGGCAGACTTTGGCAATCAATGCCCCAACTACGGTTGCAGTAAATGGCTTCGAAGACCAATACTATGCGAAGTTCTTTGCTGAAAAAGCAGGGGTGACTTTATCCTGCCCCCTTAATGTCGATGCATCCGGCCCCGGGGTTTACTCAGTTTCTACAGACTATACACCAGCCACAATCCTTGCGGGTACCAAGATTAACTCTTATTACCTGCATGCAGACACCCTTGGTAAACCTTCCGTCTTTCAACACATGAAAGGTTCGATTACCTTTGATAACCCCATCCTTGGGATCGTATCTACGCCCTCAACCTTAAGCAGTTCCGATTTGTTAGGTTCAAGTAGCACTTTTTATCCTAACTCTGGCAGGGGCACAGAGCAAGGAACAGGAAACCCTGATGTATTCCTGATTTCTGCAGATCGTAAAACCCTGACCTACGATCTGCAAACTGCTCCTGCAAGTGATGATCTTCGAATCATTACTTCCGCAGGGCCACTCTCGCCCTCTAGAATAAGTGCAACATTATTCAAAATTCCAGGGGCCACCTTGAAGGGCGAAGGCTTGGCAATCAATGCCCCATCCACGGTTGCAGTAAATAAATTGGAAGATGCAAACTATGCGAAACTGTTTGCAGAAAAATCGTTGATTTCTTTATCTTCAGGCCTCAATGTTGATGCTTCCAGACCAGGAAACTACAGTGTTTCTACAAATTTTACACCAGCCACTATTCTGCCTGGCACCTTGGTCAACTCTTATTACCTTCATGCCGATGTCACAGGCACACCAACAACCGCTAAACATATGAAGGGTTCCATCACCTTTGATCTCCCAATCATTGGTATAGTTTCTACCGATGCAAACCTCAATGCCTCTGATTTATTTGGATCCAATGGCACTTTTTATCCCAAGTCTGGCAGGGCCACAAATGTAGGTTCGGATTTCTTCTCGATTTCTGCTGACCGAAAAACTTTGACCTACGATCTGCAAATGGGTTCTGCAAGCGATGATCTTCGAATCATCACTGCTGCAATCCCACTTTCATTAACCGAAATTAATGAAACATTATTGACCATTCCCGGAACAACCTTAAAGGGCCAGACTTTGGCAATCAATGCCCCAGGTACCGTTGCAGTGAACAAATTAGAAGATCAAAACTATGCGAAGTTCTTTGCTGAAAAAACAGGGGTGACTTTATCTTCCGCCCTTAAAGTTGATGCTTCCATCTCAGGTGCCTACTCATGCAATCCTAGCATGACCCCCGCAACCATCCTGGCTGGTACCAAGGTTAATACCTATTACCTTCATGCAGATACCGAAGGCGCGAGCACTACTTATAACCATATGAAGGGCACTATCACTTTTAGTACACCCATCTTGGGAGTGATATCAACGACTGGCAATCTAAATAAATCGGATTATCTGGGTGCAAATGGAACTTTTTATCCAAGTGCTCAAAGGAAAGCAGAAGCTCCAGATGCTGCGCATCCTGATTTCTTCTGGATTTCTGCAGATCGAAAAACCCTGACCTTCGATCTTCAGACTTCCACCGCAAGTGATGATCTTCGAATCATCACAGAAGCCGCCCCTGTTGTTATAGGGCCTTCAAGCCAAGCATCTGTTGCAAGCTTTGCCAATGTTGCCAAAAATGTGGGAGTCGTTGCGCTTAACTGGAACGCTCCAGCCAACAGCAATAACGCTGCTCTCATGAATTATCTGGTTCAGTATTCAACCGATAATGGCCGTACTTGGAATACTGCCTGCAATACCAGTGGTTCTAATTTAAATGCAAAAATCGTCGGGCTTCAGGCAGGGGTTTCCTATTCCTTCCGGGTTGCAGCAGTAAATGCCCTAGGAGTAAGCTCCATACTAGCTGTAAACTCTTATAAATTAGCCTAAATCAGCTCTGGTTTAATAATTGATACTAACTCTTAACAGAGGGCATCTTTAAAAAGGGTGCCCTCTGTTTCTTTTTATCTTAAAGATATTTTAAAGCCTGTAAGTAAAATCGCTTGTTTACTAGAGATTCTATTAGGTTAAGATAGAGCCTAACTTTAACGAATATTTTAAGGGTAGGTCTTATGTCAAACTCCAAAAATCGCAATGCAGAACATAATCTAATATTTGCAGGGTTAGGATTGCAGTTAGGAATCATCGCCAAGGATAAAGTTATCCGTGCGTTTACCGAATGGCTATTTGATAAAACCCGCCCTCTAGGCGAAATCCTAGTTCATCAGAAAGCAATTACACCAGAACAAAGAAAGACTCTTGAATCCGCGGTAGAGGCGCATATCCAGCAAGAAGGTGGCGAACAAAAAGCCCTGGCTTCCCTAAACCATGTAAAAGATTTGGAAAGCGATCTCGATCATCTTGCAGATAATGATCTAAATCAAACACTCGATGGCGCAGTAACCCAGCGAAAATTATTAGGGCTAGATGTTCTCTTTAGCCAATCCCATGATTCGGAATCCTCATCCACTAATAAAAAGGGTTCCTTTAGTGGCCCAGAGAGTAAGCAAACAGATCGCTTTGAAAGGCAACACTTTTTAGATTCAGGGAATTTGGGCGAAGTATTTTTCGCCAAGGACACCGAACTCAATCGCACCGTAGTTACCAAGTACATCCGCCCAGAAATGTCTGGCGATACTTTTAAGCAAGCCTTATTCCATTTGGAAGGCGAAGTAACCGGAGCTTTAGAACACCCCAGTGTTGTGCCAGTGTATGGTTTGGGTAAAGATACCAAAGGCAGGATATATTATGCCATGCGGTATATCCGAGGGAAAAAGCTATCTCGGGTTATTGCAGAGTATCACTGCAAGGAAGCAGGCTTAAAGCAGGAAGCATTGACTGGATTATTGCAGAATTTTCAAGCCGTCTGTTTAGCTATTGAATATGCGCATAGCAAAGGTGTGCTTCACTGCGATATCAAACCAGATAACATCATGATAGGTGATTATGGTGAAGTGTTCGTGGTGGATTGGGGTCTGGTTGTAGTCTGTGGCGATGTTAAAAGCCCATCCGAAATACACCAGATGGAAACGCTTGATCCGGGTATCATCCCGCCTTACAAGCCTTCGGAATTAGCTTCAAGTGGTTTACATGAGCAGCAAGGTGGCAGCAGGCGAGGGGTTGGCGGTACACCAGCCTACATGGCGCCTGAACAATTCACTGCAACAATGAGTGAAGATATATCCTTGGTTACACCTAAGGCAGATATTTATGCCTTGGGATCTACGCTTTATCACATCCTTACAGGCAAGGCGCCTCACCTTCCAAAAGAAGGAATCAAAGAAAGCCCTGATGCTTTTTACTTCCGCATTACCACAGGGATGATCCCGACACCAAGAGAGAAAGATGCTTCAATTCCAAAGCTATTAGAGCAGATAGTATTAAAGGCAATGCAGGTGGAGCCTGGCGATCGTTACGCATCTGCAAGGGAATTGGCGGAAGATATAAAACGCTATGTATCGGATGAGCCGGTGCATGCGTATCAAGAATCTGGGTTAGAAAAAGCTAGGCGCTGGGTCAGGAAAAATAGAGCCTTGGTAGGCGCTGCTATGGTGATGTTGTTGCTGGTAACTGTGGGCGCAATGGGTTTATTGTTTGTAGAGGTAAAGCATAGTAGAGAGCTGTTGGTCAGTAAGAACGAAACTGCAGAAAAGAACCTAGAGTTGAAGGCCAGCAATAAAGATGCTATAGATGCAAAAGAAAAAGCTGAAAAAGAAACAGATCGCGCAGATAAAGAAACTAAAAAAGCCTTATTACAACAAGACCGTGCGGAATCATGGCGTTATTTTAGCAAATTCAATCGGGCAATAACAGATCTTGAAGGCGGACTTACAAAAAATGGGCTAAAAGAATTGGCTTCCACCCCCTTCCCTTACCGAGGTTGGGAGCATGATTTTATAACCTCTAACTTTTATGGTAAGTATGCAACCCTTACATCGGATTCTAACGGTATTTTTTGTTACAGTCCGGATGGGAAAAAGATCGCCGGCGGTAGTGATGATGGCAGCATCAAAATCTGGGACGCAGAAACTGGCAAGGAAGTGCATAATCTATCTAGCCATTCTGATGATTCTCGTGTTACCAGCATAAGTTACAGTCCGGATGGGAAGAAGGTCGCCAGCGGTAGTGATGATTACAGCATAAAAATCTGGGACGCAGAAACTGGCAAAGAATTGCAGACTCTCACCGGCCATACTGAAAATATTTACAGTGTAAGCTTCAGCCCGGATGGAAAAAGGCTATTAAGCTCCAGTGGCGATTCTGATGGCGATGATAAAAATACAGATGCGAATCATCTTAAGATGTGGGATCTAAATACAGGCAAAGAGCTAGCTATTTTGAATAAGCAAAAAGGAAGTGTATATGCTGCAACTTTTAGCTCAGATGGTAAGAAAATCGCCAGCGGTAGTTGGGATAACAGTATCAAAATCTGGGATGCAGAAACCGGTAAAGAATTACAGACTCTTAAAGGGTATACTAGCTTCAAAACCAGCGTAAGCTTCAGTCCGGATGGAAAAAGGCTATTAAGCTCCAGTGGCGATCCAGATGGTTCTGTTCCAAACGAGACTAATCACCTTAAGATGTGGGATCTAAGTACAGGCAACGAACTAGTCGGATTATTTAATAAGCAAAAAGGTTTTGTAACTGCTTCAACTTTTAGCCCAGATGGGAAAAAGATTGTTAGCGCGGGTGAAGATGGCAACATCAAAATTTGGACTGCAGACGAGAAACTTGATAAGACGCTTCTTCAAGGAGGAATGAGCAACATTGTTGGTATGCATGTAAAAAACAATGAAATTGTTGCCTGGAATAGTGAAGGACAAATAAAATATTGGGATTTTAAAACAGGGGAAAAAATAAATGAGAATAATCTAGCATTTGAGATTAAAGGAGGGTGTTTGCTTGATGATGGTAAAAATCTAATTGTTTGGGATGATTTGTTTAACATATGGTTGATTGATATTACTGATGAAAAACCAAAAATTAAAATTAATGGAAATGAACATCCAATAACAGTATTTTTCGCAAATAAAAAAACAACAAAAACAATAAATAAAAAAGGGGATTTGAAAACTTTCGATATAGAAACGGGTAGAGAAATAAAGCCAGAATTACTGGGAAGTTGGAATGGTTCAAACGCAACTTTCAGTTCCGATGGGAAGAAAATAGCCAGAACTAGCGAAAATTATGATAAACCCGCTAATAGCATTATAATCTGGGATGCAAAAACCGGTAAAAAATTAAAGACTCTCACAGGGCATAATTCTAGCGTTACCAGCATAAGCTTTAGTCCGGATGGAAAAAAGATTGCTAGCGGTAGTGATGATATGTCCATCAAAATCTGGAACGCAGAAACCGCTGAAGAATTGCAGACTCTCACAGGGCATTCTTCTAGGTTTTACAGCATAAGTTTTAGTCCAGATGGAAAGAAGATCGCCAGCAATGCTAATGATTACAGCATAAAAATCTGGGACGCAGAAACTGGCAAAGAATTACAGACTCTCACCGGGCATACTGAAGAAATTACCAGCGTAAGCTTCAGTCCGGATGGAAAGAAGATCGCCAGCGGTAGTTGGGATAAGAGCATAAAAATCTGGGACGCAGAAACCGCTGAAGAATTGCAGACTCTTACAGGGCATACTAGCTTCGTTAACAGCACAAGTTTCAGTCCGGATGGAAAGAAGATTGCCAGCGGTAGTGATTATAATAGCATCAAAATTTGGGACGCAGAAACTGGTAAAGAAGTTGCGAATTTACTTGGATCAGAAAACGAATCTTTTGTTGGATTTTATTTTACAGAGGATAGTAATAGGGTTATATCGTGCGATTCTTATGGCGGAATTTTAATTTGGGAAATTAATGGTAGCGGTAAAGTTAAAACGATTTCAAAACCTACCCCCCAAATTAATTGCACCGCTTTCAACAAAAATGCCAAATTTGTTGCCCGCGGTTTTAATGATGGCAGCATTAAGTTGCTCAAGGCAAGTGATCTAAGTGAATTTAGTGCAATCCGAATACATGATTCTTCCTTGATTGACATCTGTTATTACGAAGATGGAAAATTGATAGCAAGCGGCGATAAAAAAGGCATTATCAAAATCTGGGAACCAGAATCAGGAAATGTTCGAATATCAATCCAAGGGGATAATAACCCAACATATTCTTTAGCGTTTAGCAGTGATGGAAAAACGGTCGTACAAGAATATGTTGTAGAAGAAATGACGAAGAAAATAGCCTGGGAAACAGCAACAGGAAAAAAAACAAATCTTCCAGAAGAAAAATTAAAACTGCCGCTTGATGAAAACAAAGTACAACTTAATTCATCTGATAAAAAATGGTCTTTGGAATCTGATTATAAAAATGTTTACTTAGTAAATAATGAACTGCGGGCCAAGCGAATCGCCAGCGATAAAGCCAAATTTGCGAAGTGGACCAAACCTGACCCAGTATGGCATTTAGACCAGGCAGATGAATCTGGAAAATCTAGCCAATTTTTTGCCGAGATTTTTCATTTAAAACAATTACTTAAAATAAAGCCAGATGATAAAACAATCCAACTTCGTTTAAAAAAATGTGAAGATAGTTACTCTAGATTTTTAGAGATACAAAAAAAAATGGAGCTAGCAGAAGCTGCGGGCTTCGCATTGTTTGCTCCGTTTTCAGAAACCAAAGCTAAGGAAGTACAAAAAAAAGTGGCAAAGAATTTAAAGAATGAAGAGAAAACTGATTTAGGAAAAGGCATCAACCTTGAGATGATGTTAATCCCAGCAGGGAAATTCAAAATGGGTTCCCCTAAATCTGAACTGGGCCGCAGACCTGATGAAACGCAGCATGAAGTAACACTAACTAAACCGTATTACATGGGAAAATA
>Ga0208482_1000418_pt1 | contig 13513 bp, 9 predicted proteins | sample LakMenEpi26Sep10_FD_150737 | JGI IMG/M metagenome (GOLD analysis project Ga0208482, IMG submission 150737) | Freshwater microbial communities from Lake Mendota, WI - 26SEP2010 deep hole epilimnion (SPAdes) | ecosystem: Environmental > Aquatic > Freshwater > Lake > Epilimnion/Euphotic zone ... | reverse complement strand
TTTAAAAACTTAGACAACTCCAAGCCTAGAGAAGAGGAGGGGCTTTTTGATGTCATTTCCGTGTACGAAAAACGCATCCCATTGCTTTCAAGTTCTGTCTTGAAATGTCGCATGGCGCTAAGGAACATTACGATACGGGCTTTATGGGTCCAGACATGAGTCGCTTCTTCTTTTACTTCAGCCATCCATATAACATCTTTGTTTGAATCGTAATCTTTAAAGAAAGAGGAATTGGTTGTAAGTTGATCCCCAAGAACCAAGTACAGTGATCTTATTTGGGTTGATTTTTTCATTAAGATGATTTCCGATTTCTTCTGCAGCGTTCAGAACAGTACTTTACATCATTCCAGACTTTTTCCCATTTCTTCCGCCAAGAAAAAGGTCTATTGCATGAAGCACATGTTTTTTGCGGTTTTGGTTTAATAATGTTGCTCTACTTATGCTAAGTAAAATAACTGGAACAATCTCATTATGGCCTCAATTATTAATAGACATGTAGTTTTTGTTTAAGTTAATAATTTGAGGTTTATCTTTTTTGTCTTTTCACCTTTATATACTTACATTTACTTTTGTATTACCGTAAAATTCAAAGATGGATTTGATCAAGCTTGATTTAGTTAATGCTTAATATTTGATATGAGGCTTTTATGGATAAGATTCTTTTCCTTCTGCTTGCTTTTTTTCCTGCCAAGGATGCGAATTGGCCTAGTTACCGTGGTCCCCATGGTGATGGGCATTCTGATGCCTCAAGTTTGCCCATTCAGTGGGATGAGCAAAAAAATGTTCGTTGGAAAACTGCTGTTTCTGGTAAGGCGTGGGCATCGCCTGTGGTATGGGGGAATCAGGTTTGGTTGAGCAATGCAACCGAAAAGGGTGACAAGTTAAGTGCTATTGCTTTGGATATCAATACCGGCAAAGTGATTTTCGATATTCCTTTGTTTACCATTGAAAAGCCGATGTTTACTCTTCCTGCAAATAGTTATGCTACTCCTACTCCAGTAATTGAAGAAGGTCGCGTATACCATCATTTTGGCAGTGCGGGTACAGTTTGCCTTGATACTAAAACTGGCAAAACAATCTGGGCAAGACAGGATATACCTTGTAATCATCATCGCGGGCCTGCTTCTTCTCCCATCATTTTTGAAAACCTTTTGATTCTTACCTTTGATGGTTTTGATGTTCAATACTTGATTGCATTAGATAAAATAACTGGGAAAACCGTTTGGAAGAAGGATCGTTCCATTACTTATGGCACAGAAAATGGCGATAATAAAAAAGCGTTCTCAACTCCCTCTGTATTTAAAATTGATGGCAAAAACCAATTGGTTAGTGCTGCAGCCGTTGGTACTGTTTCTTACGATCCTGCAACGGGTGAAGAACTGTGGAAAGTTCATCATGGCGGTATGAATGCATCTTGTAAGCCCATTATGGTTAATGGAAAGGTTCTTGTAACGACCGGGGATGGCGGATGGAAATTGTTTGCGGTTCGACCAGATGGCAAAGGGGATGTAAGTACTACGCATGTAAGTTGGAAAACGATTAAAAATGTGCCTCAGTATTCAACACCATTGGTAGTTGGAAATCAGGTATTCATGGTAAGCAAAGACGGTATTTTTTCTGAACTAGATTCAGAAACTGGCGAGGTTGTTAGGACCGAAAGATTAGCTGGCGCTTTTTGGACATCCCCTCTTTTTGCTGATGGGCGCATTTATTTGTTTAATGAGCAAGGATCGGGTTATGTTGTTCAAGCGGGAAAAGATTGGAAATTAATTGCTACCAATAAGTTGGAAAATGGTTGTATGGCATCTCCCGCTGCAGTTGGAAAAAATATTATTGTTCGTACTAAAACGCATGTTTATTCTCTTGAAAACAAAGATTAGTTTTTGTTTTCTTGTTTATTTAATCGCTCTGTTTATTTTGATTTGAGGTTTTCATGGCTGTGTTGCTTAGTGTACAAGGGCTTACAAAATCCTATGGCGTGCGTCCTTTATTTACCGAATTAACATTTGATCTTTCTGCCAATGAACGGGTTGGCTTGATCGGTCCTAATGGTGCGGGTAAATCCACGCTATTGAAAATTCTTGCAGGTAAAGAAGAATTGGATTCAGGAACTCGATCATTACGTAGAGCTACAAAAATGGGGTTTGTTGCCCAGGATGATGTTTTTCCTCAAGGGCTTTCCGTTCAAGACATTATTCGTGCTCGGTTGGATTCCGAATCGCTTGAAGAGCATGAAAAAGAAACCCGTATTAGTAAAGTCTTAACTCGTACTGGGTTCGATGACTTTGATAAGCCTGCTCATTTGCTTTCTGGCGGGTGGAGAAAAAGGCTTGGTATTGCTAGGGAAATGGCGCTTGAGCCCGATCTTCTTTTACTTGATGAGCCAACCAACCATCTTGATATACCTGGAATAGTTTGGTTGCAGAAACTTCTTCGTGCTTCACCTTTTGGGTATTTGGTTGCCACCCATGATAGGGCTTTTTTGCGTGGTGTTGCCGATGAGATCCTTGAAATTAACAGGGTTTATCCAGGGGGTTTTTATCGTGCCCCTGGCAATTATGATCAGTTTCTTGAGCACAGAGAAATCTTTCTAGATGGTCAGGCTCGTATGCAGGAATCTGTTGCGAACCAAGTTCGAAGAGAAACCGAGTGGTTGGGGCGTAAAGCCGCTGCTCGTACCTGTAAGGCTACTTCACGCATTGATGAAGCTGCCAAACGAAGGGGTGAACTTAAAGAACTTCAATATCGGACTGCAGATTCTGGATCAGCCGGTTTGGATTTTGTTGGAACAGGCAGGCAGACTCGTAAGCTTATGAATGCTATTGGTATCGCCAAATCTTTTCCTGGGAAAGATTGCTTTTCAGGCATTGATATTCAATTAAGCCCAGGCACAAAACTTGGTTTACTTGGGCCAAATGGTAGTGGGAAAAGTGTTCTTCTTAAAGTTCTTTCAGGGGAACATAAACCCGATGTCGGAGTTGTCACCGAGGCCGAGGGCTTAAGAAAAGTTATTTTCGAACAAGGCAGAACTGCTCTTGATCATAATGTTACTTTGAGAAAAGCCCTTTGCCCCAATGGAGATATGGTTGCTTATCGTGATAGGCAGATTCATGTTGTTGCATGGGCTAAACAGTTTTTATTCAAAGTTGAGCAACTAGATGTGTTAGTAGGCGCTCTTTCGGGGGGTGAGCAAGCTCGTTTGCGCATGGCCCAAATGATGCAACAACCTGCTGATTTGCTTTTTTTGGATGAACCTACCAATGATTTGGATATTCCTGCACTGGAAGTTCTTGAGGATACGTTGTCTGAATTTACTGGGGCATTAGTGATCGTTAGTCATGATCGTGAATTATTAGACCGGATTTGCACCGAGGTTATTGGGTTGGATGGTCGGGGCGGGTCTGCTATGTATGCCACGGTTCAACAGTGGTTGAATGTGTTTGAAAAAGCTGCAGCCAAAGAGCAAAAGCTTTCCAGTAAGAACACAGGTAATACCACCGTGAATTCTTCTGATAAATCTGCCCCTTCAAATGCAAAACGCAAAAAGTTGAGCTTTGCAGAGCAGCAAGAATATGACCAGATGGAAGCCAAGGTTATGGTAGCCGAGGAGAAGATTATTGTTCTTCATGACGAAGTGGAAAAATCGGCCACTGCAGGTCATTTGATTTTGACCAATGCGTGTAATGCTCTTGAGAAAGCTCAAAAAGAAATCGAGTTGCTATACAACCGTTGGCAAGAACTTGAGCAAAAACTTGACGGCAAGAGCTAGTTTAATTCGCTTTATTTATTTTGGGATGCCTGATTCTTTTGGTGCTTTATTATCCAGCCAATGGTCAAGCCATTGGTATGCGGTTTCTCTGGCAGAATCTGGGAATGTGTGTTTCCCCTTATGGTTTATAAGTCCGATTTTATCTTCTGCGTCAAATAATCGGTATACAGGTAACGTTGCTTTAATGAATGGCCAACTTGTATCGCCATCCGCGCTGTTGCCTCCCATGATTAAAATCGGTCTTGGAGCTATAAGTGCAAGCACTTGATGGTGTTCCATTGCTGGGATATTAGCTTTCATTTTTGAAGTTAAATACCATGGATCAGTCCAATTGCTCATGCGGATACCTATACCCCCTTCATTAAAAACACCAGTCTTATATCGGGGTTCAAATGCCATCGCATACAGTACTTCCTTTGCACCTAACGAGAAACCGATACATCCGATTCTTGTAGGATCTACATTTTCATAAGTTTCCAGAAAATCAATGCAGCGACTGGAATCAAAGGTCATTTTTCCCATGCCAGTAAGTTCGGGAGAATTTTTCGCAAGTTCTGTTGCTTGTGCTTGAGGCCCTTTGCCTTTCATGATGAAGCATTCTGGTGCCAGAACAATGTACCCTCTGCTAACCAGATGATTTGCAATTGCAAGACTTTGATTTGGGCTTAGCCCGACTGGCTCTTTAATGGTGTCTTTGGTTGTTTGATGGAATACTACAACAGCAGGGGTTTTTAAAGTTTTATTAACATTATTAGGGACTAGCAAATAAGCTTGGATGCGGTCATATTTGTCACTTTGAAAGCTAAGCAAAATTCTTTTATGATCTGTTAAAGTTTCTGTTCCCTCGATTTTTGTTGCAAGACTATCTGGCTTTTTTGGAAAAACGCCGATCTTATTCATCCATTGTTCTTTTAATTCAGCTTTTTTGATATTCCATTGTTCTTTAGTAAGAATACTTGGGTTAAGAAGTGGCGTGAGGCCGATATCTGGGATTGTTGCATTTTTATAAGGTTTTTGGGTAATAGTAATCCAATCAAGATTCGTTGGACTTTGGGCTATTGGTATGAAATTTAAAAATAACACTGTTAGTATTATCAGACTCATATTCTTTTACCTTTCGTGTTGTTATTATTTAGTTAATAAATATCAACAATAATGGGGGGATTCGAATTGTTAAAGAAGATAATGTAAATTAATATTTAAAGAGTTAATAGTTCGTTTTCAGTTAGATATAGGTTGAAATAAATTAATTATTGATCTTTTTGGGGTATATCAGATGATTCGATTTTATGCTTTAATTTGTATTTTTCTTTGCTCCAATATCACCCTTGCGGGGGGCGACTTGCGTGTAGAAGGTAGGCATGCTGGAAGTGTAGAAAGTGATGGAACAGTTCGAATTGGTGGAAGTAATGTTGGTAAATTTGATAGAGATGGTTCAATCCGCGTTAAAGGTCGAAATGCTGGGAAAGTTGATTCTAGTGGATCAATTCATATTGATGGCAGGTATGTTGGGAAAGTCGATAGTGACGGTACTGTTCGCAAGGATGGTTCAAATGTTGGGAAGATTGAGAAAGATGGAACGGTTCGAAAGAATGGCAGAAATATTGGAAGCGCCAAGGGTGTTGATCCAAAGTATGCTGCTGTTATTTTCTTCTTTGGTTTGTTTGATCCCTATTAATTTTAAGAATTACCATGAACAAATTTGGTGCTCCATTCCTTCTTCTTTTTGGTTGCTTGTTATTTATTTGTCATCAATCTGGATATTCGCAAGACAAGCAAACAAATAAGAAAAGTGGTAATAAAAAATACTCTACTTATTCAATCGAAAATTTCAAATGCTTTATCTCTGATGAAGTAATGCAACAAAACTCTGATTCCAAATGGACAAACAAGCCTGTTGATTTATTGGCAGGGGCGCTTCGTAAGGTTAATGAGGTTTATCCAGAAAACGCCAAGTCTTTGTTCCATAAGACATTCATTTTTGTGGATTGGAATAAACCTGGTGCATTGGGTCTTTATTCACAAGGCCCTAAGGGACCTTCCGACCCTAGAACGCATTTCAACTGCATAGATATCAACGGGATGAAATTAATTACTGAAAAAAACAATGATAAGAAACTTCAGCCTAACAATGCAGCAACCTTGGTTTTACTTCATGAATTTGCACACTCTTATCATCATCAGGTATTAGGTTGGAATCATGAACTTATAAAAGATGCTTATCAAAATGCTAAAAATCAAAAGTGTTTTGAATTAAAAAGTTACTTGATGTCTAGTGATAAGGAATATTTTGCAGAACTTACCACTGCGTATTTGGATAAGCATTTATCGGTACCGAGAACGCGAGAAGAAATTAAAGAAAAAGACATTCAAGGGTATGGTTTGATGCAAAAAATATGGGGTAAAGGGAAAAACGGCCCTGCTGATGGTGGTTTAAAAAAGAGTTCGCCCAAATCTTGAAGTAATTTCTTTTTATTCAGATCAAATCAATTAGTATTCATGTAAATCTTTATCTCATTGGATCTGTAAAAAAGTAGGTGTTATGTTTAATATTTTTCGAAAACTTTCTCTCACTCACTGGATTTTAATAAGCATGGTTATGGGTACTTTGGTTGGTTATTGTTTCCCTGAAACAGCGCAAAATCTAAAGCCAATGTCTTCAATATTTTTACGAATGATTAAATCGCTCATTGCGCCTTTGCTTTTTGCAACCTTAGTGATTGGAATTGCAGGCCATGGAGATGATCTAAAACAGATCGGCAGGATTGCATTGAAATCCATTATTTATTTCGAAATTGTAACAACACTGGCGTTGGTTATCGGCCTTGCTGCTGTGAATCTATTTCAACCTGGTGCTGGTGTTTCATTGGATGTTCCTGCAAAAGAGGGGGCTGAGTTTGCATCTAAACAATCGACTTTGGGCGGGGTTTTCGAACATATTGTTCCTACTAGTGTAATCGATGCAATGGCGAAAAACGAAGTATTGCAAATTGTTTTTTGGGCTATACTTTTTGCAATTGGGTTGACTCAGGTAAAGGGCGAGCATCGTAAAACATTAATTCAAGGGCTTGAGGCGCTTGCGGAAGTGATGTTTAAATTTACTGGTTTAGTAATGACTTATGCCCCGATTGGGATTGGCGCAGCAATAGCGGTTACTGTGGGCCATAGTGGGCTTGGTATATTGCTAAATCTCGGAAAGTTGATTTTAACCCTGTATGTCGCCTTGGTGTTTTTCATGTTGGTTGTGTTGTTGCCCGTTGCATTTTTTGCCCGTGTTCCGTTGCGTAAGTTTGCCCGGGCAGTTAAAGAACCTGCCCTAATTGCATTTTCCACTACTTCTTCTGAAGCTGCTCTTCCCAAAGCCATGCTTGCGATGCAATCAATCGGGGTACCTAGTAAAATTGTAGCTTTTGTAATGCCTACAGGATATTCCTTCAACCTTGATGGCACTACGCTTTACTTAGCTGTTGCCTCAGTTTTTGCAGCACAAGCTGCTGGTATCGAAATGAGTTGGCAGCAACAACTTGTCATGATGCTTACCTTGATGGTCACTAGCAAAGGGGTTGCTGCAGTGCCTCGAGCTTCTTTGGTTATACTTTCCGGGACCCTTGCTTCTTTTGGTTTGCCCTTGGAGGCTGTTGCCGTGATACTTGGGGTTGATGAGTTAATGGATATGGCTCGTACTACGGTTAATCTTGTTGGTAACTGCCTGGCAACTTGTGTTATTGCTAGGTGGGAAGGCGAATTTGATGATAATGCAAATGGCGAAATTGCATCTACTTGATTAAAGGAACTAGATAATGTTGTCTTCATCAATACGGATTTTTTTTGTTGCTGTGATAATTCTGCAAAGTTGTTTAGTTTCTTTTGCTGCAAGCGTACAGCCAAATATTGTAGTGATTTTTTCGGATGATCACGCCTATCAGGCAATTAGTGCTTATGGCGAAAATAGAAAACTCCTTAACACCCCGAATATCGATCGGATAGGTAATAAAGGTGTTCGGTTCGATCGTTGCTTGGTTACTAATTCTATTTGTGGTCCAAGTAGGGCGACGCTTCTAACAGGTAAATACAGTCATATGAATGGCTTTTACAATAACTCAAATAGCAAATTTGATGGTACCCAGCAAACTTTTCCCAAGTTGTTGCAAAAGGCTGGTTACCAAACTGCGGTAATAGGTAAGTGGCACTTGATCTCTGATCCAACTGGGTTTGATTATTGGCATATTCTTCCAGGGCAGGGGATTTATTATAACCCTCCTATGATTCGCAATGGCGAAAAGGTGCAACATCAAGGATATACCACGGATCTTATTTCTGACTTCAGTATTGATTGGTTGAAGAACAGGGATAAATCGAAGCCGTTTCTTTTAATGAGCCAGCATAAAGCGCCTCATCGAGAATGGGCCCCTGCGCTTCGTCATCTGGGCCATGATAATGACAGGGTTTATCCCGAACCTGTTAATTTGTTTGATGATTATTCTAATCGTGGACTTGCAATTAAAGATCAAGACATGACTATTGAGAAAACATTCACTAAGTTGGATGCTAAACTTGTTCCTCCAGCTAACATGACTCCTGATCAACTTCAAAAATGGAATGCGTATTATCAACCTAGAAACGATAAGTACCTAAAGGATGATCCAAAGGGGAAGGATTTGGTTCGTTGGCGCTATAACCGCTACATGCATGATTATCTTGGAACTATTATTGCTGTTGATGAATCTGTTGGTAAAATGCTTGATTATCTTGATGCTGAAGGTTTGGCTGAAAATACCATCGTTGTTTATGCTGCAGACCAGGGCTTTTTTCTTGGTGAGCACGGATGGTTCGATAAGCGTTGGATACTCGAGGAATCGCTAAGAACTCCAATGTTGATTAGTTGGCCAAAAATTTCGAAAACTCCTTCCGTAAACAAAAATCTAACCGGGTTAATTGATCTTGCCCAAACTTGTTTGGAAGCAGCAGGTGTTGAAGCGCCCAAAGATATGCAGGGTAAAAGTTTGCTTCCTATTTTAAAAGGCAATGTGCCTGAAGATTGGCGCAAGAGTTTTTATTATCATTACTACGAATATCCGATGCCCCATCGAGTCAGACCCCATTATGGCGTGATTACTGATCGATTTAAATTGGTTCACTTTTATAAGCCAGATGTTGATTACTGGGAACTGTATGATCGTGAGAAAGATCCTAATGAAATGAAAAGTTTTTATGCCGACCCTTCTTATGCTGATGTGGTTAAAGAGTTGAAAATTGAGTTGGCAAAGTTGAGATCTGATTTGAAAGACAATGTAGGTTCCCCAAAAGAAGCGTATGGCGACTCCGAGAATCAAAAAAAGAAGAAGAAGTAAAATCTTTTTCGTTAAACTGCTTTTAGCAGTGTTCGAATAGGTTTCTTTGCGGATATTGCTATTTCTTGTTTTAAAGTTAATCGGATTTAATGCCGATTAGTTAAATTGGTGTTTTGTTTAATTCTTTTTCTTTTCATAAATGCATTTGTTTGTGTTATAAATTTATATAAGGATTATGGTTAAGTATTTTCCTTCGGTCCCGCCTTGAGACAAGCCAATATGCTTTTAACTCTTGCGTTTTTATGTGCATTATTTATAAGTTCCACAGGTTTTGCTTGGGGTGCTGATAGTTTAACAATTGAGCCTTCAGTAATTGAGTTAAAAGGCCGTGGCGAACAAGTTCAAATCAGGGTTTTGAATACCAAAGGCGAAGATGTAACTGCAGCCTGTATTTTTAAGTCAACCGATGTCAACATCGTGAGTGTTTCGAGTAAGGGTCAGGTTATATCTAACAAAGCCGGCCAAACGAAAATCGAAGTTGTCAACCAAAGTTTGGCTCAATTCGTTTCTGTTAAAATTTCTGAAGCAGATGCGGGATCAAAAGTAACCTTTGAAAAAGATCTTCAGCCAATTTTAACGAGGTATGGATGTAATGCTGGTCCATGCCACGGAAAACAAAGAGGCCAAAATGGTTTTCAATTATCGCTTTTAGGGTTCGATAATGATTTTGATTTCTATGCGCTTACTTCTGAATCACGCGGTCGACGGATATTCCCAGCTTCTCCTAAAGACAGTTTACTTTTAAAAAAAGCCTCCGGTCAGGTTCCGCATGGGGGTGGGAAAAAGCTTCCCGAAGATGGTAATGCTTATGCCCAAGTTCTGGAGTGGATTAAAAATGGTCAACCTAGATCCGCGCATGATGAACTTAAAGTTGTTAACATTGAAATAATTCCTTCTGAAGTTAAGATGCTTCCCCGAACCAAGGTTCAGACTCGAGTTTTAGCGCGTTATAGCGATGGCACTAGCAAAGATGTTACCCATCTAGCAGCTTTTCAATCAAGTGAAAGTGTTCTTGCGTCAATTGATGCAGAAGGTTTGATTCAATCGGGGCCGCTTCCTGGTGAAGCCGCTATCATGGCTCGGTTTATGGAGAAGTTCAGCGTTTGTTTGGTTACCTTGCCTTTACCAGAAACTTTAAATTCAAATTTATCCTCTAGAATTGATTCTCAGCATTACATTGATCGATTGCTTTCTGATAAGTTCGTAAAGCTGGGGCTTTCTCCTTCTACCATGGCGCCGGATCATACCTATTTAAGAAGGGTTTATCTTGATCTTATTGGGAGGTTACCAACCCCTGAAGAATCGCGATCATGGTTGGCAGAAACTTCCCCCGACAAAAAAGAAAAGCTTGCACTGCGTTTACTTTCGCGACCGGAATACGCTGATTTCTGGGCTAATAAATGGGCCGATCTTTTAAGACCAAACCCTTTTCATGTTGGGATTAAAGCGGTTTTTGTGCTTCATACTTGGTTGCGGGATTGTTTTCGTAAAAACCTTCCATATGACCAGTTTGCCAAACAGATTATTACAGCAGATGGTAGTACCTTTCGTGATGGCGCATCCGTGGTGATTCGAGATAAAAGGCAACCGGATGAACTTACCACCGTTATTAGCCGGCTATTTTTAGGTATCAGGCTTGAGTGTGCCAAATGCCATCACCATCCATTTGAAGTTTACGGTCAAGATGATTTCTATCAATTTGCAGCATTCTTCGGAAGGATTGGTAAGAAAGGCACGGGTATTTCAGCTCCCATTTCTGGAAGTGAAGAAATGTTCTTTCTCGCCAAAAAGGGTGATGTCAAGCATCTTCGAACCGGTGAGGTGATGAAACCTGCTCCTTTAAAAGGCAAAGTAATGGAATTCACTGAAGACGAAGACCCAAGGCAAGCTCTTGCTGCATGGATTACCTCGGATGAAAATCCCCTGTTTGCCAAAGCTGCAGTCAATAGAATTTGGGCCGATTTAATGGGAAGAGGATTAGTTGATGCCGTTGATGATCTAAGGGCTACCAATCCCCCTTCTAATCCTGCTTTACTAGATGCTTTAGCGGATGATTTTCGCAAGCATCGCTACGATGTAAAGCATCTTCTTTATACGATTGTTACTTCAAAAGCCTATGCGCTTTCCAGTAAACCTAACGAACGAAACCAAGGTGATACCCGGAATCATTCTAGGCATTACCGAATGCGTCCCCGAGCTGAAGTTTTATTGGATATGGTCTGCGATGTTACCGGTGTTGCGGAGAATTTTCCTGCGATGCCTGAAGGTTCACGAGCTATGGAAATGTGGACTTTCCGATCTGCTTCTGAGTTTTTAGACAGCTTTGGCAGGCCTGATCCTAATCAAGATCCGCCGTGTGAACGAAGTTCCGACTCCACAGTTGTGCAGGCTTTGCATCTTATGAACGCTAAGAATATTCAGGCTAAAATCATTGCTGAGAACGGAATTGCCTCGAAATTAGCTGCAGGTTCGGGTAGTATTGAGTTAGCTATTGAAGATTTGTACCTGCGTTGTTATTGTAGGTTTCCCACCAACGCTGAACGAGATGGTGTGATTTCGCTTGCGAAAAGTAAAAATCAGCCTAGAAAACAAACCTTGGAAGACTTGCTTTGGGCTTTGATAAATTCTCCCGAATTTGTTTTGGTCGACTAAAAAGGAGTTTCTTATGAATACTTTATCCAAAAAGATGCCTTCAAGACGCGATGGCCTGATTCTTGGTTTAGGTGGTTTATTAGGTGGTGGTTTTTGTTCGTCTTTGCAAGCTCGTGAACTAGCAACCCGTAAAGTGCAAGCAAAAAGCGTAATCCTAGTTTGGCTGGATGGCGGCCCGACTCATTATGAAATGTTTGATCCTAAACCTGATGCCCCTACTGAAATCCGCGGGTCTTTTAAACCTATCAGCACTAAAATCCCAGGTATCCAATACTCCCAGCATCTTCCTCAGCTTGCTTCCATTGCAGACAAACTTGCCATTGTTCGTTCTGTTCAACATGATCAAGGAAACCACGGCGCGGGTAATCATTACATGATGACAGGTGCACCGCCCAGAATTCCTGTCGGGTGTGGTGCTTTTGTAAGCTTTCACCCTAGCATGGGTTCTGTTGTTTCTTCAGAATTAGGCGCCCCTCCTGGTTTGCCTCCGTATTTCTCATTGCCTTCGATGACCCGATCAGGCGGCCCTAATTTTCTTGGTGCTCGACATGCTCCATTTGTAGTCGATGGCAGCCCTAACAGTGCTAATTTTAGAGTCCGTGATGTCAGCCTGCCCAAAGAATTGGATGGCTCAAGAAAAGTAAACCGCGAAGAAATGCGTCAGGCTGTTGATAAATTTGTCCGATTTGCTGACAAACAAGTTGGTGATCCTGCTACCGCAATGGATGATCATTACCGACAAGGGCTTGACCTCATGCGCTCTGCGGAAGCTCAAGCGGCTTTTGATATTCAGCGTGAGCCAGATTCTGTTCGTGAAACCTATGGTAGAAATGATTTTGGCCAACGAGCCCTTCTTGCTCGTAGATTGGTTGAAGCTGGGGTTCCGTTTATTGTTCTTAATGATGGCGGTTGGGATCATCACACCAATATCTTCCCTACCTTGGAAAAACGATTACCTAGTTTCGATGCTACTATTGCTGCATTGGTTAAAGATCTTGATCAACGGGGTATGCTTGAAACCACATTGGTTTTGGTTTTGGGTGAATTTGGTCGCACTCCACAAATTAACAAAGATGGTGGCCGCGATCATTGGTCAAATGCTATGTCTATCATGGTGGCGGGTGGCGGAACCCCAGGTGGCCAAGTTGTTGGTGCCACTGATAAACGCGGTTACGCAGCTTGCGAAAGAGTTCTTACTCCCGAGCATTTCTCTTCAACCATATATTCCAAATTGGGCATTGCGCCTGATAAAATTCTTTATGCGCCTAATGGCAGGCCTTCACATATTGTTAGCAATCCTGAAATCATCAAGGAGCTTATGGGGTAATGCGTCATTGGCTTTACCTTATAGTTGTTGTTTTAACATTACAAAACCCGTGCTGGGCTGTTGCTCCGGTTCTTACTTATGTTTTTCCTTCGGGCGGGCAAGTTGGCACTACGGTTCAGGCAAGCCTGAATGGTACCTTTCCTGAATGGCCTCCGAAAATCCTAGTTTATTCTCCAGATATTAAATTTGAGTTCAAAGAGAAAAATAAAGCCTCAATTATTATTGATCCAAAAGCTTCTCCTGGCCCAAAATTATTCAGAGTATTAAATAAAGATGGCCCTTCTGCTCCGAAGGCTTTTTGGGTTGGTACAATTCCTGAAATCGAAGAAGTCGAGCCTAATAATACTTATCTTAAACCGCAATCGATTGGGGCTGGCCCCGTTTTAATTAACGGAAAATTAGGCATTGCGGGCG
>Ga0208482_1000415_pt1 | contig 13575 bp, 11 predicted proteins | sample LakMenEpi26Sep10_FD_150737 | JGI IMG/M metagenome (GOLD analysis project Ga0208482, IMG submission 150737) | Freshwater microbial communities from Lake Mendota, WI - 26SEP2010 deep hole epilimnion (SPAdes) | ecosystem: Environmental > Aquatic > Freshwater > Lake > Epilimnion/Euphotic zone ... | reverse complement strand
GGCGGGTGGCGGGGTTAAAGGTGGGCAAGCCTACGGCGCAACCGATGACTTCGGTTTCAAATCTGTCGAAAACAAAGTCCACATCCATGACCTTCATGCCACCATCCTTCACCTGATGGGGCTTGATCACGAAAAACTGACTTACCGTTATGCGGGTCGCGATTTCCGACTTACCGATGTAAGTGGCCATGTTGTTTCAAAGCTACTCCAGTCGCCTCCAACACAAGTATGATTCACTCTTGACCCAATTTTCTTTCAGAGCCGGACGCGTCAGCGACGGAAATATATCCTCTTCCAATGAGCGGCGGATAGTTAATCCGCTGGTGCGTGCCTTTTTGCGAGGAAAGAGCACCGAAAAGAAGACATAGCCAAGGAATTGCACGGAAAAGAAGAAGAAAAGTGGCGATCTCTTTTCTTGACTTGTCTTCCTTTGCGTACTTTGCGTCTTGGCGGTGAGTGTTTTTAAAAGAAGCAAAGCAGTCTTACCGCGAAGATGCAAAGACCGCGAAGACGCAAAAAAATAGCTCCCCGGGTACACTATCACCACCAGCGGATTAACATCCACCGCTCAATAAAATAAAAGGTCCCTGAGCTTGCCGAAGGGGTTCTGAAAGCAACCATCCCTGACACTTCTGCCTCTGTCTGATCTCTTGTGCGTTTGATTGCTGTGCGATAATCCATCTGCCAAGCCAAGAAAATGCATGGCTTTATGTATATCCCCCCTAAGCGCAGGGCAGTGAAAATCAATTGCAAAATGAATCTTGTATTTGTTGGCTATATCAGAGATAGCTTGGATTTCAGGATAAATTGGGTTATCGCCATAGTCGCGGTTGTGATCATGGGGCATACGATTTTTACCCTGATCCCCTGCTTCTACACCATCTTTGTCCACAATAGGCACAGCAAATAAGACATGGCGTTTACGGAACTCTTTACCTGAGAGTGATTCAGAAAGTGCCTCTTGCAAGAAACCCTCAAGCACATAACTTGCAGTTGATTCACAGGCATGATGCCTGGCAGTGACTAAAATGGGGGAAACACCCGGGCCGGGTTTTCCTATTTTCAACAGATCAACTGAAGTTCCCTTGCGGGTCTTAGTTAATTCACTCTTTACCAAAAAAGGGTTGGCTGCATTCTTGGTGATAAAAGCATTAAGGTCGTGCTGCAGATAAGGGATAGCAACACTAAAGCGTGCCCGCTGGTTAACTTTGGTGAATTCATAGGTGAAGCGCTCTGCTTGGGGTGTCATTTCGACATTTTCAGTTCCGAGATAGCTCCATGACTTTCCCTCATCGATACTTACTGCTGGGCCACGCACCCCAATTTTCTGTGGTTTCCCCAGATCAAATAGAACCTTCCCCGGGTTCGCAACCGTGGCATCAAAACACCAATAGAACCAAGGTTGCCCGCCCCGCAGGTCGGTACTCAGATGAATGGTTCTGCCCTCCATTTTTTCCACAACAACATTTCCACCAGGAAACGCGGTGCTGATCTTCACCTCTACGCCATGAACCTGCATGGAGACTAACAACAGAACAACCGGTGTAATAATGGGAAATAGTTTCATGATCATCGGATCTCAATGTTGATCATTCGTGCATTCTTTTCCAACGAATGATATACTTGAAGCCATGGGTTGATTATTTCCATGTACTTAACGAAAAGATAGAACAATGAAAACATTTTTGTGCGTTATTGGATTTGTTATGATTGCGCTTGTTTCAACTGCGAATGCACAAGATAAAAAGCCATTGGAAACTTTAAAAGAATGGCGTGGCGATAATCCAAACGAAGGTTTGGCCAAAGACTCTCCTAAGTTTATCACCAACGCCAAGGATCTTGAAAAGCTATGGAAGGCATGGGATATCAAGGAAAAAGTTCCGGAGATTGATTTTGCTAAAGAGATACTTCTGGTTGAAACCACCCGGGGTAGTAGGCTTAATCTGAAAGCAACCCTCGATGAAAAAAGAGACTTGCAGCCTCTGGGTTTAGCTACCAGAGACTTAAGACCAGGGTTTCGCTATGTAATGATCACGGTCAACAAGGCTGGGGTAAAAACCATTGCAGGCAAAGCGATCACACCAGTGAATTAAAGCCTGCTTTATAAAATTACATCACGCTGACGCTGTCAGGAAATCCATCCTTTTACAGCCTTCCCTATACTATCTCCTTTAATCATCACCAAGCGGGATCCTATCATGGGCATGGAAATCGAAGTAAAAGTTACTGACATGAATTGGAGTAAAATCTCCGGATCCATGGCAAAGTTCGAACCCAAAGGCACCATACGCATGGCTGATGGGCAATTGACTTTTCCTGACGAAGAACCAGCAGCAGACTGGAAAGAATTGCGCATCGCATTGCCCGCAGGCATGATTACCATTCGCAAAAACCCTACAGGAGCAGCACTTGTTACCTGGGGTAATGTAAGTCAAGAATTGATCGAGCAAAGAGATTTATTCGCAAAGATGCTCGAAGAATAAAACGCTTAACCACTTCTTTATCTTTTATTGTTAATGGGCTTGTTGGTTTCAACAAATAAATAATTGAAGAGGAATGAAAAGTCTCTGCTACTTAAGGTAAAGACTCCCCCTTTGGTTTCGTAACCATTGATGAAACCCTCGGGGCCCGTGGGCTTGAAATCATTTCCATGGGGGTTCCAAAGTGTAATCAAATCTTTTGCTTCATCGTAATTAAGTACAGCATAAGCATGGCCAACAACTATGGCTGGTGGTGGTTTTTTAAGGTCGAGGGGAACACCCGCACCCATTAAGCTTTTGTTTTTAACGCCTTTACCCAACAGATAACGAATATTAAGAAGATCTTCCGGAAGGCCTGATTTCCAAGCAATGATATCAGTTTGATGGCCCGTAAGAAGAGAGATAGTTTCACCTATATTCCCGCCGCGTGAAATACGATCCAACCCAATTGCAGCAATATCCTCTGGCGTATTTGTTTTGTAAACTTCACCATATGCCTCTTCAAGTACATTAATCCAAGTGCCTTGATTTGCTGTGCGTGAACCAAGCGCAATAACAGCCTCAGGAAGTTTATTGATACGTACCGAACGCCCATCAGGAAATTCAACCTTATTGGAACCATCTTCATTAGTTTTGATCATGCTTTTAATGGCATCAGGGTTTTGAAACGCTAGGTTCCCAGCCATCGATACAAAGAAACAGTTTCCCATGTGCCCCTGCGAAATCCCCTCAATGCCTAATTTCTTAGAGCCAAACATATCCCGTGCAGAAGTAAAGAGATGCACAAGATAAAATTCATATTCTTTTTCCATCTTAAAAACATTAGTGAGAGAACCATTTGCAAACACCATGGTTTCTTTAATATCGCTGGTAAGCTCGTCAAGGGTTGCAGATTTTTTATCGGGTGACTTTAAAAACCAGAAATGAGAGGTTGCAAGAGCAGCGGCTTCGATGGAACGAATAGAACCATCACGAAGAAGAGCAGCAGTTTCGCTACGATCGAGGCGATCATTTTTATTGGTATCCCACTTAGGCAGGAATTGTTCCAAGGCTTTTTTATAAGAAGGGGCTTGAGCGGTGATCTTGGGTGCGACAGGTTGTTGCTGTGCAAATGCACCTCCTACAAAAACAAAACTTAACAGCATCAACTGCAGTAACCGCATGAATCATCTCCAGAGCGCTAAAAAAAGTTCCACTGCGATAAGAACTATTATAACAATTTCAAGAATTTGAGCACGCAAAGCTGCAGCCTGATCTGCAACCACACGGTAAACATCTTCAATAACCTCGAGATTTCTACGGATACTGCCCTCCCAGGCGGGAAGATGAAATCTGGTTGCAAGCAATCTGTAAGTGCGGGAAAGATACATGTCACCAAGAAGTTTGAAAACATTGCCAGTGCGTTCAAACAAATTGGTGGCTTCGATATTAAGAGCGCCCAACTCGCGCACCCGCTGATTGGGCCCCTCCCCCAGCAATCGTGAAAATGGCGTAGGCCAACGTGCCCATTTAGCAGAGTTTGCAAGTTCCGTATCCAGAAGGTCATCAAGATAACGATAGCGCAATAATTGCAGGTTTGCAAACTGGATGGTCTGCAATGTTTCTTCGCAATCAGAATCGATGAGCACCGCAGCAGCCCAATCAACCACAAGAAGATCCGTGGGGGAATATTGCAACTTTTGCTTGATTGATTCTTCGATCTCCTCCGCGGCAAGAAGTGAAGATTCAAGCCTAAGAAGGCTTGCTAACCAAGGCGAATGATTCTGGAGCAAATTGGATATTTCTGGGAAGGGATCACCAGGATTAAACTGGAAGACAAAATATTCCTCAGTCAGTTCGCTCCATTTGGGGAGTTTGATTGCAGGTGAAAGCCTTTTGAAAAGCGGTTCAAGGAGTGTTTTGCCAAAACTGGGAAATTCGCCTGGGCTGGATAACTCCTGCGCCAACTCACTTAACTTCGAACCTTGAAGCGAAAACGGTATCCGTAGCGAAAGACTTAAGGTTGCAAAATCAAAGAGAATCATTTCAACCTGTGATTCCACCTCGCCCAGCACTGCAAATTTACAAATGGTGTGAGGCAACTGAAAAACCAAAGGAGCGGGGCGGTATTCAATCGACATCGGGGTACGCCTTCTTCGTGGCAACCCGGGGGAACTTGCAGAACCAAGTTCTGCCTCAAGCAATTTTGCAGCCTGCACTAAATCAACTTCTTCACCCCAGTCAAATGCAACATAGGCATGTAACACACCAGAAACTATTTTATCATTCATCGTTACAGAAGTATTAGGCACAAAAACACACCCCCACGTAATCTAGGCACACATTATCATTCTACACGACAGCCATTGCGGTTAGGCCAACGAAATAAAACGACCTTTTTAAATTAAGGAAGCATGGTGATTGCTACCTGCTTCTTGGCGCTCTTCGCGTCTTTGCGGTTAAAGTTCTTAAGCATAAATGCATTCTCACCGCTAAGACGCCAAGGAAGACAAGAAAGCATCGTGATTGCTGCTACCTCGTTTTGTTTTTAGAATTTTTCAGAGAACAATAATTAAGGTTGATCAAGCCATTGCAGAATGGCACTGCGATCTTGATCAAGGGAGGGTGCGCCCCTATGCTCAACCTCATCGGGTATACCGGTCATCTTGATGGGATTGCCACCAGTTCTAATATTACCAAAAACAGGGTCTTTAATATCCACAATCATGTTTCTTGCATTTACTTGGGGATGAGTCGCAACCTTGCTGACATTCTGGATGGGCGCAGAAGGAACTCCTTTTTCATCGAAAAGCTTCACCCATTCTTCCGTAGTCTTTGCTGCAAGAGTTTTTTCTATCTCCACCTCGAGCACATCCACATGCTGACATCGAAGCTGATTACTTTTGAATCTTTCATCCTGCACAAGATCCATTCTTTGCAACACTTCGCACGCCTGAACAAACAACCTGTCATTTCCCCCTGCAAGGATCATGTACGAATCCTTCGTGCGATAAGCTTGAAAAGGAGCGATGCTGTAATGCCTAGAACCCAATGATTCGGTAATGGCGCCTGTGCTAAGATAATTGGTAAGCGAACCTTCAAGCATTGCAACCTGACAATCTAACATTGCGATATCAATACGCGATCCGCCATGCCCCTGCATCCTGCGAACAAGCGCCGCTTGAAGAGCGATGACAAAATAAAGACCCGAGGCAAGATCGCCAATAGAAACTCCAACGCGCACCGGAGGTTGGCCCGGATGCCCCGTCAAGCTCATCACACCACCAAGTGCCTGAACCACTAAATCGTAAGCGGGCATTGCAGCCATGGGCCCGGTCAGCCCAAAGCCTGAAAGCGAACCATAAATCAATTGGGGATACTTTTGCTTCAAATCATCCCACGCGTACCCAAGCTTTTCCATAGTTCCCGGGCGATAATTCTCCACCAAGAAGTCCGACTTCGCCAAGAGCTTCTCGAATATCTTTTTGTCATCCTGCTTTTTTAAATCGAGAGCGATGCTGTATTTATCATAATTTATAGAGCTAAAATACAAAGAGCTATCATCTTTGAAAGGGGGAAACGATCGGGAGTCATCGCCACCGTGAGGCGTCTCGACTTTAATTACCTTAGCACCCAAATGAGCAAGATTAAGCGTTGCAAATGGCCCCGCAAGTATTCTTGTAAGGTCTGCGACCACCAATCCTTCGAGTGGCCTGCCAAGCGTTTTTTCTGTTTTGCTCGATTCGTTCATACCCTAATCCTATTGTTTTAAGGTTGGCATCGCATCTAAAAACAGAATCTTGCTTGCCATCCGACATCCCAACCATCATTATAGCTTCAGGTTCTCTTAAACTTATAGCTTCAAGAGGTTGCTCCTATGATCCTTCGTTTTATTTGCTTGGCAGGTGTTTTAATGACTTCAACTTTCAGTTCTGCAGCGGATGATGTTATCCGCACCCCATTCGGAAAAACCAAAGAAGGTGAAGCGGTTGATATTTTCACCCTGCAAAACAGCAAGGGTATGAAAGTTAGGCTCATCACCTTCGGCGCAACCATTCAATCCATCGAAGTTCCTGATAACAAAGGAAAGATGGCAGATGTCATCGTGGGCTTCGATACCCTCGAAGGCTTCCTTACCGAACATCCTTATTTCGGTGGCACCATAGGCAGAGTTTGTAACCGCATTGGTAATGCCAAATTCTCTCTCGATGGCAAAGAATATTCTCTCGCTGCTAACAATGGCCCACACAGCCTTCACGGTGGCAAAAAAGGTTTTGATCGCAAAAACTGGACCGCCGAAAGCTTTATTACCACTAACGACCGAGGCGTTCGCTTCACCCGCACCAGTCCCGATGGGGAAGAAGGCTACCCAGGCAATGTGCGCCTTGGGGTTACTTTCACCCTCACCAATGAAAACTCCCTTCGCATCGAATACGATGCCATTACCGACAAGTCTACACCCATCAACCTGACCAACCATGCTTATTTCAACCTTGCAGGCGCAGGCAATGGCGCCATTCTTGATCACCAGATCATGATTAATGCAACGCAACAAACTGCAACGGATGAAACCTTGATCCCAACCGGAAAGCTGGCGCCTGTTGCAGGCACCCCAATCGATTTCACCAAGTCTACGAAAATAGGTGATCGCATTAAGGAAATCAAAGCAACGCCCGTAGGCTATGATCACAACTATGTGCTTGAAGCTTCCAGCAAAGATTTAAAAGCCCCCGCTGCAGTCGTCAGAGAACCAAACTCAGGCAGGGTGATGGAAGTTTATACCACCGAACCAGGGTTACAGTTTTACACGGGCAATTTCCTTGATGGCACTATCAAGGGCAAGAAGGGCGCGGTCTACAATCAATACAACGGATTCTGCCTCGAATCCCAGCATTTCCCCGATAGCGTCAATAAGAAAGAATTTCCCTCAACGATCTTAAAGCCAGGCGAGAAATTCAGCAGCACTACCACTTATAAATTTCTGACCGTTGTAGAGTAAGAAATCAAGGCCCCAAGCGCTTGATACCCCAGAAGGTTCCGTTTCTTTCATACAGAATGCGATCGTGCATTCTGCTGGGCCTGCCCTGCCAAAACTCTATTGAATTTGGCCACAGCCTATACCCGCCCCAAGTTTCAGGCAGGGGCACTACTGCATCTGCATAGCGTTTTTCAATCTCATGCCAGCGAGCTTCAAGTTCTTCTCGACCCTTCATGACCGAAGATTGTTTGGAAGCCCAAGCACCAATGCGGCTTCCCAAGGGCCGTGAGAGAAAGTAATCTTCAGATTCAAGCTTGGAAACTTTCTGCACATCACCCTCAATGCGAATCTGCCTTTCCAAATCAGGCCAGTAAAAAATCAGTGCTGCCCTAGGGTTTTCTGTAAGCTCTCCCGCCTTGCGTCCTTCATAGCTGGTAAAAAAAGTAAACCCTCGCTCATCGAAGCTTTTTAGCAACACAATCCTAGCAGAAGGCGCTCCATGCACAGTGGCAGTCGCCAAAGTCATGGCATTGGGTTCCGTAACTTTCGCATTCACCGCATCGCCAAACCATTTTGCAAATTGATCAAAAGGGCATGGCGCTAATTCCTGTTCCAAAAGCCCATGAAGGGTGTAGTCTTTTCGTAAATCTGCAAGTGATGCCATGATAAATTCTCCGTGAGATTCTCTTTGTCGATATCATAGTCTTTTTTCCGACACAAAGAAAAGCCTCCATTTACTTGATTCCTCTTTTAACCCCGATTACAATCAGATTTTAACCCTTAATCCAAGAAAGACAGACATGAACAAGTTATTCTCTCTGACGGTTGCAGCTTTATTCATAGCAGCCAGCTTCTCCTTTGCTCAAGAATCCAAATCCACCAAAAAGCTTTTGGTGATCACCGAATCCAAGGGCTTTGTTCATGGCGTGGTAAAGCGCCCCAAACCTGAAGAATTATGCCTGGTCGAAAAATCACTCATCGCATTGGGAAAATCGTCTGGCATGTTCGAAGCAGTGGTCACCCAGGATTCCCGCACCGCAATCACTGCAGAAAACTTGCAAAAATATGATGCAGTATTTTTTTACACCACAGGCGAACTGCCACTATCTGATGTGCAAAAAGCCGACCTACTCCAGTACATTAAGTCTGGCAAGGGCTTTGCAGGCAGCCATTGTGCAACCGATACCTTTTACAAATGGACCGAGTATGGCAACATGATCGGTGCTTACTTTGATGGCCATCCTTGGCATGAGAAAATCAAAGTAAAAGTAGAAGATAAGAACCACCCTGCGACCAATCATCTGGGTGATTCATTTGAAATAACTGATGAAATTTATCAGTTCAAGGGGCCTTACGACCGGAAAAACCTGAATATCCTGCTTAGCATGGATACCTCCGCAGTTAAAAAAGAAGGCAAACGCGCAGATAAGGATTATGCACTTGCCTGGACTAAAGAATATGGCAAAGGTCGGGTTTTTTACACAGCTTTTGGACACCGCGATGAAGTTTGGGCCGACGAAAGATTCCAGAAGCTAATGCTTGGCGGGCTAGGCTATGTAATGGGGCTTAACGATGGTAATGGCAAGACTGGTGAAAAAAAGCAATAAAATGCTTGAATCAGCTTCCATTACATTTGTCAAAGCTTTAGCCTGTACACATGCAAAACAGGACTGTAATACTAATTATAGTCTTGTTTTGAATAAAATAAAGCAAATCACCCTAGGGGGTTTGAGTGATAACTAGGCTAATAACATCAAATGTTCATGGTTCCGATGATTGCAATTATCAATTTTTAACCAGCATGCTGGTAAATGATAGTATTGCAATCGATGCAGGAGCAATTGGTTTTTATTCTTCTCCCAAAGAGCAGGAAAAAATCCGCCATGTTTTATTAACCCATTCTCATATCGATCATCTGGCATCACTCCCCATCTTTATTGAAAATGTATTTACGGGAAGACCTGACCCTGTAATTATCTATGGTTCAACGCCTGTATTAGACTGTTTACAATCCGATGTTTTCAACAATCGAATCTGGCCCGATTTCATCGAACTTTCGAAGTTCCCTGTTTCACGTTTCCTTGATATCAAAACCTTCGAACCAAACCAAACGATCACCCTCGAAGGAATTAAAATAACCTCTATCAACATCAATCATGTTGTTCCCACGGTTGGATACATTTTTGATGATGGAAAAAGTGCGATTGGATATGTCAGCGATACAGCCGAAACCGAGGAAATCTGGGGGCTCCTCAACAAGCAGTCTAACTTAAAGGCAGTGTTTCTGGAAGTTACCTTCCCCAATGATCATCAATGGCTTGCGGATGTATCCAAACATCTAACACCAAAAACTTTTAAGTTAGAACTACAGAAGTTAAAGAAGGATGTGCCAGTTTTTGCAGTGCACCTTAAAGGTCGCTACCGAGATCAGGTGGCCCAAGAAGTCGCAGACCTAAACCTGCCCAATGTTCATATCACTAAGTTTTTAAAAGACTACACCTTCTAATAACTACACTAGAGACACAAAAAAGCCCTCCGAGATTATCCTCAGAGGGCTTTTTATTTTCTATAAGCGCTTACTTCGCTGTCTCCAATAACTGCCTAAGCACATAACGAAGAATTCCGCCATGCTTGTAATAAAGCACTTCCTGTGGCGTATCGATGCGAACAACAGCTTTGAATTCTTTGCCATTAGCCCTCACCGCAATGGTTTTACCAGGAGCATAATCAGATGCCTCTAATAGAGAAGCAAGGCCGGTGATTTCAAAAACCTCTTCGCCAGTAAGGCCAAGAGAAGCTGAAGTATTGCCCGCTTCAAATTGCAAGGGAAGTATTCCCATGCCCACCAAATTGCTACGATGTATACGCTCGTAACTTTCTGCTATCACGACTCGCACACCCAGCAACGCTGGCCCCTTGGCGGCCCAATCACGCGAACTACCCGAACCATATTCCTTGCCTGCAAGAATTGCCAAGGGTACTTTCTCTGCATGATATTTAACCGAGGCATCAAATATCGACATCCCTTCCCCGGAAGGAAGATGCCTTGTGAAACCGCCTTCCGTACCAGGTGCAAGAATGTTCTTCAACCGAATGTTGGCAAAGGTGCCTCGTACCATCACTTCATGATTACCCCTGCGTGCGCCATAGCTATTGAAGTCTGCGGAAGCCACGCCACGCTCTTGCAAATACTTACCAGCAGGGCTGTCTTTCTTGATATTTCCCGCAGGGGAAATATGATCGGTGGTGATACTATCACCCAGAACCGCAAGAACGCGCACCGCTTTTAAATCTGCAATCGCATTGGGATTACGGGGCATGTTTTCGAAGTAAGGGGGGTGCTTCACATAAGTGGAGTTTGCATCCCAGGCATACTGATTACCCGTAGGAACAGGAAGCTCCTGCCAAGCTGGATCACCCTTGAATACTTCGCTATATTCCTTGGTGAACATCTCAGGCTTGACGCACTTTGCAACAGCCTCATGAATTTCTTTTGTGGTGGGCCAGATGTCTTTGAGAAACACAGGCTTACCATCGTTGCCATTACCTACGGGCTCTGTTGCGAAATCAATATCGGTTCTGCCCGCAATTGCATAAGCCACAACAAGAGGCGGTGAAGCCAGATAGTTGGCACGCACTTCGGGATGTACCCTGCCCTCGAAATTTCGATTCCCACTCAACACAGCAGCAACGATAAGCTGGCCTTCTTCAATCCCCTTGGAAACAGGCGCAGGCAATGGCCCGCTGTTTCCTATGCAAGTCGTACAACCATAACCCACAAGATTAAAGCGCAGTTTATCAAGGTCATTCATCACATCCGCTTCCACCAGATAATCTGTGACCACCTTGGAACCGGGTGCCAAACTTGTCTTCACCCAAGGCTTTGTTTGCAAGCCTTTGGCTACCGCTTTCTTCGCAACCAATCCTGCCGCTAGCATCACGGAAGGATTCGAAGTGTTGGTGCAACTAGTGATTGCTGCAATAACAACCGAACCATGCTTTAGAACCTCTTGCTTGTTATTCATGGTAACAACAGCCTGCGCATCCGCAGTTGCAGGGCTTACCCCCGCCTTAGGTTTAGCCTTAGCGATCAAACCAGGCAGCGCACTATTGAAGGAAGTTTTCATATCGCTTAAACGAACCCGATCTTGAGGGCGAGTCGGCCCAGCCAAGCAGGGCTCGATCACTTTCATATCAAGTTCCATGGTACTAGAATAATTTGCCTCAGGCGTTGATGCATCGTGGAACATGCCCTGCTGCTTCATGTATGCTTCGGTTAATTCAACAAGCTCTTTTGGCCTGCCAGAAAACTTCATGAATCGAATCGTTTCTGCATCTACAGGGAATATGCCACAAGTTGCACCATACTCGGGCGCCATGTTCGCAATGGTTGCACGATCAGCCAATGGCAGATCAGCAAGGCCCGGCCCATAGAATTCGACAAACTTACCTACGACGCCCTTCTTCCTAAGCATTTCCGTTACGGTAAGAACCAGATCGGTTGCGGTAGCGCCTTCTGGCAATTTTCCGGTGAGCTTGAAACCAACCACTTCAGGAATCAACATGGAAACAGGCTGCCCAAGCATCGCAGCTTCTGCTTCAATCCCGCCTACGCCCCAACCCAACACGCCAAGTCCGTTGATCATGGTGGTATGCGAATCCGTGCCGACCAAAGTATCAGGGTAGGCGTAGTTTTTGCCATGCACTGTTGCACTCATTACAACCCGTGCCAGGCATTCCAAATTCACCTGGTGAACAATTCCTGTTTCGGGGGGCACCACTTTGAAGTTATCAAAGCCATTCTGGCCCCAACGCAGAAAAGCATAACGCTCTTTATTTCTCTCAAATTCAAGATCCGAGTTGTTCTTAAACGCCAGACCATTACCAAAATCATCAACCTGCACGGAATGATCGATCACCAATTCCGCAGGGCAAAGAGGATTGATCTTAGTAGGGTCGCCCCCCATTAACTTCATTGCATCGCGCATTGCAGCAAGATCGACAACTGCGGGAACGCCGGTGAAATCCTGCAATAAAACCCGGGCAGGGGTGAAACTGATTTCCTTGGAAGGAATGCTCTTCGGATCCCAATTCGCCAGTGCCTCTATATCTGCCTTGGTAACACTTAAGCCATCTTCCGTTCGTAAAAGATTTTCTAGAAGAATCTTAAGAGAGAAAGGAAGCTTGGCTATCTGAGGCAACTTCTTCTCTAGCAGCTTTAAAGAATAATAATGATGGGTCTTCCCGCCTGCATTCAGGCTAGTTTCAGTTTCAAAGCTGTTTTTCATGACAGTTATTCCCTTGAGTTTATTGGTCTTAAGATATTCTGTTAATGATCCACCTAATAGGCAACTATATCTCTTCCTCTTTTCACTTTAGATACTTTTCTCTTGCCTACCTCAACAAAATAATGATAAATTATAAATAAGACTTATGAAGGCCTATCAAAGTAAGTCTCTCCCCTAGTTTATTAATCACTTTTATACACGGGGGATACTATGTTCAAGCGTGGATTTACCCTTATCGAATTATTGGTTGTTATCGCAATTATTGCAATTCTTATTGGCCTATTGCTACCCGCTGTTCAAAAAGTACGCGAAGCTGCCTCCAGATCCACCTGCTCCAACAATCTCAAACAAATCGGCCTCGCCTTACATAATTATCTCAACGCTTTTGGTACTTTTCCCTCTGGTTGCCCAAGTTCGGCAAATTTTGGCCCCAGCCCCCTTGTTTTACTCATGCCCTACATCGAACAAGAAGCCATTTTGAGGGGCTATGATGTCAACCAATCTTCGGGCGCTGCTGCAAGTGCCAACGATCCCGTCTCCATTTTCAAACTTAAATTGCTTTTATGCCCATCAGACCCCAACCCTGCTACCTCCACTTATTATGGCTGGACCAACTACCATACCAACACGGGATCTTGGGTTGGCGTTTCAGGATGGGATGGCGCCTTCGGGCCCAACTTTTCAGCTGCAGGTAAACCCGCTGCTCCTATCGTTGGCACCAAAGATCTTGTCGATGGTACAAGCAACACCTCTGCCTTTTCTGAAGTCTGCAACGGCCCATTCTCCAACAATACCCCGTGGGAACCCCGAACCGATTGCTTCGAAGGGGGCAATACTACCCAAACCACAA
>Ga0208482_1000408_pt1 | contig 13742 bp, 12 predicted proteins | sample LakMenEpi26Sep10_FD_150737 | JGI IMG/M metagenome (GOLD analysis project Ga0208482, IMG submission 150737) | Freshwater microbial communities from Lake Mendota, WI - 26SEP2010 deep hole epilimnion (SPAdes) | ecosystem: Environmental > Aquatic > Freshwater > Lake > Epilimnion/Euphotic zone ... | reverse complement strand
ACCGAATCCGAGCTGCTTACTGCCCATCATCCCAGTGCGCGCCAGCGATCGCATGGACATTTTCCCTCAGATTGGCCTGGTTTTCCAGAGTCTCCTTAATTGATTCCTCCATTTGGCTAGCATAAACCATCATTTCTTTTTTTAAAACTTCCCTTAGTTTAGACACAACTTCATTTTGGGAATCCAAGATTTCATGAGTTTGGCTGCCGCCTCGTGTTGGTTTTCCAGGCCTATCTTTGATCAGACTCTCATTATTATTAACGTAGTCAGCAAGTTCCTGGAGCAAGTTTGTTTCAGTAATTAATAACTTGTTAATCACAAGCTGGGTTGGGTAATATAAATGAGAACCACCGCCATACTCATCCTGAAGGCTGCAGGGTAGGTCGTAGATGATGCTTTTGATTTGATAGTTTGCTCGCGCTTCAACTGAAAGACTAGCCAAATAAACTTTACAAGTCTCGAAATCTTTCTGCTCTAGAGCGGTTACAATGATGGGCTTAGTCAGGGATATCGATTGCTCACTTGTTAAACTTCTTTCTTCTAAGGATTGGCTGATAAGCTGTTGCGATTCACTAACTTTTCCAATATCTTTCAAGATTTCCGCTTTTGCAATTGCCGCCTCAACACCATTTGGCACAAGCTTTAAGCAGGCATCGAATTCAACGATTGCTTCGCTTAAGCTCCCATGCATCTTTAGGAATTTACCTAGATTGTAGTGAGTTATGAATTGATTCGGAGCCAAGCCCACCGCATTTCTGTACAATAACCCTGCTTCACTAATATGACCAGATTCAAGTGTGAGAGTCGCCAGGTTGGTAAAAACTTCAGCATCGGGTCCTTGATTATTAAGATAGTCAATAAGAACTTTACGGCTTTTTTTGAGTTGCCCAGATGCAAGCATAGCTTGACTAAAGCCGAGCAAAACTGGTTTTTCCTGGGGATAGGTCTTATGCAGGTATTCATAGCATTCCAAGCTCGTGCTAAAATCGCCTACAGGGCACCTCGAAAAATCGTAAGACCGCTTGATAGCGTCCAGACTTGGATTATACTAGGGCATCCATATTACATGTTTTCTATGGGCCAGCGAGGTTTCTGGTACGAACAACAAAGAGTTGCAAAGCTCCAAGAGAAGAAGCCGGTTCTGACACGTCTAGCAGAATCGATTCCCTGGGAATCCTTCCGCCCTTTGCTTGACAAGGGCTATAGCCAGGAGCGCAAAAGCAATGCTGGACGCAAGAGAATCGACCCACTGATTCTTTTCAAGATGCTGGTGCTCCAGCAGCTATTTAATTTAAGTGATGAAGAGATCGAATTCCAAGTAAATGACCGTCGCTCCTTCGAGGAGTTTGTTGGTCTTGGGGTGATGAATGATATACCAGATGCCACCACAGTCGCCTTCTTCAGAGAGCGCCTGCGCAAGGCGGGAGTTATCGAGGAACTCTTTGACATGTTTGAGGCATACCTGCGGTCCCAGGGTCTCCAAGCCCGTGGTGGTCAGATCATTGACGCGACTCTCGTCCCTGTTCCCAAGCAACGCAATACCCGCGAGGAGAACAAGGAAATCAAAGCCGGAAGGCTGCCAGAGGGCTGGGATGAAAACCCAGACCGCTTGCAGCAAAAGGATTTAGATGCTCGCTGGACACAAAAGAACGGCCTCAGTTACTACGGTTACAAGAACAGTATTTGCATCGATGTCGACCATGGATTCATACGTCGATATGCTGTCACTCCTGCCAATATCCACGACAGCCAGATGCTTCCACTTCTGCTTGATCCAGAAAACGAGCATGACTATGTCTGGGCAGACTCAGCATACTCCGGCGAATGCTTTGATGCTCTTCTGAGTCTCGGTGGCTTCGAAAGCCTGATCCACGAAAAAGGCGCTCGCAATCATCCGCTTAGCGACGCAGCCAAGGAATTAAATCGTCTCAAGTCGTCAATCAGAGCTTGTGTCGAGCATGTCTTTGGCTGCATGACCATGTCCATGGGTGGAAAGCTGACAAGAAAGATTGGGCTAGAAAGGAACGAGGCTTGGTGGGGCCTCAAGAACCTGACATTCAACTTCCTTCGTTTTCTCCAGCGCTCTGCCCACGTAGCAGTGGTTGCATGAGTCACTCATAGAAGTGCTAGGGTTCAGGGAAACTCGTCAATAGTCGATATAATGTATTCCTGCGTAGCCGCCTCCTTGGCGGCTTTTTTATGTCCGCAAGATTTCCCATTTGTACTGATTATTCGAGGTGCCCTACAATAAAAGCAGATTCTGCAACCATAAGAACGCAAATATTTGGCAAATTGAGTATTTTCATGATACTAGATTCATCTACTAAGCTTACAACATCATGGTATTTTCTTTGTAGAAAGAGTAGGCGAATCAGGTTTGCTGCGCCTATGTTGAAGGCACCGCCTTCATGCTTGGCCAATAAACGCCTGACGAAAGTAATCTTCTGCTTCCGTCAGACTATCTTTAGATGCTGCATCAATCCCTTTACGAATAAGAGAAGATACAGTCATGTCATTGATTCAAAGGTCTTACCATCCTAACTGTTTTGAACTCAGACGAGTGTGAATTCCTCTTCAAGTTCAGCCTCTAATAGGGATTTCTTAACAGTTTCAGACAGATTGGTGAGTTTAATAGTAAAGCTTGCGCCAGCACGTTGCTTTGTAAAGAGCAAGTAATTCCAACCTGTATCACCGATTTCTTTTAAATTTGTCAAGTCAAGGACAAGACCTCTAAGATTTGGAAGTTTTTCAACTTCATCTTTGAGATAGCGGAGTTTTGAAGTAATGAGTTGACCCGAGAGGGCAAAATTAGCAATTCCATCCTCAAACGATAATACATCAACGTCAAAACCCATCCCTACAGGTGCAATCCTAACACGAACCTTTAAGGTTTTGTCCGAGTCTGGAAGCGTAACAAAAAGCTTCTCACGATCAAAGTTATCGTAGTTCTTACCGTTGATCCAGACTTCAGTAAGTTCGACACTGCCAAGTGGCAGTAGATCAGGTGCAACCCTGAGTATATTGTCTTCCCAGGCACCAGGTTCTGGGCTAAAGAAGAAGTCCATGGGATGTAGGTTGACCAGCAAATTGGTATACACTGCTGCCAAGAAGCAGAGTTCAAAAGAGTGGTAACCTGCCATTGAATGACTACCCTTACCACGCTCGCTTCCCAATGCATAGGGTTGGCCATTGGCGAGTACGTTGAAGTAAATGCCACCTTCCTCATAATCAAGGAACCAGCCATTGTAGAATCCGGAACCTTCACGTGCAAAACGTAGATAGTCCTGATTATCATTATAAACGCCAGCCATGATGTAATACGCAAGAATGCCTTGCTCTTGCTGCCACCATGCCTTGCGGTCGTGCCAAACAAGACGATTAAATTCTTCGCCTTCTTTGCGGGTCCGCTCCATCATGTCGTACCAGCCACCGCGTTGATTATCACATCCGGCGGCGGGTATAGCTTGAGCGATTTGATGGGCAAAAGTTTTGTAGGTTTCCTTTGGCTTAAGGCTCTGCATTCTGGTGAGGTTCCATGCGACCTTAAGGTTATGCCCAACTACGCAGCGGGCCTGATGGATGCCCCAAGTGAGATCATGAGTCCAGTCGTCGTAGAACTTTTCATTCATGAAGGGGCTGTAGCCATAGTCAGGGAAATGTTCACAGATTGTGTCAAAAGTATTCTCTAGGAAATCGGAATACTCTTTCTTCTCTGTTGCGAGGTAAAGATTAATCAGATATGCAGGAGCATGATCACCAACCGAATTCCAGTTTTTCTTGGCTTTGTTTACCCCAAGTGATTCTGCTTTTGGATCGAATGTAACCGGATCAATATGTGAATAGTAGCCGCCATATGGTCCATGATCTTTATAGTAACGATTCAAAAATGATATCGTATCCTGAATGTCTACAAGGATGTTCTTGTTCCCAGTCAGGCGATATGTTTGGGTTGGACCGGCTAAGGCGTAAATTTGTTCGTAGCATGGAATTGCTTGGCCGCCTTCATCACCCCCAGCGGTTGAGCCCATATATTTACGAAGACTACCGTCACTTTGTATATCAATCTGGCTGTACCAATAGGTAATGCCCTCTGAACTATCGCTATGCCGGAAATGCCTTTGCATATATTCGGTACCTTTTGTAGCTGCTTCTAACGCCCGTTCGTCGCCAGTCATCATGTAGGCGGTTGCGAAACCGTAAATCAAGCGTGAGATGGTGTCTAAGTTTTGGACACCATCAAGCTTCTCACCTTCAGAACTTAAATCTGTTCTAAAATTCCTAAAATCGATGGTTTGACCTTCCAATAAATTGAACTGCTTTTCTAGATAATAATTCAAGAGTTGTTGAATCTGACGGACCCACCAATCTTGCTCCTCGAAGCGCAATGTAGATGTATCTCTTCCAAAGAGCAAGATATGCTTGGCTTCAAAGGTCAGACCTTTTGCTTCAGGATAGAAGACGCCATAGGCATGTATAAACCTGCCAATCGTAAATGTTTCCTTCAGGCTTGGCGCAACCTGGAAACCTTCACCAAGATTTCGTACCAATTCAGCGTAGCAAGCATTGGTTACCTTAACAGTAAACACGCGGCCATCTGAGGTTTCTAGTTTTAGAAAACCCTGGGAGTCAAATACCTCTGGAAAATCAACTTTCCGGATGTAGCCTGCAATTAGATCGGAAAAGGTGAAGTCGATTGATGCGGTCATTGTTGTGAGAGGGGCGTAGGTGATGGTTTGATTGTTTGGGCTTGTTGCAGTTCTTGCCTAAGCAGAACTTGGGATTTAATTTATGACATTGCTTGATGCTGATCTATCCTAGGATGGTGCTTTTGTAACTAGCACGACAATGCTCCGATCGTTTACAATATAGGTTGAATCATTGATTTTTGGAGCTTCCTGAGGCTCCACAATGTCAGTTGGTGATGGCAATGAGGTGTCAATAATGCGATACCAAACTAAATCTTCATATTGGGGGATATCGAATTTGAGTGATTCCCAATGCATATTCATCATGATGTGAACGTTTGCAAAACCATCCGTCTCTTCTGCAGTGTCGCCGAGAGTCCATGCTAAACAGCGCGAACCCTTGTCCCCCCAATTGGGTTGGTTTAATTGAGTCCCATGCCAAGAAACTTCTGGAACACCGAACTTGCTTACATTTCCACTAAAATATTTGCCTTTAAAATGATTTAGAAACCTGCCACGCTTAGCAATAAGCATGTTCCAAAAGCGAATCATTTCTTGTGACTCGCTCGAATTAATCTTATCCCAATTAAACCAGTTTAAGGTATTGTCTTGGCAATAGGTATTGTTGTTGCCGCTTTGTGTGCGGAGATGTTCATCTCCACCCACGATCATAGGCACGCCCATTGATAACAACAAAAGCACCGCAAAATTCTTGACTTGCTTTCTCCTCAGAACATTTATAGAGAAATCTTGTGTATCACCTTCGGCTCCACAGTTCCAACTGACGTTGTCGTTTATTCCATCATTATTGCCCTCACCGTTTGCCCAGTTATGTTTGTCATTGTAGGAACAAAGATCATAAAGAGTAAAGCCATCATGAGCTGTAATAAAGTTAACGCTGTTGATGGGCTCATGGTGGCGCCATTGATAAAGATCAGCACTGCCAGATAATCTTGATGCCAATTCACTTATCACACCAGGATCTCCTTTTACGAACTGGCGGATGCAATCCCGATATTTACCATTCCATTCGGCCCATCTTGCACCGGGAAAATAACCAATTTGATAGAGGCCAGCTGCATCCCACGCCTCAGCGATTACTTTGCTTGATCCAAGAATATCGTCTAATTCAATGGACCAGATTACAGGCGGATGTTCTAATGGTACTCCATCCTCACCCCTAGACAATACGGATCCTTCATCAAAACGGAAACCATCAACATGCATTTCGTCTACCCAAAAGCGCAAACAATCTAATATTAACTTTTCGCCTATCGGGTGATTGCAATTAAAAGTGTTTCCACAGCCTGTGTAATCATAGTAGAATTCCTTTGAGCCGTTGGCGCCAGTTAAAAAATAATAGGTACTGTTGTCAAAGCCTTTGAATGAGAATGTTGGACCTTGGTGATTGCCTTCGTCTGTGTGGTTGAAAACAACATCAAGAATGACTTCAATGCCTGCTTTGTGTAGAGCCTTTACCATATCTCTAAATTCTATAATGTGGAGCCCAGACTCAGGGTCTGTACAATAACCTTGATGAGGTGCAAAATAACCCATTGTACTGTATCCCCAATAATTTACCAATGGGATTCCGTCTTGTACCCGTAATACATCAGTATGATCAAAACTAAATACAGGCAAAAGCTCTACAGCCGTTACACCAAGATCCTTCAAATGAGGTATTTTCTCGATGAGCCCTTTGAATGTGCCTGGATGTTGAACTCCGCTCGTTGGGCTTTTTGTAAAGCCAGCAACATGCAGTTCATAAATCACTGTCTCATACATCGGCCTTCTTAATGGCACATCACCCTCCCAGTCATAACCTCTAGTATCTATGACTACACTTCTCATGCTTTTGTGCAGATTGTCACCACCGCCACATGCTGCACCCCTTTCCCACAGGGCAAGTGAATTGCCTTTCGAATAGGGATCAATCAAAACCTTGGCTGGGTTGAAACGATGACCATTCCAAGGCTCGTTGGGCCCATCAACGCGATAAGCATAGCCACTGCCTGGCCTTAACCCTTCGACATAAATATGCCAGATGAAAAAACTTTTGTTTGTGACGGGACTTAAATCAATTACTTGAGTCGGTTCAAGATCAGACGGATTGTCAAAAATAAGTAATTGAATTGCTGTTGCATTAGCGCTGTAAACAGAAAAGTTTACCCCCTCATCATCAACAGTAGCCCCAAATGGGTGAGGAGATCCCGTATAAATTCTTGTCTTCCCTCCTGAGGGTGCTAGTGGGCGACCCTTAGACGATGTGACAAAATCTTTAATGTTGGAGCTCATCGGAAAATTTGGTCAAACCCTTTCTGTTTCTACTGCATGTGGGGGCTTCAGATGAGCCATGTGGCCAAAATTCACTAAAGTTAATCAATATAATTTGTTCGGTTTGCAGAAGTCTCGCCAAACGTAGGCGGTGTCCTTTTGTGTGGTCTTAATCTATGAGGCATATCCTCCGAATAGTCAGTTAATTGGGGTAGATAGACGACTTATAATACATATGGCGAATATGCACTAGATTTTAAGAGCTAATTAACATCTCAAGTCGACTTGTTAGGGTTCATTGAGCAATCTCCATCAATGCCGCCCATTGGGGTGGCTCAGCAGGCTTGACACCAGTGAGACTCTCTCTGTGAGCGAGCCAATGCACTCTGTGTAAATGGCCTAGTTCTCACGGTTGCTTAACTTGATGCCTAGCACTTCACGGCGGATAGCATTCTTGACGCCCATGGCGACCTCACTGCCCATGGGCCTCCGGCAAGCTGACATACGGCAAGGTTAAGAGTTTGCTGAAAAACCCAGCCCGCGCGACAATGGGCCAACTGCCCACCTGAGATGCGAGGTCACCGGGAGCGCAGCGGTTCCCTGTTCTCCTACGTCTCGATCGAGGATCGGATTCCGGCCAGTCATCCGCTGCGGCGGATCCGGAAGCTGGCGGATCAGGCCCTCGATCGGCTCAATCCCACCTTCTGTGAGCTGTACGCCTCAGAAGGCCGGCCATCGGTGCCACCCGAGCAGCTGCTGCTGGCCTCGCTGCTGCAGGCGTTCTATGGCATCCGCTCGGAGCGTCTTTTGCTGGAGCAGCTCCACTACAACCTGCTGTTTCGCTGGTTTGTGGGTCTGAGCCCTGATGATCCGATCTGGCATCCGACGACGTTCACCAAGAACCGCGAGCGGCTGCTCAATGAGCAGGTGATGGGCAGGTTCCTGGAGAAGCTGATGGGCGCCCCGGAGGTCAAGCCGTTGCTCAGCGACGAGCACTTCTCAGTCGATGGCACCCTGCTGCAGGCCTGGGCGTCCCATGCCTCGCTGGAGCGGATCGACGGCCAGGACGATCCGCCGCCGCCGCCATCAGGCCCTGGCGAGGGCTTTGGTGCTCCAAAGCCCGGCAGGAAACGCGCGAAAGGAGATTTCCGCGGCATCAAGCTCAGCAACAAGACCCATCGCTCCGGCGTCGATCCGGATGCCTTGCTGTGCCGGAAATCCAAGGCCCATCCAGCGTTGCCCAGCTACCGGGGGCACGTGCTCATGGACAACCGCCATGCCCTGATCGTCGACTGTCGCGTCACGCAAGCGACGGGCACCGGAGAGCGGGATGCCGCCAAGGCGATGGCAACAGATCGTCCCGGTGCCCACCAGAAAACCATCGGCGCCGACAAGAACTACGACACCAAGGGCTTTGTCGCCGAGATGCGCCGCATCGGCGTCACACCGCACGTGGCTCAGAACACTGCTCGCTCTGGTGGCTCCGCCATCGATGGCCGCACCACCCGACATGCGGGCTACGCCAAGTCGATCAATGCCCGCCGCGGCATCGAGAAGGTGTTTGGCTGGATCAAACAGTGGGGCGGTCTGCGCCAGTTCAAGCTGCGCGGCACCGAAAAGGTCGGTGCGGTATTCGGCCTGCACGTGATCGCCTACAACCTGATCCGGCTGGGCAACCTGCTCAAACCGGCGATGGCGGCGGCATGAGCAGGTGGTTGCCCAGAGGTGTGCCAATGAGGCGGCTTCCAGGAAGCCCCAACGGGGCAAAACGCCTGAAATCTGGCGTTCTAAACCGCTGAATCAGCGAAATCCAACCCGAACAGCGAGTAATCAGATCGCGAGAGGGAGGAACGCGGCGTTTCTGACCGTTTTTCCGCAAACTCTTAATGGGTGGAGACGCTGTTGAACTAGACCTCCTCAGACCAGCAGAGGTGGGTAGCCTACCCCTGCGTCGGAGCAGGAACTGGAGGACCGATGTTGGGAATCTGCAGGTTAAGATTAACCACTTGGTCGTGATGCTGCGGCACAAAGAGCCGCTGCAGTTTCCGATCCGCACCTCTGTGCCCTCATGCCGCTCAGCAACCAGCACGGCAACGACCTCGAACTCAATGAAATGCTGCATGTTATACGCGCCATCTCGGAGATCAGCTTCCCAGCAGTGATGCCCTCAGTAGCGCGACCTTGCAGAGGTGCTGCACGAAGGGGCTCGAGCATGGTTGATCTGCTTGAGGTCGTACTTGAGCCACGAAACGGAGCTGCAGAACATTTTTCAGAAGCTAGACGGATCATGTAGCATTAGAGGGCTCCTAGCTCTGAAAAGTGGGAGTGAGGGACGGGGCGATAACCTCACTTCAGAGATAGGGAGCCAACAATCACCATTCCAAGAGCTGCGGGAAGCGAGTCTGTATATCTTATCATGACTACACTACCGACAGCAATGGTAGGGCATGGCGAAGACAATTGCCTTTATTTGCTTAACTTTACCATACATCTTGGCTAAGATTTGCATACATTATTAAGCTTCCCTCGACTTTATCGCAAACTAGCACACTAAAGTGCTATCGTTATCAAATTCGTCTTGCTGAAATGATAGGTCAAGCATTTCCACTGCATACAAGCAGCCATGTTGCCTCTAGTACTATTGAGTCGATCTCAATGATTGGCAATCTAACAGCGCGTCGCTGGCGCTGGAATCCCTTCATTGCTGATCAAGACTTTACATACGTCGGTAATTCCACTTGGGAGCGAAGGGTCTTTCTTGAAAGCTCCAAGGGCCCAGAGCATACTGCAAACTTCTCACTTCGACTGATTGTTAACCATAACTCCCATCGACAGCTCAAATGTAAGGATGTGGACGTCCATTCTCTCACTTGGAATCTTGCGGAAGACTACAATGGGATGGCTCATGCGAACATCAATTTCCGTTTAAAAATTGATGCGGAAATCCTTTTCCGCTTCAATAGCGAGACTATGCAGCTCCAAATTATTCCTATGGGTATTGTTTCCGATTTGGTGGCAATCGTTGAGCCCATTATTGAGTTCAAAAGCTATGAGCTCAATGGTTTTGTTTGGGACGACTTATCGATGTTTGATAAGTTCCGTTGTCGGCTTCCAGGGCGGTCATTTGTTAATATCTCGCCATTCAAATGGTCGTTGGATCTGCCATTAAAGGCCACTGGTGGTATTGACTTCAGGGCCGATGGAGTTTATCAGTTTTTGATTTCAGCAGATGGCGAAGAGGATTATGGTTTTTCTGCTTTGAATGACGGCTCAGGTAAGTTGGTTCGCGGCAGCGGTTTCAGTAGCAGCCATGGCTCTTCAATGCATTCGGGCTGTACTATTAAAGTCAAGGAAGATGGAATCTATAGATTTATGCTTGACGTCAATCCCGAATCTCCTAAGATTGAAGTATTAGGCCTAACAAAAAGTAATCCTGAGTATTTAAATTCACGCTTTTCCATTCAGCTTCTTGGTACAGTTTATGCCGATAATCAATTTGATCCTACCGTGCCAGGTCGAACCTTAACGGCTGGCTCTTCCGAAAACAACTTAGTTCTTGATCTGGATGTTAAGGCTGGCAAGCACTGTATCAACTTTGGTATTGGATCTGAACTGTTTCTCGATACGATGGGATTTGGTTGTTGGCTTGATTTGGATCCAGCTCAACCAAGCAAATCTTTGCGAGGCATGGCTTGGCATGGTAAGCCCCAGGAGTGGAACATCCTTTTTGAATTAAATGTTGATAGCAGGCTTCGCTTCCATTATTGCTTAAATGATGATAATTTCGGGATTGATATTCTTTCTGGGGGAGGTTTTTTAAAGCCTATAACCGAACTAAGCGAGCTTTCACTTGTTGGTAACTTTCCAGAGCCACTCAAGGCTTGGGATCCAGAATCTCCGGCAAATCTTATGGAAATTATCGGAGGAGGGCGCTTTCATCGTACTGTTCTGCTCAAGGCAGGCGAGACGTATACCTATAAATATGTGGCAAATCGCACTCCCTGGCAAATGGTTTTCGCGGATTACGAGCTTGATTGCCTTGGCACTGATTTTACTGGCTCTCACCCAAGTCCTGGCGATGCGTCCGTTAGTTCCTTGAAGCGTTTTGGTCAGTTAACCTCCCACGGCAACCCTCCCGCTCTTAGTTTCACGGCAATTCATACAGGCCCTTACCGCTTTTTTGCCGATGTGATTACGGGCGCCTATAATGTGAAGCCTGTTTGAGACCGCATGCGAAGCTTGCCTGAGCGGATGCTTTTTGAATTGCTAGGTAGCTTTTGTCTGGCCTACGCAGTTGTCACCGCATTTTCTTTGCAAGCTTTGCCTAACTATGTAACTTTTCTTTCGATCGGATTGGCACTTATATTGCTCATGCATCTGTTTGGTAGAAGCAGCGGAGCCCATTTTAACCCCGCCGTTAGTTTAATGTTTTTTGGCCAAAACACCCTGGTCAATTCTCAAAACCTACGGAGTAACTTATTTGCATTTTTAGGTTATGCGATAGCTCAGTTTTTCGGTACATGGTTGGGATTTCATTCGCGATCATTTTCTCCCCCATCTGGTCCTTTCAGCTTTCGGTCGACGCTGGTTGAAATCGTCATGACTGTAGCCTTGTTATGTTTAATCCATACTTGGAGCGATGAAGGTCGCATCTGCCCAGAAGCGCGCCCATTATCCGGCTTTGTGGTTGGCTCTGGTTTGACTTCTCTGTTGTTTCTAGGTTATGCCGATTCGGTCGGCATCTTCAATCCAGCCTTCACGATGACTTTTATGAGTTTAGGTGCACAGGGGTTGGAGCAAATTCTTTTGCTGCAATTGCTTGCTGGTTTGGCAATGATATTTGCACCAAGGCCATTGACGTAGCCATTGGTGAATGGGAATCACCGTCATCATTAAGCTTAAATGTAGCCGGCCTGTTTTTTTGATATTTAATAGATTAATTTCTCGTTTCTGCTTTGAGCTTATCAACACCAGTAAACTTGAGGTTCTGGAAAATAAATAATCGCAAGCCAGAATAATTGCAGTCAAGCAACAGGGCGCACGCTGAGCGTCTGCTGCCACCAATCTCGATCGGATCAGCTACCTCAGGTGATCCCGGTCGCCCGGATGCAGCGTGGGGGGATTCCGGCCTGGTATCTGCTAGGCCTGCTACGCATCCGACGAGAACCACGAGCGTGCGGAGCTTAGGCCGCTGCTTGGGGAGCTGGATTTGATTCGATCAGCCAGGCAGAAGTGAAATAATGTATTGACAAAAAACCACCTCAGGGCTGAGAGTGTTGTTTAATCACGACTCTCTGGGGTGCAGCATGCTGCCACGCGCATTGGTTGGCGAGATTAAGCCTGAAAACTGGTTTGGATTAATTGACGCAATTTACGCCATTATCCTGACTCTTCTACTGCTTGAGCTTCCAGGGTTCTTGCTGGAGGCACTTAAAGAAGCCGAGTTTCGCTCAGCTGATCATTCTATCTTGCTTAATTCTATTCTATATTCTTTTTTTGGATATTTAGCAATATTTATAATCGTCTATGATATCTGGGCTCATCACAGGGTGCTGCTAGCTTACTCCTCTGCCTCGCGCTTTAATCTAGCCGTTGGCACATTCATGCTATTCTTAACCTCTCTCTTGCCGCCAGCTCTTACCCTTTTAAGCAAAATGAAAGGTGAGCTAGCCCTTGGATCGTTTAGTGCCATCGGGCCCGTCTATGAGCTACTCAAGGATGAGCGATTATTGATTGCATTCATTCTTGTTGGTGTTTACGGATGTATTACTCTGCTCTCGATAAAGGAATTGCACGCCATCCGGGGACGAGAGGAATTAAGCCACAATGCGAAAGTTATGGAACGAGTAAGGTATTCAGGCTTGGTAATGCTGCCAATCATTATCCTGATGATCATTCTCGCCTTCAAGCAAATCATTCAGCCGCCCCTTCCATTGGTACTGATTGCGCTATCTGCCTATCTACCCGTCGACAGACTTATCTTTAAATTTCAACGACGGTTACCAGCTCGTTGAGGGTGAAGCATATCCAGTTGGACTCTCGGTGGACCCAGTGAGGCGATTCATGTGTTTCTTGACCAACCCCAAATCTCAATTGCAGCCCTAATTCTCTCACAGCCCTTCCCTAGATTGTGTTTTTTTGTGTCCACCGTGGGGTTCAATTCCTTCTCTTGGTTCTGCAGTTTAAGTTCACCCATACCCCCCAGCTTAGAACACTTCCGCTGCGGCACTCCCCGACGCGCTACCTCGATAGCCCGCCCAATGGAGCCCCGACTGAGCATCACTGCTTCGCAGAAGCTTGACGGCTAAGGGCGGCTTCAGAGCGAGGACCCCCACCGCCATGCCCGTTGGATCGTTGACGCAATCGCTGCTGCCCTGACCTGAGCCCGAGCAGGTGCTCAACCAGGTGCGCCTTTGGGCGGTCCAGGTGGCGGCGGAGCATCCAGGCCTGGAACGGGTGGCGCTATTCGGCAGCTACGGCCGGGGTGACGCCGGAGTGGGCAGCGATCTCGATCTGTTGCTGATCGATTCGGGCAGCAACGGCCCACAGCACCAGCGCCTGCTGGTCTGGCCCCTGGCGGAGCTGCCGCTCAGCTGCGATGCCCTGGTGCTCACTGTCCGACGACAATCTGGTTGAGGGGTCGCGCCAAACAGGTTGACCGCTCTTGAGGGGTTCATCTGAATCCGGTTGCCATGCGCAGGGCACCGGGTCATGCCTGCTCCCCTCACCGCTCAACAGATTGCGCTGTACATGTCCAAACGACGAGCCGGCAGCCGCCAGGAG
>Ga0208482_1000403_pt1 | contig 13795 bp, 15 predicted proteins | sample LakMenEpi26Sep10_FD_150737 | JGI IMG/M metagenome (GOLD analysis project Ga0208482, IMG submission 150737) | Freshwater microbial communities from Lake Mendota, WI - 26SEP2010 deep hole epilimnion (SPAdes) | ecosystem: Environmental > Aquatic > Freshwater > Lake > Epilimnion/Euphotic zone ... | reverse complement strand
CGCGCTTGCAGATGGTGATACTCGGGAGATCATCCTCGCGGCAGCCAGTACATTTTCGATTGTTGACCGCGACGGCAACATTCAAACAACTTTGCTAGGTTCGCCGCAGTCAATTTGGGTTACTCGACCAGTTCCGTAATCGTTTTATTCTGGATAAAGATAGGCTGACAGATATGAGAAAACTTACAGCGGGTGTATTTGTTTCGTTGTTTTTGCTTATTAGTGCAGCGCCGGCGCAAGCAGTTAACAAAGAAGGTGCGAAGTGCACGACTGCGGGCAAGATTGTCAAAGTCGCTTCCAAGCGACTTGTTTGCGCGCGAGTTGCAAAAACTCTTAAGTGGGTAGTTGTTCCAAGTTCTACGACCACTACGGTTGCACCAACTACAACAGTCGCAGCGACTACAACCACGACAACAATTCCAGCAAGTCAGCGTAAGGCAGTTGTCACGATTAAACGCTCATACGGCACTTATTCAGGTGTTTCGCTGAAAGTTAGTTACACAGTTGAAGGCAACAAAGATCTTCGATGCACAACGCTTTCAAAAATTTTGGGAGAAGATTTCAACGGCACTCGCATTTCTTACATCTACGACATAGTCCAGACGACTCCTGAAATCTGCACGATCACCGTCGAATACATCGGAGAGCGTGATGGAGATACCCGTGAAATTATTCTTAGCGCAGCGCCGACCTTCTCAATTACAGATACTGACGGCGTCGTGCAAACGACATTGCTTGGTTCACCGCAATCTATTTGGGCAACCCGACCCGCATCGTAAATCAAAAACCAGTGAAAACTGCGGTCATTACCGGTGCGGCACAAGGCATCGGCAAACAAACTGCAACACTGTTAAACGAACTTGGTTGGGCTCTCGCACTGATCGACCTGCAATCCGTTGACACTCAGCAATATAAAAATGCAATAGCGCTTACCGGTGACATCACCGATGAAAAATTCGTCATCGCCGCGGCTGCCGAAACGATGAAGAAATTCAACCGCGTTGACGCTCTCGTTAACAACGCAGGAATCTCAAACATCTCGCCGGCCCTCGATACGACAACAGAAAAATATCGTCAAGTGCTCGAGGTCAATCTTGTGGCACCGTTCATCCTTGCAAAAGCATTTGGCCAAATAATGCTTGAGGCTGGCTCGGGTGCGATCGTCAATGTTGCATCTGTTGCTGGCCTGCAGGGGGTCGCTGATCGCACCGCATACAACGCGAGCAAACACGGTCTAATCGGTTTGACTCGCACACTTGCAGTCGAGTGGGGAGCGCGGGGGGTTCGCGTTAACGCTGTTTGCCCAGGTTGGGTGAAAACTGAAATGGACCATAAAGATCAAGCGGGCGGCACCTACACCGATCAAGACATCACCGATCATGTGCCGATGGGGCGATTTGCGAGCCCGCATGACATCGCTGAGGCGATCGCATGGTTGTGTGATGACACGAAGTCGGGCTTTGTCAATGGCGTCGCCTTGCCTGTTGACGGCGGTTGGACGAGTGACGGTTCATGGCAGTCTCTGCGTTTGAAGCAGCGCTAGTCGTCAGCCCGAAATAGTCGTTATTATTTGGATATGACAACGACTACGGGTTGGGTCTCGAACCAAGGCGACCTTCTCGCCGAATTGAAAGGTCATGTTGAAGTAAAAACTCAACTCTCTGATTACAAGTTCGCGTCGGCCGTCGAACAAAATGCACTTGTTTATGACTGTGAAAAACTTGCACCGGTAATCACGTCGCGCGAAGGCAGGCGAGAGGTAATGGCCGAACTTGGTCGTGCACTTTTGACGGGCCCAGGCATTCTGGCTTTCAAAAATATGTATCCAGATACATCGATTGTCGATCGCGTCTCAGAGACGTTTTGGCAAATCATCGATGAGCAGCACGCGCGAGGCGAAGCCAAGGGCGACCACTATGCCAAGCCTGGCTCGAACGACCGAGTTTGGAACGTGCAAGAAAAACTCGCGCTACGTGACCCTGACGCATTTGTCGACTACTACCGCAATGATTTTCTCGCTCTAGTTGCAACCGCTTGGCTCGGGCCTGGTTATCAAATCACGACTCAAGTAAACGTCGTTAACCCAGGTGGTGACGCACAACAACCGCATCGCGACTATCACCTCGGTTTCATGACCGACGAACAAGCGATCGACTTCCCGTTGCATGTTCATGGCGTTTCACCGCTAATCACTTTGCAGGGCGCCGTTGCGCACACCGATATGCCTCGTGAGTCTGGCCCAACTATGTATTTGCCGCACTCACAAAAAATGGTCTCGGGTTACGTCGCCTGGCGAAATGCTGCCGTCAAAAAATATTTTGCCGAGAATTATTCGCAGCTGCCACTTAAAAAAGGTGATGGCGCGTTTTTTAACCCTGCGCTGTTGCATGCAGCCGGCTCGAACCAGACAGAAGACTTTAAACGGATGGCCAACCTCACACAGATTGGTTCTGCGTTCGGGCGCACTCTCGAGTCTGTCGACCGTGAGCAAATGTCGAATGCGATTTACCCAGTGCTGCGCGCCCGAAAAGCGGCAGGTTGGTCTGATCACGAGCTTAAAACGGTCATTGCGGCCTGCGCAGAGGGTTACGCCTTTCCGACAAATCTTGACCGCGATCCGCCGCTAAAAGGTTTGGCACCTCAATCACAAGCCGACTTTGTTTGGCAGGCTCTCGCAAGCGACCAGACATCTGAACAGCTGCGCAAAGAACTCGCTGCTTTGTCAGAGCGTCAAAAGACTGATCGTGCTTGATCGGCTAATCTAAGTATCACGACTGATCCCGTAGTGGGGCTTACAAAAGATGGAGAATCAAAATGGCTAACAAAGAACAAAAAGGCAATGCGAACAATAAAAAAGTCGCAAAGCTCTCTCTCAAAGAAAAGCGCTTAAAGAAGCAAGAAAAAAAGAAGCACTAGTCAACAGCCAAAAACGGCTGCAGTGCCTGAAAGGCGACTTCGCTCCAGGCTTCTTCGTGTTCGGTCTGCTCTGTTATATCGAGCATTATGTGACCGACGGATACTCGAACACCTTGGCGATTGTCGCAGTTTGCACAAGTGGAGCAGCAGTTGACGCACGCGCATACACAGGCGGTTCGCTGAGCGACTGGTTCTTGCCATCTGATGACGAATTGCAGGCAATGTATGTCGCACGTGCAACTATTAGTATGCCCGCGACCTTGAACCAATGCTGTCCAACGTCGGGGGTAGTTAACACGCAGTCTTATTGGTCTTCAACTGAGAACAACACGAATAGTGCAACTTGGGCACGCACTGTCGCGTTTAGCACTGGTGGCGACGATAACTACGGCAAGATTTACGGCTTTAATATCCGGCCGATTCGCCGCTTCAATAGTTAAGCGCGATTATTCGTTGCCTTGGCAACGTGAGAGAGACGTGTTGTCGCCGGTGACCAGGCCGAGTGCATCAGAAAATTTGATCGCAGTGCAAAACTCGCCGTGCAAATTGGCAACAGTCATTGCATGCACAAGTTCGGGGTCGCGATCAACGCCATCGGGTCCGACGCGGTTTGATGCTGAGCAGCAATCTTCAACTAAGTAAGTGTCAAAACCGAGGTTGCCAGACATGCGGGTCGTCGTTTCGACACAAAAGTTTGTGAAGAAACCAACTATTGCCAGTCGCGAAATATTCGCTCGGCGTAACTGAATTTCAAGATCTGTGCCGATGAAACCTGAATTGACATCTTTTTCGACAACAATCTCGCCAGCAACTGGTTCGAACCCCGGCTTTTGTGCGCCAGTCGGTAACGAAAACTTCAGTGGCGATGCTGCCTCGCGTGAGTCGTGACGCGTGAAAGCAACTTGCAGTTTCGCCACACGCCAAGCCGCCAGCAACTGCAACATTTTGCTTTCTGCGTCGGGGTTGTTTCGCCGACCGGTTGGTCCGCCCCAATGACTCAAAACATCGACGCCGACCTGAACATCAATTAGCAATAAAGCAGTTTCGCGTCCGAATTGTTTGATCACAACGACGATCTTAAGGCATACCTACGCTCGCGACGAATGGCTGATACTGTCGCCGTAATGGCATTAGCCAGAAATCCCCAATAAGAAACACACAGGAGAAACAATGTTACGAAAACTTAAGGCTCTCGGGTTTAGTGCGAATCTTTCGTACGCACTCGGCTTCGCATCAGTAATTGGCAGCATCATCGTTTGGTTCACACAAGGTGGAACAGACGCAGGTGAGGCTGGTGCAGCAGGCGAGCGTTTTGGCATTTTCGTCGGTCTCTGGGCGCCAACATTCATGGCGATCGGTAACGGCATCGACAACTTGTCGGACGGCAAATAATTAATTCGTTCTAGAACGAATTGAAAGTTAGCCAGTTTTAGAGTCGGGTGACACTTGCGATGAAAACCGCAAGTGACACCGCGATGACTACGACTGGTGCAATTAGTTTTTGAATTTGCATACAGTCAGTTAATCAGAGTTCGGATCAGTCGCCTTGGTTTTTGCGTCAACCAAGTTGAGCTTTAATTAGGTCGCGAATTTCTGGTGGCATGAAGTTGTTCTCTTGTGTCGTCTCGGCCTCGACAAGTTCGACAAGTTTGTTGGCAACATCAACTGGGTCAAGTTGATTGGTCGTCACCATGGTGCCGATCGCGCGCAGTAAATCGGTAGCCGGTGCGCTAATTGCGCCTGCACCAAACCACTCCCACATAGACGCAGCCATGCGATCGTTGAAGCCTGTGTTGTAAGGACCAGGATTAATCAGTGTCACGTCTATACCCGCAGGCGCAAGTTCGGCACGCATTGCCTTGCCCATTGCTTCGAGAGAGTGCTTCGTCATTGCGTAAGGACCAAATGACGGGCCGGGCAAAACCCCTGCGATTGATGAAACGATAATCACGCGACCTGAACCGCGTGCTGCCATTTTGGGTAGTAATGCTTGGGTGATCGCAAGTGTGCCGAACACATTGACTTCAAACAGGTGCCGCACTCGAGCGATTGGCACATCTGCCATCGGGCCAGTTTGTCCAGCGCCCGCGTTATTGATGAGCACATCGACATCAAACTTGCTGGCAGCAGCGACATCGCTAGTCGAAGTGATGTCAAGTTTTTCGACAGTCAACTGAGGTGCTTCTGTACGCAGGGCGTCGGCTTGTGATTGCGTCTCTGTAGTTGCAATTACCTTATGTCCGCGGGCAGCAAGCGCAATTGCGGTCGCCTTGCCAAAACCCGAACCTGCACCGGTGATTAAAACAGTCTTTGCCATTTGATCTCCAAAGCGTTGTTGATTAGTCAAACACTACTTTGTCTATGCACTGTCGTTCGGATCGAACCTCTCAGTGAGTGTACGATTTAGTCATGCTGTCAGAGCAAGCAGGTGCATCTTGAGCATCGCCGGCAAAGCCAGACAAAAAATATTTAGTTCATTGCGATCGCTGCTGGGTTCGCCACCGCAATCGATGTTGCTACAAGAGACTGTCGACGAGTTAGTCAGACAAACCGATCAACTGACTGATGTCATTTCAATTGTCAATCGAAATGAGAAAAGCCTGAGCAAATATGGCAAACAAGTATTTTCCCAATCAGACGAAGATGGCATCACGCTTGAGATAGTGCAGCGCTTGTTCGATCGCAAAGGTGTGGTCGTTGAAATAGGCGTGGGCGACGGCATAGAGAACAACTCATTGGTATTACTTGCTCTCGGCTGGCGTGCTGTTTGGGTCGGAAATGAAGATCTCGGCTTTGCGGTAGGTGATTTTGCCAAGTCGATTTCATACACGAAGTCGTGGGTAACAAAAGACAATATTTTTGCAACCGTAAAACAAGGCTGTCGAGACATTGATTCAGATATCTCGATGGTCGACATTTTGATGGTTGATCTCGACGGAAATGATTTCTACGTCACTGAGGCCTTACTTGACGGGGGAATGAAGCCGAGTGTTTTGGTGCTCGAATACAACTCGTACCTGCCGCCACCGATTGATTGGAAGATGGAATACAACTCCGAAAACATCTGGGTGCCACCAAGTCTCAACTACGGAGCTTCGCTTCAGGCGTATGTAAACCTGTTGAGCAGGCGGGGATATTTCTTGGTGGCATGTAACGCCCAGACCGGAAACAACGCATTTTTTGTGAAAAACGAATTGGCTGGCAAATTTGGCGATGTCAGTCGCGAGATCGGCGACCTGTATGTCGGTCGCGCTCAAAATGTTTACAACACACCGCACAACAAAAAGAAACTCAGTCGCGACTTTATCGAGTCGGTACTTCGTTCAGGGTTAAAGTCGCAATGAATCAAGGCCTCGTAGTAACACAAGACGGCGAGACGACGGCTGTTGAGGTTGCGTCGAATTTTGGTGAGTTTGCAATTTCTCTTAATGACTTCGCTCGAGCGACAGGTTGGCAGCTTAAACCTCAAGGTCTATGCATCGACGAAATTTGTGTGCCCGTTCGCGAAGCGAACAGGCTCACTGTCGGCACGAGCATCGATCTTGTCGAGTTTGCGCGAGTTACAAAGCAAAACATAGTTTTTGATCGGCAGCGACAAGTTGCAGCGCTCGGCGAACGCGCCGACTCACGAAGCGATTCAATGTCATCGCTTTTGGCACCCGACTTTAAATTGCCCGACATCCACGGTCGACAAGTTTCATTTAGCGACTTCAATCGACGTAAGCGACTATTGCTTGCATGGTCATCTTGGTGAGGCTGTCGCTACGAGCTGCCAGTTTGGCAGCAACTCTCTAACGAATTACAAGACACCGGCTTCACGGTTTTTGCCGTGGCACTCGACGCTGACGAAGTTGCAGTGCGCGAGTGGGCAACTAAAGAGCAACTGACAATGCCAGTTCTCATCGATAAATATCACGTCGTTGCCGACCTCTATGGCATCGTTAACGTGCCTGCTGCAGTTTGGGTTGATGAAAACGATCGAATCGTGCGCCCAGCCGATAGCACGCCCGGCAGTGATTTGTTTAGAGATTTCAGCAACGTCGACTCTGAGGTGCACCACAATTTATTGCGCAAGTGGGTGCGGTCAGGCGAACGTGATCTCGACGATGAAAGGGTGCGTGAGTTTCAAGTCAAACCGAGCCAAGATGTGCAGTTGGCGAGACTTCACCGTCGAATTGCAATCGCTCTGCTGGAGCGCAATCAAGATGGAGACTCTTCCGCATCTCGAGAACACCTCGCCCGAGCAGAAGAGTTGGCTCCACTTGACTGGACTATACGTCGCGGAAACATGCCACTGGTCGGTGTTGATCCGTTCGGTGACGAATTTTTTAAGTTTGTTGGCGAATGGTCGAATGCAGGACGACCCGGTTTCAAACTCGGCACAGGTCGAGTTAAGAAATAATCAGCGCTTTCGAAATTCGATTTTGTCGCCGTTGACTCGCGTTTCGTAAACATTTGTAGCGACTCGCACTGGTGACGCAACAGGTTCGCCTGTCAACACGTTGAAGCGCCCATTATGTTTCGGGCATTCGATTGTTTTGCCATCGACGAAACCCTCGGCGAGATGTGCCTTGCCGTGGGTGCACAAGCCATCGATGACACTGCAACGACCGTCTTCGAGTTTGACTACGGCAAAAGTTGCGTCTGGCGTGTCAAATCGCACGACATCGTTTGCCGAAACCGCCGCAAAGTCGCAGGCGACTGTCCACTCTTCGCTCACGTCAGCAGTTAATTAACTGTTGTAGGTAACTGGCGCTGAATGTAGAAGTTCTCATCTTTAGCTTGGCGACGCAAAGCGTAAACAACCTCGCGAAGCGCCGAAAGCGTGCTCTTATATGGTGGCGCTAATTGATCTTTAACTGCTTCGTGCAGATTTTTAAGTTGGTGAAACGGCACGGAGGGATAAATATGGTGTTCGACGTGATAGTTCATATTCCAATAGATCCAGCGGTTTAGTGGGCCCATATAAATAGTGCGGGTGTTTAGGCGATGGTCTGTCGTGTTCTCGGCAAGACCAGCGTGCTGAGTAACACCAAGAGTTACAACAAACCAGTGTCCGTAAATGCTTGGCAACCCAATGAACATCATTGGCTCAAAACTGCCGATTCGCCAACTGAAGACCACCGTTGCAATCAAGATAGAGAGGTATACGCGCGACGCCCACTTTGAAATGCGAAATGTCTCAGGAGGTTGAAAGTCTTTTTGATTGTTGGTTATCTTGCCGAAAGCGTTTTGTATCCATTGCTTCAATTCGGCTGGAAACGCACCAAAACTAAATAGTTCGAGAATGTATCTATAGAACGGCACATTTCGTTTGAATGCAATTTCGGCGTCGCGACCAACGATGATCGTGTCAGAGTGATGTCGAGCGTGGCTCCAGCGCCAAGTCTCTGGTTCGCGAAACACCATGAAAGATGCGATGTAATAGACAACGTCATTCATCCACTTTGTGCGAAATGCCGTGCGATGACCTGTTTCATGCCAACGCGAGTCACTCATCGAGCCGTAAAGCACGCCGTAAACAGCGAATGCCGGCACCGCCCACCAGGTGCCCCAACTGAGATGGGCGAGATATCCGAACACTGCAAGAGCAGCGAACCAACTTGCAACGTGTAATGCAGCCAAACCGTTGCTGCGCGCCATGAACTGTTTCATCAATTCGCGATCTACTTTTGGCTTGTACCAATCGGCATCAACTAGGCCGTTGGCTTCGGCAACTTTCGCTTCTGGACCACCAACTGTGTAATCGCGCATCGGATCAGATTATCGCAACACGGAAGCCAAGGCGAAGCAGTAGACGCTGTTCGAGTTATTTAAGGCGTTGAAAAATCGCGATAGTTGCGAGGTCACCGTAGTGAGCGCTTTTTGGACCATATATTTGCACATTGTGAAACTGTGCATGAGTAGTGAGACCTTGGTCTTGTGCGTTCTGAAGAGCCGATCCGAAGCCTTGTGACAAAAAGTGCTCGGCATTTATGCCAATCACTAGCCAACCATTAAACCGAACAAGAGCGATAAGCGAAATGAAAGTTTCTGCGCCAAGATGCCCATGGGTGAAGGTGCCGGCACTGATCATTGCGTCGAATGATTTCTTTGGCAGCTCAGCGGTGAGGTCGACTTCAATCAGATCGTGGTAGACGGGTGAGCCGTCGATGCGCTTGAGTTTCGATGCCTCAGCCAACATCTCTCGAGAAATGTCAACGCCGGTGATGTTTAGATTGGGTCGCAAGTTCGCCAGATAGCTACCGACAGCACCCGTACCACAACCAATGTCAACAACAGTTTGAATATCAGACTTTGGAATCAACTCGTCGAATTTTTGAGCGATCGTACGCGGGTAGACATAATCGTTTGCTTTGATAAAAGTTTCGTTATATGTCGACGCCCACTCGGCGTAAAGTCGTCGGCTGTCTTCGGGGGTTTTAACCGAGTATGCCTTGTCTAAGTCCACTCATTTGCCTTGCCACTTAGGTGCACGCTTTTCGGCAAACGCTTTTGTTCCCTCTGCGGCATCTTGCGACTCAATTGCTGAACGATAAGTCGGATTACTGCGCAACACAGACATCGCATCGTCAGTCGAGACCGTCTCAAGTTGGCGAATTAAATCGAGAACTGCTGCCACACTCAGTGGGGCAGACAGACAGATTTTCTCAGCGAGTTGTCTTGCCGTGGTCATCAAGTCATCTGAAGTTGACACTTGGTTGACGATGCCCCAAGACTTTGCCTCTGTTGCCGACATACGTCGCCCCGAGATGAGCATTTCGCGAGCAACATTTGGTGGCACAACACGAGGCAATCGAATCGTTGCATTGTCGGCGATCAAGCCAAGCGTCGCTTCGGGTAAGAAAAACTCTGCGTGATCAGAAGCAACGATGAGATCAGCGGCAAGCGCAATTTCAAAGCCGCCGCCGACAGCCATGCCGTTGACAGCCGCAATCACTGGCTTTGGGCGAAACTTAAGTTCACTTATGCCCCCGAAACCGCCGACTCCGTAGTCTGATTCGAACGATTCGCCGTCGTTCGCGGCGCTGAGATCCCATCCTGCAGAAAAAAACTTCGTGCCCGCACCAGTCAAGATAGCAACTCGCAATTCTGGGTCGCGCATGAACGAGTCAAAGACTGAACTCATTTCACGACTTGTCGCAGCATCAATTGCGTTGGCCTTGGGGCGATTGATCGTCACTTCTAAAATTGCGCCATTGCGCATGACTTCGATACTCATCGCGTCTCGGCAATCATCAACGCGTCAACTGCGATCGCAGAGTTTGTAGTAACAAGCACAGGGTTTAATTCAACCTCGACAAGTTCATTTTTAAGGGCAGTCTCGATCAGTTTTCGGATGAGCGCTATCAACGAATCAACATCCGCAGCAGGCTTTCCGCGGAAGCCATTCAACAGAGGGGCGATACGTAACTTTTGCAGAGCCTGTTTGATCTCGGCGTCAGTCGAAGGGGCCAACAGACAAACTGTGTCTCGCCACAGTTCTGTGTAGATGCCTCCGGCGCCAAGAGTGATAAGCCAACCCACTGGTGCATCGCGGCGGACACTGACCAAAACCTCGGCAATAATATTTGTGACCGTCTGCTCAATCAGAAATTCGTTGATTTCTTTTGGCATTTGATTCGCTGCGGTCGTTAGTTCGTCGGCATTTTTAATGCCCACACGAACCGCGCCTGCTTCGCTTTTATGAGCGAGGCCTAGGCCTTTGAGTGTGACTGGGTAACCGACTTTTTCGGCTGTTGAATTCAGATCGTTACGGTTGGCTCGCACTCCGATCGGTACGGCGACCCCGTTTGTTGCCAAAATCTTTTTGGCTTCGGCTTCGTCAATCAGTTTCGTTGTTCGTGGTGCAATCACAGTTGCTGGCAGTTCGCTTGGCATGTTTGTGCCGAGCCATGATGCGGCGTCGAGGGCTGCAAGTGACTCTTGCAATCCTTGCAGCACCGTCATATTTGCTGCGCGCGCGGCTGCGCGAACATCTGCGGTTATGCATTCAGGAATCGTCGCAACCACAACACCGCGTCTATTTGTCTTGGCGACAGCATCGCCCAGTGCTTGTGCTGCAACCGTCCATGAGTCTGATGGCTGATCATCGCGGGGTGGTGTATCAAGAATCAACAATGTTGCATCTTGAGGCCCGTTCATTACTTCGGCGAATGTGTTGGCAGTTGCGACACGATCGCCCCACATAAACGTGTGATAATCAAATGGATTACCAATTGTTACGAGTTCAGTCAGTGTCGCATTAATGCGCTGATAATGCTCTTCAGCAAATGGCTCAAAACGCAAAGAAGTTTTCTCACTCAAATCGGCAACAAGGGAAGCCTCGCCACCCGAGCAAGAGAGTGAAACAATTTTGTTTCCTGTCAGTGCGCCGCCCTGATTGAGAAGTTTGAGAGTTTCGATCAGTTCGGTCGGAGAATTGACCATCGCAACTCCGCAACGCGCAAACAGTGCTTCGTATGCACGACGTCGGCCAGCAAGCGATGCAGTGTGTGATGCGGCGATTAATGCGCCGGCCTCGCTGCGTCCAGTTTGCAGCGCGACAATTCGTAGGTGTCTTTGGGCGGCGTAGTGAGCAAGGCGAGCGAATCTAACTGGGTCGACAATCGCCTCAATGAACAGACCAATAGAAGTGACTCGATTGTCGTTGATGAAAACTTCAAGGCAGTCTTCTACGCCAGCAACCGCTTGATTGCCAACGGTGACGAGATATGCAAGGTTCAGATCGCGTTGCTGCAAAGTCAGATTTAGTCCGACATTGCCGCTTTGACTTACGATCGCCGAACCAAATTTCTCGGGTTTGCAGCCGTGTTGATCAGGCCAAAGCGCGACGCCGTCAAGTGCGTTTATGTAGCCGTAGCAGTTCGGCCCAAGAAGTGGCATTTCATCGGCGACTTCAACAAGTTTCTGTTGTAACTCAACTCCGTTGATACCTGACTGGGTGCCCGATTCAGCAAAACCCGACGCGTAGCAAACAGCACCACCGCAACCAAGTTTTGCCAACTCCGCCACGACGCCGATAGTTGCATTTCGATTTACGGCAACAAATGCAACATCTGGCACGCCGGGTAGTTCAGCAATCGATTTAAAACATTTGACGCCAGCAATAGATTCGCGCGTCGGGTGAACGGGCCACAAATTACCTGTGAATCCCAACTTTTGGCATTGTTCAATCACACTTTGCGCTGGGCTCGCGCCAAAAAGCGCAATTGATCTCGGATTCAGTGTGCGCGAAAGAAGTTGATCAGCCGCCATAAGGACGCAAAAGTGCACGCGAAATTATGTGTCGTTGAATCTCACTTGTGCCGTCCCAAATGCGATCTACGCGCGTATCGCGCCACATGCGCTCGAGTGGCAGTTCATCCATTAAGCCCATGCCGCCAAATATTTGAATCGCCTCATCGGTGACGAACTGGCACATTTCGCTTGAAAAAACTTTGGCCATAGCGACTTCGGTATCGCTAAATCTGCCCTGAGCATCGTTGTAGGCGGCGCGAAGAGTCAAGAGTTCTGCAGCGTCGAGTTGAATTTGCATATCTGCCAATTTGAAAGAGACGCCTTGAAATTTGCCGATCTGCTGGCCAAACTGTTCGCGAGTTGCGGCCCATTCGACTGAAAGTTTGAGTGCGCGTCGCGCACGACCAACACAAACAGCGGCAACTTGCAGACGAGTCGCGCCGAGCCACTCGTTTGCTGCATCAAATCCCTTGTGCTCTTCGCCCAAAACATTGCGTGCAGGAACACGGCAGTTATCAAAATTGAGAATCATGTTGTGGTAACCGTTGTTTGAAACGCAGTTATAGCCCTTTACTCGCTCGCAGCCCTTTGAATTGAAGTCGACAAGAAAGCCAGTGATTTTCTTTTTCACACCCTTCGAAGTTTGTTCTTCACCGCTGGCAGCAAATAAAATTACATAGTCGGCCAAGTCTGCGTGCGAGATGAAATGTTTGGTGCCGTTGATTATCCAATCATCGCCATCACGGGTCGCTGTGCATTTCATGCCTCGCACGTCTGAACCGGCATCGGGTTCTGACATTGCCAAACACTCGACCCGCTCGCCAGTAATTGTTGGTATCAAATATTCTTTGATTTGTTGGTCGCGGCAGGCGCGCAATATATTGCTCGGACGCGCAACTATGTAGTGCAGCGCGTATGAAGTCGCACCGAACTCGCGGTCAACGAGTGTTGTGTCAAAAGAGTCGAGACCGCCGCCACCAAGTTCGCTTGGCATATTGCAGGCGTAGATTCCGGCGTCGATTGATCGTTGCTTAATTTGGTTGACGAGATCTGGGGAGACATGGCCATCGCGCTCGACCTGCTCTTCATATGGCATAAGTTCGCGCTCGGTAAATGTGCGCGTCGTATCGACGATCATTTGCTGTTCTTCGGTTAGTTCAAAGCGCATGGTTCAGTCTCTCAGTTTTTATGCTTAATTTTCATTGTTCGGCCGATTTCTGGCGGGGTCGGCAATTTGCCATGAGACTGTTTGATCGTAGTCAGGGCGGCCGCTACAGAATCGGGGATTGGCGCTGATTTTGCCGCCTTTGAGTCGACATGCACAAGCATTTGCTCACAAGTGGCAAGGCGGTCGTTGGTCGCCAAATTAAACATTTCGTGGTTGAAGTGCAGGCGCTTGGCGTCAAAATCAAGCACCTGAGTCGTGATTCTTAATTTGTCGTCAAAGTCTGCTTCACGCTCGTAAACAATGTGAGTTTCAACCGTGTAATACGAATTGCCCGCTGCGCGATAGTCGTCGTTTATGCCGATGTATTGAAACAAAACATCTGATGCCCAACCGAAGGCGGTTAGGTATGCGGCTTCAGTCATGTGATTGTTGTAGTCAACCCATTCGGCAATAACACTGCACCGATAGACA
>Ga0208482_1000397_pt1 | contig 13904 bp, 13 predicted proteins | sample LakMenEpi26Sep10_FD_150737 | JGI IMG/M metagenome (GOLD analysis project Ga0208482, IMG submission 150737) | Freshwater microbial communities from Lake Mendota, WI - 26SEP2010 deep hole epilimnion (SPAdes) | ecosystem: Environmental > Aquatic > Freshwater > Lake > Epilimnion/Euphotic zone ... | reverse complement strand
CGAATGGCAGCAATCTGTGAACGCGATAATGGCTGCTTATAGGCAATAATTGCCAACGTTTCGAGTGCAGCTGATGAGACTCGCGCTTGTTGACCATCTAATACAAATCGCTCAACATATGGCGCCAAATCGGGATGAGATTGAAAACGATATCCACCAGCAACTTTGACGAGCTGAAAGCCGTGTCCTGCGCTTTCGTAAGTTGTCGCCAAACGCTCGCACAAAGACTCGACTGTTGCCTGAGAAATCTCCAAAAGCTGTGCCAACAAAGCAGGCGCAACAGGCTCCATTGCGACCATCAAAATCGCTTCGAGCGCACGTACGGTTTCTGGATCTAAGTTTGTTTCGTCTTTGCTCATTGTTTATCCTTCGTAATTATCTATGGCGATTGATTCGTCTTCAACGCCCAACCAAACGACCTCAATGTCACCGAACCGCCGCAACTGTTCGAGTTCGACACGACCCTGCTTATAAAGCTCGAGTATCGCCAAAAATCGAACCACAACTTCGATCTTGTCAGTGATGCCATCAACAATATTGCGAAATGTTGTGCGACCAGCCTGACGCATGTGCTCAGCAACCCAAATGATCGCCTCGGCAACACTCGCTCTAATCGGTGCAACGTGCTCTAACCCGATCACCTTCGGCGCTTTCGGTGCAGTCGCCCGCATAAAGGCTCTCTGAACTCGTAACGGGCTAACACCTTCGAGCAAATCTGGCATCAAAGATGCAAAGCGCTCTTCTGGTCCCGCCATCCGCGGAAAACTCAAGTCTGCTCGACTTACTAAGTCACTGAAAACAGTTGCGACATCCTTGAAAGTCTTGCAATCAAGCAACCTGGCCAACAACAAATCTCGCTCTTCCCACAATGCCAGCTCGTCATCTAGGTCACCATCGTCTTTGCCCGGCAACAATCGCCTGGTCTTCAACTCGATAAGAGTCGCAGCAATCAATAAAAACTCGGTTGCAAGTTCGAGATCCATAGTCTGCATCTTGGCAACCTCGTCCAGGTATGCCGTCACAATGTTCGACAATGAAACTTCGTGGATATCAACTTCTTCTTTCAAAATGAGATGTAAGAGCAATTCAAATGGGCCATCAAATGTCGGCGTAGAAACTGCGTATTTCATCACCTGCGAGATTACCTCCCCCCGCCTTTCAATGTCGGCAACTAAGGTTGATTTATGACTCGAGTTCTGTCTTGCATTCAGCCCACCGGCGAAGTGCACCTTGGCAATTACCTTGGCGCTTTGCGAAATTGGGTAGCCGGGCAAGACAAGGCCGATGTATTTCACGGAATAGTTGATCTGCACGCGCTCACGGTGACAGAAAAGCCAGGCATTATCGGCACGAACACGCTGCAACTTGCAGCGATGCTCTTTGCCGTAGGGCTAGACCCCGATATCGCAACCGTTTTCGTGCAGAGCCACATACCCGAGCACAGCCAACTCGGGTGGATCATGGAGTGCACCGTCTCGTTTGGCGAACTCAGCCGTATGACTCAGTTCAAAGACAAATCAGCAAAGCGCGAGGCAGAGTTCGTCTCGGCTGGGCTATTTACCTACCCCGCATTACAGGCTGCAGATATTTTGCTTTACGACGCCAACGAGGTGCCAGTCGGTGACGATCAACGTCAACACATTGAAATTACTCGCGACATTGCGATTCGCTTCAATCATCGGTTCGGCGAAACATTCGTTATTCCAAAAGCTGTAACACCAGCAAGTGGCGCTCGTGTTATGGATTTACAGAATCCAACTTCCAAGATGTCGAAATCAGGCGATGACGATTCTGGGGTCGTCTACATGCTCGATGAACCCGCGAAGATCGAAAAGAAGTTTAAACGTGCGGTAACCGACAGTGACTCTGAAGTTGTCTTTGATCGCGAGAGAAAGCCCGGCGTAGCAAATCTGCTCGAAATTTTGGCAGCAGCAACTAACTCGACACCACAGAAGACTGCTGAAAGTTACACACGTTACGGTGATTTGAAATCGGCCAGCGCTGAAGCCGTTATTGCGATGCTCGCACCAATTCAAAAGCGTTACAACGAACTATTGGGCGACAAAGCCGAATTGATGCGACTTATACATAAAGGCAATGATCGCGCCCAAGCCGTTGCAAGCGCAACGCTCGCCCGCGCCCAAAAATCAATTGGTTTTCTAAGCAGCAAGTAATTTAAATATCATCGGCACTTCGAAGTGCCGCAATATACTTTGCCAAATTGATGTCGTCATCGCTGATTGAGCCTGCTACCAGTCGCCATGTGGTTTCTTCGCTACCGATTTCGCGCAGCATTTGGGCACCGAGTGCTTCGTGATCGTGATATTGCGAAAAGCGCTTTCCTTTGCTGCCGAGAATTGTTGCAACTACGCGCGACAACACACCCAGATTTGATTTTGTCTTGCCAACATCATGAAGCAGCGAAGCCCGCACGGCGGCGATCTCGGCACTCGGCATAAGGTCTGAAAAACGCCTATGCACGGTGAGGCTGTGCTTTTTGTCTGACAACGACATCTGAGACCAAAGTTCAAATTCTCGAGGCGCTAGCACGGCACGTGCCGAATCAATTTCAAATTGTGAGAGATCTCGGCGGTCAAGCGATGTAGCAAAACGTTTCACCAGATGCACGAGCTTCGTCATCGCACTGCCCTCGCTCGCGGATGAGCTTCTCGATACATCTCATATAGAACTTCGTTATCGACACGCGTATAAATCTGCGTTGTGCTCACCGATGCATGACCCAGCAATTCTTGAACAACGCGCAAATCTGCCCCATGCACCAACATGTGCGTTGCGCACGAATGCCGCAAAGAGTGTGGCGAAATTTCTTTGATTTTTGCCAAAGCTGCATATTTTTTGACGATGTTAAAAATGGCTTGACGCGAAAGTCTCGTACCGTGCACACCAAGAAACACAGCGTCGCTATCTTCACGACTCGACCAAGATTCAGGCACTAGTGCCGGCCTGCCACCTAGGTCGAAATAGTCACTGAGCGCATCACGACATGGTCGACCAAACGGCACAATGCGTTCTTTCGAACCTTTGCCGAACAGACGCACCAGTGAATCTTCCATATCAATGTCGCTCATCGACAGTGTGCAAACTTCAGCTACACGCGCGCCAGTGGCATAAAGAAACTCAAGTATCGCCCGATCACGGCGAGCAAACGAATCAACACCACGCACCGCGCTAAGCAAAAGCGCAACTTCGTCTTCAGAAATTCCTTTCGGCAAGCTACTGGGCACTTTGACGCCATCAACCAAAACAGCCGGGTTGTCGGTTCGTATGCCTTCTTGGGCCAAGTATCGGTAAAACATTCGCACTGCGGCAAACTGTCGCGCCACAGATTTAGGCGCTTTGCCTGCCGACCGTAAATGAGCAACGAATTTTTCTAGATGTTGCGAAGTTGCATTCATAACATTGGCTTTTTGAGTCTTCAGCCAACCGACGAAGTCATCAATGTCGCGCCGATACGCCATCAACGTATTCACCGAACGACCTTGCTCGACGCGCATCCATGTCATAAACGTTTCGATCGGGTCTACAGCCATCACACGACCATTCACCTAAAGAAACTGTTTGAAGTTTTGTGCCACCAACAAAAGCCCGATCACTGTTTTGCCATCTGTGATCTCACCGTTTTTAATCATCTCAAGAGTCTCTGTGAATAGCGGTGTTTCAATCGTCATAAATTGCTCTTCTGGCCCATGACGGTCAACTGTCGTCTGACGCAGGTCAACTGCCAAGAACAAGTGAACCTTTGAATTGCTGATGCCAGGCGCCGATTCATGGCTACCGAGTTTGATCATCTGGCCGGCTTGAAAGCCCGCTTCTTCTTCAAGTTCGCGCTGCGCCGTAATTTGTGGATCTTCTCCTTCTTGATCGCGCATGCCTGCCGGTATCTCTAATGTTTTGACGTCGAGTGGTGGCCGATATTGCCGCACAAGCAAAACCCTTCTTGCACCGACATCGCCAACAAGCGCGACAACACCAACAGCACCGGGCGAATCTACATAGGTGCGAACAAACTTTTCGCCCACGGGGTCAGAAAAGTCGGCTTGCACCAACGACCAAGCAGCCCATTTATGAACAATTTTTTGTTTGATTAATTTAAAGTCTGCCGTCACGACGACACACCCCTGACGTCAATTATCGTGCGACTGACTTCGTCGAATTATCAGCAACCTCAATCGGCAACTGAGAAAGACGCGTGGTGCGATACTTCAATGCGGCACCAATTAATTCTCGAAACAACGGATGTGGTCGATCTGGTCGACTCTTGAATTCTGGGTGTGCTTGAGTGCCGACCCAGAACGGATGATTCTCGAGTTCAACAAATTCGACGAGACGTTTGTCTGGCGACGTACCACTGCACAACAAACCAGCTTCTTCGATTCGTGCTCGGTAGTTTGAGTTGAATTCATATCGATGACGATGACGCTCACTTACAACTGGCTCGCCATACGCGTTGGCAACTTTCGTGCCTGGCGTAAGAACTGCATAATAAGCACCGAGCCGCATCGTGCCACCCTTGTCGGTTACTTCGCGTTGGTCGTTCATTAAGTCGATAACTGGATGCGGTGTCGCGGCATTGAACTCAGTTGAGTTGGCATCTTTTAGGCCAACCACATTTCGCGCAAACTCAACTGTCATCACTTGCATGCCTAGACACAGACCAAGACATGGCACCTGATTTTCACGCGCATATTCGGCCGCGCGAATTTTGCCCTCGATGCCACGAGGACCAAAGCCACCAGGTATCACAATGCCGTCCAGCGAACCGATTGCTTCGTCGGCAAGCAAACCTTCGACATCTTCAGCCTGTATCCACACAACTTCAATCTGCGCACCGTGATGAAACCCTGCGTGCTTCAAACTTTCTATAACCGAAAGATAAGCGTCATGAAGATCAACGTATTTGCCGATCAGGCCGATGCGAACCGGCGAAACTGATGCTTCGATACGCGCGACTAATTGTCGCCAATGCGACAAGTCAATTGGGGCATCAATTCGCAACACGTCACAAATAACCGTGTCAAGTCCTTCATCGTGAAAAATCAACGGCAGTTCGTAAATGTTCTTGACATCTACCGCGTTGATCACTGCACGATTGTCGACGTCACATTGATTAGAGATTTTGCGTTTTAGTGAGTCACTGAGCGGCTCATCACTTCGACAGACGATTACATCGGGCTGTATACCGCGACTGCGTAACTCGGTGACGCTGTGTTGAGTCGGTTTCGACTTTTGTTCACCGCTCGGTCCGATAAAAGGCACCAAGGTGACATGCACATAACAAACATTGTCGCGACCGACTTCGTTGCGAAACTGGCGAATAGCCTCAAGAAACGGCAAGATCTCAATGTCGCCAACGGTGCCACCCACCTCGGTGATCACAACATCAACTTCATCGTTTACCAGACGGCGAATGCGACGTTTAATCTCGTCAGTGACATGCGGAATCACCTGAACCGTACGGCCGAGGTAGTCGCCGCGTCGCTCGGCTGCCAAAACTGCTTGATAAATCGAACCAGTCGTTGCATTTGATGCGCGAGTCAGGGGCTCATCAATGAATCGCTCATAGTGACCCAAGTCAAGATCGGTTTCGCCGCCATCATCAGTAACAAAAACTTCACCATGCTCGAATGGGTTCATCGTGCCCGGGTCAACGTTGATATACGGGTCAAGTTTTTGCATCGTTACACGAAGTCCGCGCATTTTTAAGAGACGACCAAGTGAACTTGCAGTCAAACCTTTGCCAAGACCGCTGGCGACTCCGCCCGTTACGAACACGTGCTTTGGCACTTCGGGCTCCCGTCTTTGTTAACTAAGTGTGGATTCTCCACAGTGACTATGACGGAAGATAAGCATATCCGAAAACTCAGGGGCGTCGTTTCTTGGCACCTGATGCCGAGAGTAAATCTCTGGCATGCTCGGTCGCCGACTCTTGGGCGACCCCGCCCGAAAGCATGCGCGCGATTTCGGAAACTCGGTCTTCGCCCGAAAGCATCGTTGCCGTGGCAAAAGTCTGTTCTGCCCGCACTGCTTTGGTCACATTTATTTGAGTCTGGGCCGCCGCGGCGACTTGAGCCAAATGAGTAACAACCAAAACCTGATGGCGCTGCCCCAAATCTGCCAGCGACTTTGCTACCGCGACGGCCGCCGTACCGCCGATGCCTGCGTCGACCTCGTCAAACACCAGTGTGCCCGGGGCCTGAGTCAAAACGAGTCTCAATGCGAGCATTGTGCGCGCCAGTTCTCCGCCTGATGCAACTTTGGTCAATGGCAACAACGGCGAACCCGGATTTGCCGACAATAGAACTACAACTTCGTCACCAGGGTCGTCTCCGACCGTAATTGCGAGCGAAGCATTGTTCATCGCCAAGGTCTTTAGATGTGCTTCGACAGCAGATGCAAGTTTTGGGGCCGCTGCTCGACGCTTGGCGCCAACTGCTTTTTCGGCTTTCGCCAATTCAGCTAGCGCCTTTTCACGTTGCGCTTCAAGTTCGATTGCCCGCTGTTCGAAACTCTGCAGATCACTAAGTCGCTCGCCAACTTCTTGACCGTATTTAATGACATCAGCCAGAGTCTCGCCATATTTTCGACGTAAATCGACCAACAACTGTCGCCGCTTGCGGATTTCGTCAAGTCGCTCTGGGTCTTCTTCGGTTGACTCGGCCTTTGCGCGCAAATCACTGGCAACATCAGTCAGCTCTTGTTGCAATAATTTCAGCCGCGACGCCAGTTCGCCGAGTGCGTCGCGATGACCAAGCGCAGATATGGCTTGAGCCAAGCCATCACCAGAACCACCATCTTCAGTGATAGCTGCAACTGCTTGCCAAAGTGCTTCGCGATGTGCGACAGCATCTGCCAACAAGTCTTCTTCACGCTCGAGGGTTTCATCTTCGTTAGCCTCACTCAAGCCAGCATTGCCAATTTCTTCAACTTGGAAAGAAAGCAAATCAATTTCACGAGCCCTCGCTCGCTCATCGCCACCAATTGCCGCCATATTCGCATCAATCTCAGTGAGCCGAGCCCTTGCTGCGCGCAGTTCGGTTAGATCAACCCCAGCAAACGCATCAAGCGCCGCACGCTGAGCACTTTGACCGAGCAAACTCTGATGAGCGTGTTGACCGTGTAGATCTACGAGCGATATACCTTGCTCGGCCAGATTGCCAACCGTAGCCAACCGACCATTTACATAGGCACGCGACCGACCATCAAGTGGAATAACTCGAGCCAGAACCACCTCAACATCTTTGTCAACAAACCGACCCTCTACGCGCGCCTCGCTCGCACCGGGTCGAATAATGCTCGCATCTGCACGACCGCCGACGAGCAAACTGATTGCCTCAACCAACATCGTTTTACCGGCGCCTGTCTCGCCGGTCAATGCAGTGAGACCACCTGTCAAGACAATTTCAAGTTTTTCGATTACGCCTAAATTTTCGATGCGCAACTCGCTGAGCACTATTCGTCTCCTAGTCCAAATTTTGCGCGAACGATTTGGTGAAACTTTGGCTGTTGTGTGAACCGAACAAAGTGCGCTGAACAACTGTCGGCTTCGAAACTCACGACGTCGCCTTGATCGAGGCTGGCAACATGGCGACCATCAATCGCTAACTCAGCCGGACGTGTGCCTACAACTTGCATACTCAATGTTTCTGTTGGCCCGAGCACGAGACTGCGATCAAACAACATGTGCGGCGAAACAGGGGTGAGCAACATTGCCTTATGTCGAGGAGAAACAACCGGACCGCGTGCAGACATCGAATATGCAGTTGACCCGGTGGGTGTTGCAACAATTACACCGTCAGCAGAATATCGAGCAAAAACTTCATGATTGATCGTTACATCGAGCCAAACGGTGTGCCCAGATTGCTGTCGCTCGATTACGGCTTCGTTCAGCGCGCGCCACGTCTGGCTCTTGTGTTGTGATTTCAAAGTAACTGCCAACATCATTCGTTCGTCGAGAACAATCACACTTTTTTCGTCGCGCTTGATCCAACGCTCGAGACGATCAATCAATTCTTCGGGTTCGATTTCGGTTAGATAACCCAGAGTTCCCATGTTCACACCCAAAATTGGCACGGGCGCCCCACCCAGAAGTTCAACCGAACGTAAAATTGTGCCGTCTCCGCCAAGGCTGACCAACAAATCTGCATCTTGCGCCGAGCGATCAGAACCTAATTCGCTCAACCCAAGGGCGGCGGCGTCACCAATAGGCATCCACGAGTTATGAGCATTTTTGTCTAGCCATTTTTTCGCCTCGCGAATAATCGGCACCACTTCAGGGCGCGTGTGGTGCGCCACGAAAATGATGTTCAACGATTCGGCCATAACTAACAATCTATTAACTTCAAGACGCAACTCGGGCGCATTTAGCAACTAACAGAAACTCACGGTTGCCGTCGTGCCCGTGGATTGGCGATTCGATCACACCCACAATCTCACAACCCATTTGGCGTACGAACTCGGACATCTCATCATTGATGCGATTATGAACTGCCGAATCGACGATCACACCAGACCCACGATCAGACTCTGCTTTAGTGGCTTCAAACTGCGGCTTAACCAATAGAACCAAAATGCCGCCATCTTTAAGTGCGGATTTCACCGCCGGCAAAACCTCACGCGCCGAAATAAACGAAAGGTCGACTGTCGCGACATCAAAGCGCGGTCCGAAAATCTTGTCACCCTTTTTAACAAGTCGCTTAATTTCGCGTCCGTTTGTATTTTCGATAACAACAACGCGTGGGTCACGTGCCAATTTTTCATGCAATAGGTTCTTGCCGATATCAAGAGCAACTACCTGGCGAGCGCCATGTTGAAGTGCGCAGTCAGTGAACCCGCCAGTTGAGGCGCCGACATCAAGGACACGTTTTTCTGAGAGATCAATTGCGAACTCGCGAATCGCGGCCTCAAGTTTTAAACCTCCACGACTCACATATTTCGGCGCAACAATCACCAACAACTCATCGCCTGGCGCAACCATGTAGCCGTGTGAAACTGCAATCGAGCCATTAACGGTGATTTTTCGCTCGTCAATTGCCAGTTGCGCTGCGGCAACATTGTCAAAAAGTTTCTTGGCGACCAATGCTTGGTCGAGACGGACACGTTTCAAATTGCGATGCCTAAGTGCTTTGCCAAACCGATCAAATCTTCGACAACAAGTTCGAACTTGTGCTCATTCTGCAATTTCTCAGCACCGACACGATCGATTACGCCTGATAGAGCCAGGGCAAATTTTGCGCCGATAGTTTTTGCAAATGCACCGTCAGTTGAATATCTGTCGCCCACCATCCAGCACGAACTCAAATCGCGGGTGTTCAACGCTCGTCGCACCAACTCGCCCATCGGTGCAAAAGGTTTGCCCGCAATTATTGGCGCGACGCCACTCGCAGTCGCAATTGCCGCCAAAATCGAGCCACCACCAGGTATTACACCTGTTGAAGTTGGATACGTCGCATCATCGTTTGTGCCAATCAATGTTGCGCCAGCACGCACCGCAGCCGACGCTCGACGCATCGACTCAAAGTCAAAGGTTCGATGAAACCCGACGATCACTGCGTCGATTTCAGAGTCAGTTACAAGTTGCGCTTCAGGCGACGAATCGTCATCGGTTCGTCCTGCAACAATGGCGCCAACACTCTCAACTGCTTCGACTACTCCTGGTCCACCAGCCACCAAAACGCGTTGACCCGGCTTCAACAAAGTCGCCGCTGCCCCTGACGATGTGAGCACATCGCCAACTGCTGGTATTCCAATCGACTTGAGAGTTTCTTCTTGCTGTGCAACTTTGGCGTAAGAATTATTCGTCACAAACAAAACTCGATGTCCCGCCGAGCGCAACGCTGCAATCGCCTCGACTGAGCCAGCAATCGGCTCGTGCGATAGCCAAACCACGCCGTCCAAATCACACAAAATTGGAGCTGCCGAAGAATTCTTCATTGCGGGTTGCCGATTAACGCCATCTCTGCCACCCTTTCAGTGTGCCTCAGTTTGAACCCTTCCGCGCACTTCGATATTCGCCGAAATATTCGCTTGGTGACGTTTGCGCTCAACCATACGATGTGCAAAGCGACGCAGATCGAGAAAGTTATGCCCGTCGCAGCACGCACAACATCGTGCATCTCGACTTGCCAGTTGGACCAGACCCATATCGTCAAGCCGCGAAGACTCTTTCTTCGTGGATCGAATCGGGCGCACTACAACTCGACGCCGAGCCAAGTTTTACCCTCTACCGCATGAAGTTTGTCGATAGCGCCGGTCGCGCGCGTGAGACCGTCGGTGTTATCGGAGCGCTTCAAATCGAAGAACCGAACTCAAAAGAAGTCTTGCCGCACGAACAGACAACACCAAAAGCCAAGACTGACCGCCTTGACTTGACTCGCGCGACACAGGCAAACCTTTCACCTATTTGGGGCCTCTCACTAACACCACAACTTTCAACAGCGCTTGTCGAACCTGGCGAATTACTCGGTGCATTCACTGACGAAAATGATGTGCAACACATCGTCGAACGCGTCAGCAATCGAGCGCGATGTGCAGTGATCAGCAAACTAATTGCCCAACATCCAGTAGTCATTGCCGACGGCCACCATCGCTATGCAATTAGCCGCACTTATCGCGACGAGAACCCCCAGCTAAAAGATGCAAGATCTACTCTCTGCTATATCAACGAACTGATCGATGAGCAATTAAGCGTTGCGGCAATTCATCGACTTTATGCAGACGTTGAAATTAGCTCGCTATTAAAACAACTTGAAAAGTTCTTTGACATTGCAGATTTGCCAACACTCACGCCTTCAATCATCGCGAAAATGTCCCGTGACAATCATCTAACTTTTGTCGCGCCAAATGGCCAAGCCAAATCTTTAAAGCCAAAGTCAGAGATGTTCACTGGCGTGCGCAATCTAGACAGTGTGTTTCTTGAACACGCACTTGCAGACATCGAAAAATCTGTCTCGTATCAACATGGCTTTAGCGAAGTCACTGCTCAACTTAAAACCGGCAATTACGCAGCGGCGATTTTGATTCGACCTGTGAGTGTTTCTGAAATTCAGCGCACCGCCGCCGAAGGTTTACTTATGCCACCCAAATCAACTTTTTTCACACCAAAACTTCAAACAGGCTTAGTGCTTCGTCACCTCAACTAGCGACGCCAAGAGTCGTATTAGCTCGTCTAAATCTCAACAGTTCCCTGAATGCACGCAGTAACTTCGCCGCCAATCCAAACCTGTTTTGATTCATCCATTGAAACTTGAACTTCACCTGCATGACCCATTGCCTGACCTTGAGACGCCAAATATGGCGGAATGAAACGGCCTGCGCCGATCAACCATTGAGCCATCGATGCATGAAGGCTTCCAGTCACCGGATCTTCAACAGTGACTCCACTCGATGAATAAAACGCACGAACTTCATATGCGAAGCGTGACCCAGTTGGATACGCGCCGATAACTCCCAATGTGAGATTTGTCTTTTGCGGTTTAATCGCCAGTACTTGCTCTGCAGATTTGAGTTGAACACCGAGCCAACCAGGACCGTTATCGATCCAAGCCGAATCAGTAATTGCATTCCTATCAATGCCTAGCGACGCTGCTGCCTCTATTACCAATGACTCTTCCACTGGCCCACCGCGCAAAAGTGATGGCGCAGCAAATGACAACGAATTCGCATCGCGGCGCAAATTGATTAGCCCCACTTCACATTCCTGAATAATTGTTTTATCGCTTCGAGGCGATCCACCATGAATTAGCCACGCGTATGCAGAACCAAGGGTTGGATGTCCCGCAAAAGGCAGCTCCTCAGTGGGCGTAAAGAACCTCACGCGGTAATCGGCAGCGTGGTTTGTTGTAGGCAAAAGAAATGTAGTTTCCGAAAGATTGGTCCATCTTGCAAATTGTTGCATCTCGCCATCATCTAGACCATCGCAGTCAACAACCACAGCTACCGGGTTACCTCGATACGGCTTACTGGCAAAGACATCGATCTGAGCAAATCGGCGTTTCATGACGACAATTCTGCCACGCTCTCGTCAGCAAACAATTGAGGCGACGCCGGGAATCGAAATCCACGAAAACAGTCACCCACAATCCCGTCAGTCTTTAAACAGCCATTTCATCACTCGAGTTCAGCGTCCAACGTCCCGTCTATCCCCCGTTTTCCCAATGAGCGTTCACGGGGTCGTACCAAATCCGTACCAACTGATGCTTCTGAAAGCATTCAAAATAGTCTTTGAAATACCTCCCTACTCAACTGACTTAATGGAGCCAAGGCGTAATACAGATCCCGATCAAAAGACCCTCTGGACCAAGAAGGCGCGCAATAGTTTGACCCCAAGGTTCAACGCGAGTTCCGTGAATCAAAGAATGACCCGACGCAAGCAATTCCTCAACTGCTGCGTCCACATCTTTGACCTCAAACTCGATCGTCGCTTGAGGAATTGGAACATGATCAGGCCACTCAGAAGTACCGAAACATGATATTGCAGCATCTGAAAGCGGCCACACACCAAGGTGCTTACTTCCATCAAAACCATCTACTGCCAAATAGTCACCTGACACAACTTTCAAAGGGAGTCCGAGAGTGTCGCGATAGAAACTTGCGCCATCGGCTGGATTAGGGACAATGGGAGCGAAACCTGCAACGAAAAGTATTTCCATATCAATTTTCTACTACGCGCGATTACGGTCGCACCAAAGTCGTACCAAATAGCGATTTGACCCAATAAACAATTGAGGCGACGCCGGGAATCGAACCCGGTTGAGATGGCTATTCGCCGAGCGTGTTTAAACGATCAGCAACATCGGCAAATTTCGCGTCGCTGTTTTGAATCTTCAAGAACAGGCGTCGCGCACTCGCAACATCGCCGGCACGATCATAAAGATCTGCCAACACATACCATTCGCGAAGGTGATGCTCTTGCACTTTGTGCGGATCACTCGTGCCGTGAGTCATCATCCGCACTGCACTTTGAAGCTCGCCCTGATCGGCCAGTGCACCGGCAGCAACAATTCGACCTTCTGCCAACAGTGCAGCAGGTGGCGACAATAATTTCATTGACTCCCAAAGCTCTGTGACTTTTTCGTAGCGTCGCAAGGCGCGATAACAATCTGCAAGCACTGGGTGATTCACAACTTCGCCTGGCTTGATGCCACGCGCAATTTCGAGTTGATCGGCAGCATCTTGCCAACGACCAAGGCGATACATCGACAGACCTGCGACTTCATGAACAATGGCTAGGCCAACTACTTGCGACAAAAGCGGCATTATCAATTTTCGGGACTCAGAGTAACGATGGGCTTCGAAAGCATGAAGTGCTCGCGCTAATCGCTCGATCGCACGATCTGCAGTTGCGCCAAGTTGCTCTTTGATTTTGTTCGCATCGCCGGGTTCAACATTTTTGATGCTGACAGTCATTAACCGATCGTCGTCGTCATCACGCCTAGGTGCACGATTTGAATTGCGGCCACCACTTGGCTTTCGCGTCGAACCTTCGTCTTGCCAGCGCTCACGAGTATGTTTTGCCGGCGGGTATGGATCTTTGCCGTATCGACGGCCACCAGTTTTACGTTTTACATCGTCTGATCTGCGCTGCGCATCTGTGCGTGTATCGGGGCCACGGTCACGGTCATCGCGACGCGGTGCACGAGCCGGACGGTCACGATCAAAACTTCTCGCCGGACGACGCTCACCATCATCGCGACGCGGACCACGCGGTGCACGATCACGATCAAAACTTCTCGCCGGACGACGCTCTCGGTCGCCATCACGAGGCGCACGAGCCGGACGGTCACGATCAAAACTTCTCGCCGGACGATCACGATCAAAACTTCTTGCCGGACGACGCTCACGATCGCCATCACGCGGCGCACGAGCCGGGCGGTCACGGTCGAAAC
>Ga0208482_1000396_pt1 | contig 13904 bp, 8 predicted proteins | sample LakMenEpi26Sep10_FD_150737 | JGI IMG/M metagenome (GOLD analysis project Ga0208482, IMG submission 150737) | Freshwater microbial communities from Lake Mendota, WI - 26SEP2010 deep hole epilimnion (SPAdes) | ecosystem: Environmental > Aquatic > Freshwater > Lake > Epilimnion/Euphotic zone ... | reverse complement strand
CCAACCAGCTTCTGCGTTAAGTCTCTGATCTAAAACTCGCACACCAAACTCGGCGAACCTACTTGCTTCTGCCTCAATTGCAACTTGCCAACCCAATGGCACGAGAGCGTCGCACATTTCGTTTCCGTATCTACTTGAAGTAGAAGCCAAGATTGAATCACCGATCATTAACAGTCGATTTCCGCTCACCTTCGGGCCGATCAGCCCGCCTTTTATTTCGGGGAGTTCAATTTCAAAACCCTCCGGCAGAGTTATCGCCGTGCCGAAGTCGTATCCGGGTATTCGACCAACCCCTGATAAAACATCTGAGTCGCCATTGCCACCAATACTCAACGAGCCACAACCCGCCAAAATTGCTACGGCAACGACACCAAAAAGTTTTTTGATCAAGCCACCGACACTTCAACTCGTGCATCGTTAAAACACGCGCCACTTGCTAGATCGTTCAGTTCATCGGGAGCAAAAGCATTGGCCGTCAAACCGGTTTGCGTTGCGCGCAACCACAATCCTTTGGGAATAAAACAAACACCTGGTCGCAAAGTTTCGTCAATCACTAAATCAATTTCTAGCGATGCTGAGTCATTTCGCACGACTACTCGTTTTGTATCGGTCAGTTTTCGTTGTGCCACATCTTGTGGATTCATTGAGATCGCAACCCTCGGCGGGTCGGTATCAGCAAACATCGAATTAATCGTGTGTGAAGTTGCTGGTGAAATCAAAACCAACGGGTATTTTTCATCAGAGACTCGGTACTTCGGCAAAGGCAGTTCGCTGTCTGAGACAAACAGTCTCGCCCGTTTGTCAGCAAAAGTCGGCCAGGTGTCCTTGAACTGCACAGTTGTGCCAACTGGCCGTAACTGCAAAGACTTTTCTTTATGAACCGAAATTCGCGCAGCAATAAATTGCGGAGCACTGTTAAATTCTTCGGCGCTAAAACCCAAACGAGTTGCTAGACCTGTGGCGAGTTCGTTGTTCGTGCGTGACTCACCAACGCGATCAATAACCGGCGAAATCACTTGGGCCGTATACGAGCCGTATGAGCCCACGAGATCATGCACTTCAAAATGGGTCGTTGCAGGCAACACCACATCGGCAAATTTGGCCGTATCTGTCATCACTTGGTCATGCACAACCGTAAAAATCTCGTCGTTTGCCAGTCCCGCCAACATGCCAACTTGGTCGACTGCTGTCACAGCAGGGTTGGCGCCCTGAATCAAAAGAACTTTTGCTCTAACTGGCCATGAACCTGGCTCGCCTCGCAGCACTCGACCAACATGATTCATATTCAATAGTTTTCGTTCAGGTCGTTGAACATTTTCTGGCCAATCAGCGTTCACATCAATCGAAAAACCGTCACTTGCTGACGCCAAGATACCCGAACCATTCGTGCCGAAGTTACCTGCGACTACCCACAGCGCAAGCACTGCCAAGACGCCACTTCCACCGTTACGGTTGCGCTCTGGGCCATAACCAATGCGCAAAACTGCGGGCTTTGTATTTGCAATCAACTCGAAAAGTTCACGAATTTTGTCGATTGAGACATCACAGATTTTGCTTGCGTCTTCCAACGAATATTTGCTGGCTGCTGCCAAAAACTCGGCGCTTCCAGTCGTGTGCTCTGCAAGAAACTGCGTCGCAAGTTTGCCCGTGCGCGCAAGTTCGTTTGCCAATGCATACGCCAAAATCACGTCGGTACCCGGACGAATCGCCAAATGCAAGTCTGAACGCGCCGCTGTGCCGGTTTCGCGCGGGTCAATCACCACGAGTTTGCCGCCCGCTTTTTGTACTTTTGCCAAAAGTGGCAACAAATGTGTGCCGCTGGCTGCGGGGTTTGCACCCCAGACAACAACAAGTTTTGTATCTACGACATCAAGCGTGTCGATGCTCAACATTTCACCAAACATCTGATCCCATGCAGCCCCGTATGTCGCGGCACAAATCGTGTGCAAAATTTCTGGCGCCCCAAGTCGCGCAAATAAATGTGGCGTCAAATAATTTGCTTCAAGTTTTGGTGACGACGAGTTATAGATATATGGCAGTACCGAATCAATGCCGTGACTATCCACGGCTGACTTAATTTTTGCCGCAATCACGTCGAGGGCTTCGTCCCAAGTTGCGCTGCGAAACTCACCCTCACCTTTTTTGCCGACTCGAATCAACGGGGTCATTATCCGCTCTGGCGAATAAACCCGATCTGCGTGATGTTTGACTTTTTTACAAATCCAACCATCTGTTAATGGGTTAGAGAACTCATCTATCGGTGCCGCGTCAATTTTTGTTATTCGACCAAGCGTCAGTGTTACTTCGAGCGAACATGCATCTGGGCAATCTAAAGGACACGCCGTTCGCACCATTCATCTATTATCGCACGCAAATTGTGCGCACCCTGCCGGCTATTTAGATGTTGATTCCTCGGCAGATAACTCGTCAAAAGTATCAATATTGCGAAGTTGCTTGAATTTGTACCAAAAGATGCCGACGATTCCGAGAGTTGCAATGCCGCCGCCAACAACAGTTGATTTGACTCCGACAAGTTGTGAAACTGCACCCGACTCAAACGCACCGAGCTCATTTGTCGCCCCGATAAACACGTTTTCAACTGCCGATACTCGGCCGCGCTTATCGTCAGGCGTAACTAGCGGCACGATCGCTCCTCGTACAAAAACGCTGATCATGTCGCCAGCGCTCAAAATCATCACTGCAAAAAATGCAACCCAATAGTTGCTCGTCAAACCCAGCACGATCGTGCCCAAACCAAATACTCCAACTGCAATCAGCATCGACCGACCAACATGCCGTCGAATTGGTCTAAACGCCAAAATTGCAGCCGTACTCGCCGCACCGATACCGACAGATGCTCGCAACCAGCCGTAAGCAACGTCGCCAACCATCAGTTGATCTTTGGCGATCACTGGTAGCAACGCAATCGCTCCACCAAAAAGTACGGCGAACAAGTCGAGCGAAATCGCAGCCAACAAAATCGGCGTGCGCCTGATGAAACGCAAACCTTCCATCGCCGAATGCAGAGTTGGTCTTTCGGTCTTCACCACGGCCGCAGAAATTATTTGTAACTTGATCCGCGAAATTAAAATTATGCCGAGACCGATTAGCCCGGCAGCAGTTGCGTAAGCAATCCACGGAGCAGCCGCATACAAGAAACCCGACATTGCCGGGCCGACAATCATCGCCCCTGTCCAAACTGCCGAATACATCGCCACCATCTGCGGCAGTCCATGTTCTGGCGCAATCATCGGCCCAATTGAACGCATCGCCGGCGAAACAAATGCTCGCGACGCACCGTAGGCGATCGCAATCAAAAATATTGGCGCAACGCTTGTCGGGTTGGTACGTGAATAAAAAACTAAAGCCAGTGCACACATAAACTCGCCGACCATCGCGGTTACTGCGACACGACGACGGTTATAACGATCAGCAACGGTGCCCGATACGAACACGAGCAACGCCACAGGCAAAAACTCGGCAAGTCCAAGCAATCCGATATCAATTTCACGACCTGTGATGTCGTAAATATGCTTTCCCAAAGTTGCTGCTTGCAGCATCAGCCCGACGTACAAAGCCGAGTTCGCGATGATAAACGACTTAACCCCCGGAGCTTGAAAAACTTCTCGCGCCGAAAGCTTTATTGGTTCAACTGCGCCTGAATTGCTTTTATCACTTGAGTTATCTGATGAATTCACGACTTTCTTAACTTACTCTGTCTTGGCGCGATACATAGATATAGACAAGACTGTTTTCATGTCGTTATCAGACCTAGCCAATCAAACAAGATTCATAGACGGTGTCGGCCAAGCCGAACTCGTTAGTTCAGGCAAGGTTTCGGCAAGCGAACTTCTAGAGGCTGCAATCGAACGCAATGTTGCCTTTAATCCAAAAATCAACGCAGTAAACATCACTTGGCTCGATCACGCCCGAGAGCTTGCTAAAAAATTCAAGCCGGGTGCCGACAAAAAGTTTGGCGGCGTGCCGTTCGTGTTAAAAGACTTGGGTGCGCCATACGCCGGCCAGCACATGTCAAATGGCAACATCGCGCTTAAAAATGCAAACTACATCGCACCAGCAAACTCACATCTTGTGCAAAAATTTGTTGACTCTGGTCTTATAACTTTCGGACGAACAAACTCCCCTGAATTCGGCAGCGTGCCCGTCACCGAGCCACTTGCATGGGGTGCGACACGAAATCCATTTGACACATCACGCACTTCAGGTGGTTCAAGTGGTGGCAGCGCAGCGGCCGTAGCTGCAGGCATCGTGCCGATGGCTCATGCCAGCGACGGCGGAGGCAGCATTCGCATTCCGGCTGCATGTTGCGGTTTAGTTGGTTTAAAAACCTCACAAGGACGAATATCTCTTGCGCCACTTGGCGACGAGGCAAACGTAAGCGTGCACTTTGCGGTTACCCGAACGGTGCGTGATGCAGCGGCGCTACTCGACGCAGTGCATGGCCCCGCAGTCGGCGACAGAGTGATCGCACCTGCGCCGTCGCGTCCATATCTACAAGAAGTAGGTGCCGACCCGGGCAAACTTCGCATCGGTTTCATCGATCACCACATAACTGGTGCACACATCGACAACGAATGTGTTCAAGCAGTGCGTGACACTTGCAAACTACTCGAGTCGCTTGGTCATCATGTTGAAAATTCGTGGCCCAGCGCGCTGAACAATACAGAATTTTCTGGCAAGTTCACAGCAATCTGGTCAACAAACATGTCAGTTACTCGCAACTCACTCGGCCAAATGCTCGGGCGCGAAGTCACGATCAACGACGTTGAACTTATGAACTGGACAATGGCCGAGTATGCAAAAAAAATGACGGCAACTGATTACGCACAGGCTGTTTATCTTTCAATGCTTTTCCGCCGAGCCGTGCAACAGTGGTGGGCAGACGGGTGGGATCTGCTTGTAACTCCAACTACATCGCAACTGTCTTTGCCAATTGGCACGATTAGAAACATGCCAGAAAGCCCAATGGATGCCCTGCGCATCGCCGGTGATTGGATTCCACTCACTCCGCCGTTCAATACATCTGGCCAGCCGGCGATAAACGTGCCGCTGCAGTGGACGAAAGACGGCATCCCTGTTGGTGTACAAATCGTCGCTGCTTATGGACGAGAAGATTTACTAATTCGCGTCGCCTCACAACTTGAGACTGCCCAACCCTGGGCGCACCACACGCCAAACATTTAGCTGCAAATACTCTGTTACACCCTTGGGCGAAGATGCTTCTTCCCCAAAAAAGAAACAGAGAGACATAATCAATGAACACGATTACCGCAGTCAACTTTGAGCGAATTCCTAAGCCAAAACACGGCAGCGAAAACTGGCTTCGACTGCGTTGGCGCGACGACAAAGGCCGTTGCACTTTTGGTGCGTCAGATGCCCCGGCGCTCATGGGTGCCTCACCATATTCAACCCGTTCAGACCTTTTTTTCGACAAGAGTGTCGACCCAACTGTCGAAGAAGATAAGCCGGTTTTTCGCCGCGGCAATGTTCTCGAGCCTGCACTGCTCGAAGAAGCATCGCATCTTTTGGGCATAAATGTTTTCACTCCCTCGGTCATGTATCGCGCAGGTCGCTTCACAATTTCTAAAGATGGCGTCGACAACGAAGAGTTGCCAACTGTCGGTGTTGAAGCGAAAACCACTTCGCGTTACAGCGTGCACACCGCAGACGACTTGCCATTTGAGTGGCGTTGGCAGGGTTGGGCTCAACAATCGGTGCTCAACGTGCCATTGTTTTTTATCGTCTTAGATCGCGATCTTCGCATCAGTTTTGTTGAGCTACCGCGCAATCAAGAAGCCATCGATCAACTCTGGGCTGAGGCCGAACGTTTCGGCGCACTCGTCGACTCAGGTGCTCGTGCCGATGCCGACATCAATCAGTTCAGCGCCGAGCAAATCTCTTCGCTTTACCGAGCAACGCCAACAGCAATCGAATTACCCGAGTCGGCTCGTGCCGTGCTGGCAAACCTTCGTGAAGCACGCGAGACTCGTCGCCTTGCTGAAAAACAAGAGACGATTGCCAAAGACGAATTGGCTCGCTTACTTCGCGAAAACGAAGTCGGTCTACTCGACGGCGAACAAGCCGTCACTTGGCGCGAACATGCCGGTAAACAAGCCATCGACTCAAAGCGGCTTCGCACTGAGCTTCCAGAGGTTTACGAAAACTTCCTGAAAGTTGGCGACCCATTTCGGGTCATGCGAGTTAAATGACCTGAGCGCCCAACTTCATCATCCAGTGTTTCCAAATAATCACCATCGCAGCAGTATCTAGTTCGCAATATTGCAGAAGCATTTTTTTAACAGCGTCACGGTGCTTGGCGTCAGAACGACTCAAGCCATACATCATTTCTTGATAGGTGCGCATCGCCCCGATACCATCGCGCACGGCTTCGACCGCTACTTCTTTGTTCTCGTTGTTACTCAAATTATTTTTTTCTGCTTCTAAAATCAAACCGGTCAAAGCGCTGTAAGGGTCAAGCGCACCGTCAAGGCTCTCGCGAAAATACTTTGCAAACCACGGGTCACGCCATAAATTTTCGTTGCTACCCCAGATTGCCGGCAAGACGTATTTAATACTCAAGCTTCCACCCATCTTTGGGTGGTAATAGTGCTCGCCACACAATTCGAGCAAGTCCTGCACCCGCCCACCGTCTTTGCGATCTGGCACCATCGCGTCGATCCAGTTGGCGATCTCTTTATCGGCATGGTTGTAGCTCGTCATTTGGCGACGAATGTCGCGCAACGTTGTTTGCTCAAAGTCGCTCCACACGAACATCGTGCCGCTATCACCGATCGCATCGCGTAATGCCCGAGCAAAATCAAAGCTCGGAAACGCATCTGCGACGTTTATCCATTCACAGTGCTTCAACTCTTTATCGCCTGGCTTCAAAATCGTGTGACAACTGAATTGAAATGCAATCTGTTCATAGGGTTGCATGCCCTTGTGATACGGCACAGCCAAGCGTGAAGTTTCAAAGTCAACAAAATGCAATGGATACTCGCATGCCGCCAACTCGTCAGCCAATTGTGTGTCGATAAATTCTTTTCCGCTGATTGTGCACTCAAGTTGTCGAATTTGGCGTTTGCCTGTTGATTTAGTTTTGTCAATAATTTTTGCTGGAATTTCAACAAGTTTTGAAATGCGATTATTGATCAACCAGCCAAGGCCTTCTTTGCTGTTGCCGGCCGCGTCAGCCAAAAAGCCGATCTTGAATAGGTCGACCACATGTGGGTCGCCTGCTGCGAGTTCACCCCAGCACTCGGCAAAACCATTTCGCAGACTATTGATATTGCGATATTCGCAGTCTCGACACTTGCTACCAAGTGGTGGCTCAAGCTCAATGCTTGGGTCGGCAGAAATCTTAAGCAACGTTTTGCTCGTCGACCTGACCCCGGCAATCAATTCGTCAACTTCGGCACGTACGTTCAAAAAACCCAAGAAGTGTTGACTTCGCAACGCCACGACATCACCGTTATAAATTGCTCGCGGTCCAGTGCTGCCAGGGTCTTTGTCGATCAGCAATTCGACTTTGTTGAAGATCGCTTCTTCATGACAAGTTTTTGCTTTGTCAACGAGACATAACTCGGGCTCGACTTTCATTTCTGGATACGCGAGTTCAAGCGCATTTGCCTGATACGTGATGTCTAATAAATAGTCACGCCAATTACTCAGAATGCCGCCTTGTTTGCCACGAAACGGCGTCGGATCACTTATCGAGTCAAAACTCGCCGCCTTGACCTCAATCAGTCGCAAAACATTGCCGGTGCGCTGCAAAATATCGACGCGCACCAACATGTCGTTGACAACAAATGTCGGCTCAAACCACACACCGTCGCCAGGCGCCGCCAACAACCTCGCAGTCGCCTGCTCGGGTGTCTCGCCCGAGTTGGGCACGACCCACACACCATCGGCAAACAACGCTCGAGCCAAAGCCTCGACCATGAAGCCGCCGTCAGCGAAAAATTCTAAAAACGAATTACTGCTGTTTAATGACGGATACCCGGATTTGAAATATTTAAGTTTGACCGGGCAGTCGCACCCCAACATAAAGTTCGACTTCGACAGCAGTTTCTCACGATCGGCCACCAAAACAACTTACAACCCGTGTGTCGCGCGGTAAGCGACTAATCAAATAATCATTGCGTAGCCATTGCCACGCGTTCATCGCCTTCTGGGTTGCGCCACGATCGCCCTGCTGGCACAACAACTACGCGATGCAAAGCACGATCAGTAAACGTAAACGGAGACTCAACACCGCGAATCACCGATGACCCGCGCAAATAACCAACGGTCAATCCAAATACACCAAAAAACACAGGCACTGTTGCAGGTATCTCACCCGAGCCGACAGGCAGATCGTCGTAATACAAACTCACTTCGCCTTTGAACCGACCAGTTGACTTAAATTCAACTCGCAGAGTATGCGCACCAACTGGCACGTCAACTTCTGCCGATACAGAAAAATAATAGAGATCTAAAAAGTTATGAACGTAATGCAAGCGCTTATCTTTGACGTACACGGCGTATCCACCAGCGCCACTGCCTTGGGCAATTATTGCGCCTTCAACTCCGGTTGATGGCACATTTACCTCGGCCAAAATCTCAAACGATCGATTGCGCAAGTTCGGCGCAACCATCGGCGGTATCGCACCAATACCTGGTCGGTATTCGTAGCGCTCTTGTCGATATCTCTTGTCGCCGAACTTTCCTGGTTGATTATTGAGCGGCAGAATTTGTTGCTTGTCGGCGAGGTCCCACCACAGCGCGATCATCTCTTTTAATTTTTCAGGATGTTTTGCCGCGAGGTCGTGTGTTTCCGCGAGATCTTTCTCGACGTGGTAGAGCTCCCACTGCTCGACATCAAAACCTATATTCGGATCTGATCCGTCGTAACTTGGCGTGCCAGGTAAGCCAGGCATTTGATGAAACACAACCGCTTTCCAACCGTCGTGATACAGCGCACGTGAACCAAACATCTCATAACACTGAGTTACGTGTTTGCTCGGCGCTTTGGCGTCACTGAGCGTGTGCGCAAAACTCACGCCCTCGATTGGCTGTTGTTCGACGCCGGCAATGTGCGTCGGCGCTTCGATACCGATCAATTCGAGCAGAGTCGGCATCACATCTACCGCGTGCAAATACTGTGTTCGCACTTCGTTTTTGGCCGCAAGTTTTTTAGGCCAATGCACAATCAGCGGGTCAGTCACACCGCCTTCGTGCGTTTCGCGCTTCCATCGTTTGAACGGTGTGTTACCTGCCCACGCCCAACCCCACGGATAGTGATTGTGCGCGTCTGGCGTGCCGAGCAGATCAATTCGTTTCATGTTTTCTTCAAGGCTCTCGGGCACGAAGTTAAAGAAAAACATTTCGTTGAACGAGCCCTTTGGCCCACCTTCTGCACTTGCGCCGTTATCGCTCATCACGAGCACAATCGTGTTATCTAGTTCGCCCATTGACTCGATTTGTTTGATCACTCGGCCAACTTGAGCATCAGTGTGAGTCAAGAAACCTGCGTAGACCTCCATCATTCGTGCATAAAGTTTTTTCTCGTCGGCAGAAAGACTCGCCCACTCTGGCACCCAATGCGGACGCTCACTTAGAACTGTGTCGCTCGGCAATAAGCCAGATTTTTTCTGACGCGCGAAAACCTCTTCGCGCCATGCATCCCATCCTTGATCAAACTTTCCGCGATATGCGTCGATAAAACTCTTCGGCGCCTGATGTGGTGCGTGGCAAGCACCAGGAGCAAACCACATGAAGAAAGGTTTCTCAGGGTGCGCCGCACGCAAGTCGTTGATAAACAATTCGGCTTTATCTGCCATGTCTTCAGTTAGGTGATAACCCTGTTCTGGTGTGCGCGGCGGATCAACTTGGTGATTGTCATAAACAAGATCTGGGTGATATTGATCTGTCTCGCCACCAAGAAAACCGTAAAAGCGTTCGAATCCGCGTCCAAGTGGCCATCGCTCTCGGGTTGATCCCATTTGGTTTTCACCTTGCGGCGAGAGATGCCACTTGCCAAGCAAATATGTTGCGTATCCATTGCGCACGAGAATCTCAGAAATCATTCCCGCGCTTGCCGGCATAATCGCGTTGTAACCAGGGAAGCCCGAAACAATGTCGGCGACACGACCCATGCCCACACTGTGCGGGTTGCGGCCCGTCAATAGCGCCGCACGTGTTGGCGAGCACAACGCCGTCGTGTGATAGTTGCTGTAACGCAAACCATTGCTCGCGAGTTTGTCAAAAGTCGGTGTGGCAATATCTGAGCCGTAGCAACCAAATTGTGCATAGCCCACATCGTCGAGCAACACCACAAGAATGTTCGGCGAACCTTCGGGCGGTGTCGTTAGTGGTGGCCACCACGGCGTTGAGTCGTCAAATGTGCGACCAATCTTGCCTTTGAACTCGTTTTGCACCTATACCCCCTTGAGAAAAAATAGCCTCCCAACGTGCGAATATTCGTATCAGAAGAGTTAAGAATTTGCGGTGCTGATTTGCAGTTATCATTAGCGACACCAGCGCTCGTAGCTCAACGGATAGAGCATTTGACTTCGGATCAAAGGGTTGGGGGTTCAAGTCCCTCCGAGCGCGCCAACAATGATCCTCGACGGGTCTACCTCCGACAACTCGTTGTCGTACTATTGAAATCATGCTCATTGAATTTGGCGAGCAATCAACCAAAAAACGTGCCGTTGTTATAGGCGCCGGCTTTGGTGGCTTAGCTTGCGCGAAAAAGTTGCGCAAATCTGGTGTCTACTCAGTAACGCTGATCGATAGAAATCCATATCAATTGTTTTCACCCCTGCTTTATCAAGTGGCAACAGCGTCTCTGCCCGAAGATGACATTGCGTTTCCGGTTCGAACCGCCTATCGCGAAGTGCAATTTGTTCGGGGCGATGTTAAAAGCGTCGATGTAAACACAAAAGAGATCACCTTGTCTACTGGTAAGACGATCTCTTACGACGACTTGATTCTCGCCGTTGGTTCCGAGGGCACAACGTTCGGTATCCCAGGTGTTGCCGAGCACTGTTTTCAAATGAAGTCAGTAAATGATGCTCGCGAAATTCGTCGCTCACTACTCAGCACATATGAAAGTGTCGAAGACGGGTTGTTGCCTCTCGAAAGTCTTAATGTCGTAATCGTTGGAGGTGGACCAACCGGTGTTGAACTCGCCGGTGCGGTCAGCGAACTACAACGAGAAATTCAACGCGAGTTTGAACACATTGCACCGAAAGCAACCGTGACACTTCTTGAGGCGGGCCCAAGACTTTTGCCGAGCTTTCATCCGTACTCGAGTAAATACACTCTAAAGACGCTGACCAAAATGGGTGTGCGAGTTGAAGTCGACGCCGCTGTTGTTGAAGCGACACCAAGTTCATTGCGACTTAAAGACGGAACCGAAATCATCGCTGGCACTCGTATTTGGGCGGCGGGGGTTGTCGCACCTGCGCATTGGAAGTTTCTCGGTGAAACCGATCGCGGCAATCGAATTAGAGTGAATACAAATTTGCAGCTCAGCGAGTCGATTTGGGTTGTCGGAGATGCCGCGAGTTTCCCCGATGCTGCAGGGCGACCACTCCCGATGGTTGCGCCGGTCGCAATTCAACAAGGTAAGCACGTCGCGCGCCAGATCAGGCGACGAGAACAAGGCAAAACACTTGAGACGTTTAAGTATCGCGATAAGGGTCAAATGGCGACAATTGGTCGACGCAAAGCCGTTGTCGAAATGAATTCATGGTTGCGGTTTCAAGGCTCACTCGCCTGGCTTACGTGGCTCGCACTGCATCTCGCATATCTCTCGGGCGGGCGCAACCGCACGAGTATTTTCGCTGATTGGATCTGGAACTACATCGTCTGGACACCTCGCCGAACAATTACTGAATAACCGCAGATCCTTTGCGGCGCGATCAAACAAAAATTTTCTTGTGCCGTAGCCTGACTGCGTGCATCCTCATCAGCTGATTCCGCGCGACAAGTCAGCCGTCGCCGGGGCAAAAATTGGCAAAACTTCTATTCGCCGGGTAGCGAAATTCGCCCGCCCATATCGTCGGTCAATCATTGGTTTTCTGATCACAATTGTTGTTTCCTCGGCTATCGCTCTGCTACCACCATTCATGTTTCGAATGATCGTCGACCACGCAATTCCAGATTCGGATAAGCGCCGAATCGTCACCCTCACTGCCATCTTGGTATTCGTTGCTCTTGGTGACGCCGGACTACAGATCGTGCAGCGCTGGTACTCAGCAAGAATCGGCGAAGGCCTGATCTACGACCTGCGTGTCGCACTTTTCGACAAAGTACAAAATATGCCGATCGCGTTTTTTACCCGAACTCAGACTGGTGCACTAATTAGTCGTCTCAATAATGATGTCGTCGGTGCACAAACTGCCGTCACCGGCACATTGGGAAGCGTCGTTTCAAACGTTGTCATTCTCGTGACGACACTTGGCGCAATGATCGCACTTGAGTGGCGGTTAACTCTTCTCTCGCTAATCGTGTTGCCAGTTTTTATCATTCCAGCAAAACGCGTTGGCGCAAGACTGCAAGAAATTTCACGCGAACAAATGGGTCTAAACGCTGGCATGAACACACAGATGACTGAACGCTTCAACGTCTCTGGTGCACTTCTCGTAAAATTGTTCGGCCGACATAAAGAAGAAGTCGGTGCTTTTGGCTCGCGCGCTTCGCGTGTTCGCGACATCGGCATCACTGCGGCAATGTATGGACGAGTATTTTTCGTGGCACTCGGTCTTGTCGGTGCACTCGGCGCCGTCGCTATTTACGGAGTCGGCGCATTCATGGTTGTCTCTGGCGGCATCACAATTGGCACACTCGTGGCAATGGCTGCATTTGTGCAGCGCATCTATCAACCATTAACCGGCTTAACTAATGCTCGCCTTGAAGTCCTAACTGCGCTCGTGAGTTTTGAGCGAGTCTTTGAAGTTCTAGACGCGCCAGTTGCAATCGCTGATCGATTAGGTGCGGTCGACGCGGTTAATCCTCGCGGCGAAATCGAGTTTGACCGTGTTTCGTTTCGCTACCCACCTGGCTCAAGTGTTTCGATTGCCTCTCTCGAATTAGCGGGTGTCATGCAGGGTGCCGACCCCGATGTAGATGTCTTGCGTGATGTCTCTCTGAAAATTGCACCTGGCGAAACGATCGCGATTGTCGGTGCGAGTGGCAGCGGGAAGACAACTTTGGCAATGTTGTTGGCCAGACTCTACGACGTCACTTCTGGATCAGTGCGCCTCGACGGCAAAGATGTTCGCGATTTAACTGGCGTCTCGCTTCGCGCAGCAATCGGCGTAGTTTCACAAGACTCACACATGTTTCACGAGTCGGTTAAGTCAAACTTGCTTTATGCACAACCGAACGCAACACACGAACAAATCGTTTCTGCATGTCATGCAGCCAAAATCCACGATGTAATCGCTGCACTTCCAGATGGCTATGAAACAATCGTCGGCGAACGTGGTTATCGCCTTTCAGGTGGCGAAAAACAACGACTTGCGATCGCCCGACTACTTCTCAAAAATCCAGCCGTGATGATTCTTGACGAAGCCACGAGTCACCTCGACAACGAGAGTGAAGTCTTGGTGCAAAATGCTCTTGACACGGCGATGAAAAATCGCACTTCGCTTGTGATTGCACACAGGCTTTCGACGATCCGTGATGCCGATCGAATTGTCGTGATCAATAACGGCGTAATCGCAGAACAAGGCACTCACGACCAACTGATGGCAACCAACGGGCTCTACGCTGCCCAAGTTCGTGCCGGCGAGAGCTTCGATACAAACTAAAACTAGGCTCGTCTCACATGGCCGAGTTTGTTGACATCGCAAGTGACCTCAGGTTCCCTGAGGCGCCAGTTGCGTTGCCTG
>Ga0208482_1000395_pt1 | contig 13918 bp, 11 predicted proteins | sample LakMenEpi26Sep10_FD_150737 | JGI IMG/M metagenome (GOLD analysis project Ga0208482, IMG submission 150737) | Freshwater microbial communities from Lake Mendota, WI - 26SEP2010 deep hole epilimnion (SPAdes) | ecosystem: Environmental > Aquatic > Freshwater > Lake > Epilimnion/Euphotic zone ... | reverse complement strand
TTCGGCTGATTCAAGAGTTCGGTGGCATACCCGGTGGCAAAGCTTTGATGGGTGCTTTAGGGGTTGAGTGTGGGCCGGTTCGCCCGCCCCTTCACAAATTAGCCAAGGATGAAATTCAAACACTTCGCGATAAATTCATGGTTCTGAGTTCCATCAGCAAATTACCTAATCCCCACGCTATATGATTGCCTCTTACACTAGCCAATCCTTCAATTTCCCCGTATTTGCTGGATAATTTTCATTACTAGCGGTATGATTATCTTTATGTAAGTTCTTTCTTTTCATGGGGATGGCATGCCTTCCGTTTTAATCCTTTACTTGATTGTTGCTCTGGGAGTTGAACCTGCAAAGATCGATTTCAACCGCGATATTCAGCCGATTTTCAAAGAGCATTGTTATAAATGCCATGGCGAAAGCAGCAGTAAAAATGGCCTAAGGCTTGATCGTAAAGCTGATGCCCTTAAGGGTGGCGATTCAGGTAAAGTGATCATCGCAGGAAAAGCAGATATAAGTATTCTCGTTCGCAATATTGGCTCGCTCGACAAAGCAATCATGATGCCTCCTAAGGGGCCAAGGCTTTCATCTCAACAACAAGATCTAATCAAGAAATGGATCAATCAAGGGGCTTCATGGCCTGATGATGGTTCGGAAAAGTCGAATGTACTTTCTTGGTGGTCGCTTCAGCCGATGAAGGTTATTCCTCCTCCGCTGGCTAAATCCCAATGGGTCAAAAACCCGATTGATTCCTTCATCTGGAACAAGTTGCAGCAGAAGGAATTAAGCCCTTCCAAAGAAGCTTCCAAGATTACACTTTTGCGCAGGGTTTATTTTGATGTTACTGGTCTTCCCCCCGAACCCGCAGAGATTGAAAATTTTCTCAACGACAAATCGCCTGATGCTTATGAAAAGCTGGTTGATCGATTGCTTGCTTCTCCACAGTATGGTGAACGCTGGGCTCGGCATTGGCTCGATGCTGTTCACTTTGGCGAAACCCATGGCTACGATAAAGATAAGTTAAGGATGAATGCCTGGCCCTACCGGGATTATGTGATTCGTTCGTTGAATGCAGATAAACCTTATGGTCGATTTGTTTCAGAGCAACTTGCGGGTGATATGCTTTTCCCTGGCACTCCTGAAGGGATCGAAGCTCTGGGTTTTATTGCGTCTGGCCCTTGGGATTACATCGGCCACGCAGAGGTGCCCGAGAGTAAAATCGATGGCAGGGTTGCGCGCCATCTCGATCGAGATGATATGGTTGCCAATACTGCCAACACTTTTCTGAGCATGACGGTTCAGTGTGCGCAGTGCCATAACCATAAGTTTGATCCTATTTTGCAGACCGATTATTACGGCATGCAGGCGGTGTTTGCAGCGCTTGATCGTGCGGATAAGCCCTACCATGCGGATGCTGCAATAGCATTGCAGTTTGAATCATTAAAACAGAAAATCAAAGTTCAAGAAGCAGCGATGCAGGCATTCGAAGCAAAGATGCCTGGTAGAAAAGAACTTGCAGAAATTGATTCTCGCATTGCTCAATTGCAAAAAGCACCTGCTGGGAAGAACCCTGCGTTTGGCTATCATAGTGGCATTAGCCCAAAGCAATCGGAAGCTAAGTGGATTCAGATCGAACTTCCTCAAGCTCAGATGATTGATAAGGTTGTGTTGCATGCTTGCCATGATGAGTTCAACAACATTGGTGCGGGTTTTGGTTTTCCTGTTCGCTATCAGGTGCAGATTAGTGATGAAGCAACATTCAAAGCCCCTGAGATCTTGAGCCTTAAAACCAGTGAGCAAGATCAGCTTAATCCTGGATTGATACCGGTACCTATTAATGTCGGGATGAAAAAAGCAAAGTATATTAGAGTAGTTGCTACTAAACTCGCACCCAGACAAAACGACTATATTCTTGCGCTTGCTGAAGTAGAGGTGCTTGATGCCAAGGGTAAAAATCTTGCCCTAAACGCTCCGGTTACTAGTCTTGATTCTACTGAAGCCCCCATTCGCTGGGCTAAAAAGAACCTCACCGATGGCATCTGGTTCGAAGGCACAGATACTAGCAAAAAAGAAGTCGCTGTACTTCAGGAACAGAAGAAAAAGTTGCTTGTAACTCTTGTACCTGAAGCTGATAGGCTGACACTTGAAAACATGAAATCTCAAGTTTCTGAATTGAAGGCACAGCTTGCAAAAATGCCCCAGCCTAAAATGGTTTTCGCTGGAACGGTTCATACTGGCGGTGGCGCTTTTTCTGGTACGGGCGCAACGGGGGGTAAGCCTCGAACCATTCATTTACTGCAGCGGGGCAATATCGAAAAACCACTCGATATTGTTTCCCCCAGAGCGATTACTGCTCTCCCCCATTCTCCAGGAATGTTTTCCATTCCAGAAAATGAACCTGAAGGTATGCGTAGGGTTGCTCTTGCCAACTGGATTACTCATGATGCTAATCCGCTTGTTTGGCGATCGATCGTGAACAGGGTTTGGCGCTGGCATTTTGGCAGAGGCATTGTTGATACCCCCAATGATTTCGGGAAGATGGGCAAAGAACCTTCGCACCCCGAACTTCTTGATTGGCTTGCAACCGACTTCCGTGATAATGGTCAATCTCTTAAACGCCTTCATCGAATGATATTAACCAGCGCAACCTATCAGCAATCTTCCGCTACTAACTCTGATAGTGCTGCCAAGGATTCCGACAATGTTTATTACTGGCGCATGAATCGCAAGAAGCTCGAGGCTGAAGCTATTCGCGATTCTGTCTTGAAGGTTTCGGGCAAACTAGATGAAGCGATGTTTGGGCCTAGCTTCCAAGATTTTGTTATCGAAAAACCGGAGCACTCGCCACATTATCAATATCACCTTCATAACCCTGAAGATGCTAAATCATTCCGCAGAGCTGTTTATCGATTTCTCGTTCGCTCTCAGCAACAGCCTTTCATGACTACACTTGATTGCGCAGATCCCTCCTTATTGGTGGATAAACGCAATGAAAGCCTTTCCGCATTGCAGGCACTTGTGCTATTGAATAATGGTTTCATGCTGGTGCAATCTAAGGAGTTTGCAAAAAGATTAGAACGTGATTTTCCCAAACAGCAACAAGTTGAAAATGCTTTTCTGATTGCCCTTGGGCGCAAACCCACCCAATCTGAACTTGAATCTTTGACTGCCTTGGCAGCTCAGTATTCGCTCGCAGACTTGGCCCGTGTGCTTTTCAATCTCAATGAGTTTTCCTTCGTTGATTAAACCGGATGCCCTATGAACATCAATAATAATAACCCGAACCTTTATAATTCCGGCATGAACAGACGCGAGATGCTTTGGAATACCGGTGGCGGATTGGGCGGCATTGCTCTTGCAAGCTTGCTCGGAAATCAATCCGCATTTGGTGAGTCGCTTAATGAAGGTGGCGTTGGCGGGCTTCAGGGGCTTCCTCATCACCCACCCAAGGCTAAGCGGGTTATTCAGCTTTTCATGGCGGGCGCTGCTAGCCATGTTGATCTTTTCGATTACAAACCGGAACTCGTCAAACAGCATGGTAAGAGTTCCGACTTTGGCGAGAAAGTTGAAGCGTTTCAAAACGGGCTCGGCCCCTGGCTTAAACCCGTTTGGGATTTTAAACCCTATGGCAAATCCGGGAAGATGCTTAGCGATACTGTCTCGCCTTTGGGCGATGTGGTTGATGATATCGCCTTTGTTCACAACATGGTTGGCAAGACTGGCATTCATAGCCAGTCCACTTATCTGCAAGCCACGGGTTTTCAGAACCCAGGCTTTCCGGGTATGGGCTGCTGGGTCAGTTATGGCTTGGGTAGCATGAATCAAAACCTTCCCACCTTTGTGGTGCTTCCAGATCATCGTGGCTTTGCAAGCAATGGCCCTAAGAATTGGGATAGTGCTTTTCTTCCTTCGCAACATCAAGGAACGATTCTTAAACCGGGTGCCCCAAACCCTATCGAAGATCTTTTCCCTGCGCCTCAAGGCAACTTTATTTCCAAGGCCAGCGCCAACGCTTCCTTTGATATTCTTGGTAAACTCAACCGCGAACATTTGCAATCTAGGGAAGGCGATAGCAGGCTTAATGCCCGCATTCAAAGCTACGAACTCGCTGCGAGAATGCAGCTTGCTGCACCCGAAGCCATGGATATTTCGAAAGAGCCCGCTTACATCCGCAAGCTTTATGGCCTTGATCATAATGTTCAAACCTTCGATAAGGAAATCAATGCCATCGAAGAGATCGATCATTTCTCACGCAAGTGTCTGGTAGCTCGAAGATTGTTGGAGAGGGGCGTGCGCTTTGTGCAAATCTGGTCGGGTTGCGATAATGGTTTCCCGAGGCGTAATTGGGATAGCCATGAAGATATCGAACGCGATCATGGTCCACTTGCAATGGGCATGGCTAGGGGCTCTGCTGCACTTATCCTTGATCTAAAACAGCGTGGCCTTCTTGATGATACTATCATTCTTTGGACCACAGAATTTGGCAGAATGCCTTCTTCTCAAGGTGGTAAGGGCCGCGATCATAATCCTTATTGCTTTACCAATTGGCTTGCGGGCGGCGGTATAAAGGGTGGTGTATCTTATGGCCCTAGTGATGATTTTGGATACAAACCCCAGGATAGAAAAAATCCTACTCAGGTATATGATATCCATGCAACTATTTTGCATCTGCTTGGTATCGATCATACTTTGCTTAATGTTAGGAATAATGGAATCGATCGCAGATTGACCGATGTTCACGGGCATGTGATCGAAAACATTCTCGCTTAAATTTATTTTCTTACCCTATGAAAGGTCTTCCGTCATGGATCCGTTAAAAAAAGTAATTTCGATTGTTCCGACTACCAAAGTTTTATCTCTGATGGATGAGTTTCGGGATTTTGCATTCAAAGGCAACTTTATTAATGTCGCTATTGGCGTGGTCATTGGGGGTGCATTCGGCAAAGTGGTTGATGCATTGGTGAAAAACATTCTTATGCCTTTTATCAGTTTGTTAACCCCGGCAGAAAAAGGTTACGCAGGTTGGACTTTTGTTTTCAATGGGGTTGAAATTCCATACGGAATATTTCTGGGAGAAGTCGTCAACTTCCTCATCGTTGCCGCTGCTATGTTCTTCTTCATCGTAAAGTTTCTTGGATGGATGATGAACGTGAAAAAAGAAGAGCCTGTGGTTGTGCTGACTAAACAGGAAGAACTCCTCATCGAGATCCGCGACTTGTTAAAAGCCAAGGCCTCCTAATTTCTTATCGTCTTATCGAGGCGGTTCTATGCGAAATATATTGCTATCCTTGCTTGTACCCTGCCTTTTAAATCAAATAGTATTTGCTGCAGATGAACCGGTCGATGTTGTAATCTATGGCGGAACCTCTGCAGGCATTAGTGCTGCAATCCAAGCTGCTCGGATGGGAAAAACATCCATCATTATCGAACCTTCCAAGTATTTGGGAGGCTTAACCACAGGCGGTTTGGGCGCTACCGATACAGGCAGCAAAGAAGTCATTGGTGGCATCTCCCGCGAATTTTATCAACGACTTCGCAAACATTACGATAAACCAGAAAGCTGGAATCTCGAAAAGCGTGACTCCTTCAAAGGCTATCGCAAAGATGAAGATGCTATCTGGGCTTTCGAACCGAAGGTTGCCCATAAAGTCCTTCACGAAATGCTTGATGAACACAAAATCAAGTTTGTTCTAAATGAAAGACTCGATCGCACCAGCCCTACTGCGGTTGTAAAAAAAGGCACAGCAATTCAATCCATCAAAATGGAATCAGGCAAAACCTTTACAGGTAAAATGTTCCTCGATGCCACCTACGAAGGCGACCTTCTCGCTGCTGCAGGCATCCCTTTTCATGTGGGTCGTGAAGCTAATGCAAAATATAATGAAACTCTTAATGGCATTCAGAAACAAAAAAACACTCATGGCCATCGCTTTACCGCTAAGGTTGATCCCTATGTAATCCCGGGCGACTCTAAAAGTGGCTTGCTTCAAGGAATTGAAGCTGGCCCACACCCAGAAGATGGTTCCGAAGATCATAGGCTGCAGGCTTACTGCTTCCGTATGTGTATGAGCTTGATTCCTGAAAACCGGGTGCCCTTCCCCAAGCCCGAGAATTATAACGAAAAAGACTTCGAACTTTTGTTTCGTAACTTCGAAGCGGGAGATCTTCGAATTCCTACTAGCATCCTTATGATGCCCAATGGCAAAACCGATACCAATAATAATTTCGCAGTCAGCACCGACTACATTGGTGCCAATTACAAATACCCTGAAGCCTCCTATAAAGAGCGCGAAAAAATCATTGCTGATCATGAACAATATCAAAAGGGCCTGATGTGGAGCATTTGTAATCACCCTCGCGTTCCTGCAAAAGTTCGTGATGAAATGAAGAAATGGGGGCTCGCTAAAGATGAATTCATCGATACCAACAACTGGCCTCATCAAATTTATGTGCGTGAAGCTAGGCGTATGATTGGCGAATATATTATGACCGAACTCGATTGCAGAAAACTCCGCGCAACCCCAGAATCCATCGGCATGGGTTCCTATAACATGGATTCTCATAACTGCATGCGCTATGTCACCCCAGATGGCAAAGTGCAAAACGAAGGCGATATCCAAGTCAGCCCAGGTGGCCCTTACAAAATTAGTTACAAATCCATCACCCCAAAAAAGGAACACGCAACTAATCTGCTCGTCCCTGTTTGCATTTCCTGCTCTCACATGGCCTATGGCAGCATTCGCATGGAACCTGTTTTCTTTATCCTAGGGCAGTCTGCAGCAACTGCTGCCTGTTTAGCCATTGATGCAAAAGTGGATGTACAGGACCTTCCCTACGAAAAACTCAAAACCAAATTGTTGGAAGATAAACAGGTGCTTGAATTTAAAGATGCTGTTCCCAGCCTTCCTGCTTTAGATCCTAAAAAAATGGCTGGTGTTGTCATCGATGATATCCAAGCTACTAAAAAAGGTTCTTGGGGCGAAAGTGCCACCATCGCTGGCTTTGTAGGCAATGGCTACATCCATGATGGTAATGAAGGCCATGGTTCCAAATCTGTTTCCTTCCAAACAAAGCTTCCAACAGATGGAACCTATGAAGTGCGCTTTTATTTTACCTCTAATGGAAATCGGGCAAACAATGTTCCTTTAACCATTGAACATGCTTCAGGTTCTAAAACTGTTTTGGTAGACCAGCGTAAAGTTAACAAGAATGGTTTTGTTTCCCTTGGCAAATTTGATTTTAAAAAAAATGCTGTTGCAACTGTTCTTATCACAAACACCAATACCAATGGCCATGTGGTGGCCGATGCGGTTCAGTTTATTCCGATCCCTTAATTAAATTAAAATTAGCTGGAGTCATTTCGCCCATGACCCGATCTTTTATGCAATTATGGACTCGTGCAGAGTTCGAGGTTTGGAAATCCGCACCCAATAGCCCCCTTATCTATGCAGCAAGTAATCAATTCAAACAACGAGGCTTAACCAAAGGCGATCAGCTCTTTATCGTCGCTTGCTTTGCAGATACATTGCATCTCATGGGCTGCCTAAAGGTTGAAATTGGAACGTTGAACGCAGTTGAAGCTAAAAACCTGCTCCCTAAAGACGCTCATACATGGGCCAAAGATTATGTCTTTCATGATCGATCTCTTAATACCCGAATGCGTTTTGATTTACATGTACCCGTAAGCGTGCTTACTTCTTTTCGGTTTGCAGATGGCACCAACCCAAAGTTCAAAGGGGACGGTTCCGAATTCAAACCTGATCCTCAAACCTTCAGAGGAGTTCGTGAACTTTCCTCTAATACAGCAATCAATCTTGCCAAGCTTTTTGGTGGTAAAGAAGCCCCTAGTAACGATGATACATCTGTAGAATCTGAAAAAATCAGAGCGTTGAGTATTAGGCAGCCATATGCAGAGCGGATACTGCGGGGTGATAAGAAAATTGAGTACCGCACTTGGCCCACGACGCATCGGGGGAAGATTTATATCTATGCTGCGAAGACGCCTGTGCAACTTCCCGGGCATGAAGATCCGCTGGATCCTTTGAAGTTGCCTCGTGGGGTTTTGGTAGGCACTGTGGAAATTATTGATTGTAAAAAAGGCGAAAAGTATTTTGAATGGGCTTTAAGAAATCCGGTTAGGTTCGATCCACCCCGAACCTTTAATGCTTTCCCCCAGGCAGGCTACTTCTACCCCTTCGGTAAACCATGATGTGATTTATGCTAAATTTTAAGATGGAATTATAATTTTTAATTATCTAATTGTATTTGGAATGTTTGATTAGCGTCATCATTAACTAAATATTGAAGTCCAGAAGTTCGTACATCAAAATATTTATCTGGAATTTTAATACTTTTGATTGGTATGGGAATTTCTTTTTTTGTTTGGGACATAAAAAGTAATTCGTCTGAAGAGTGCTTGTTACCTGATGTTATATTTTTGTCTGTTGGCATCTGAAGCATAATTCTGCAGGACCCAACTGGTACGTTTAAAATTTGGTATTTTCCAGACTCATCTATCTTAGATGAGCCCATTCCTTTTTCATGCACAAAGTAAATCGTACCAACAGGAACAATTTTTCCTTTAAAATAAACTTCCCCTTGTACAGAAGAAGTTTTAATTAGATTTAAAGGTGGGGAAAATAAGTTTGGAATAAAAAATAAAAACATTAAAACTAAAAGACATAATAATATTTTGTTATTTGAAAATGAAAATTTTTGAGAAGGTTTTATGTCGTTATATTTTGCAATTGGGCTTTCCGTCATATTGCTATTAAGAATTGAATTTGCTAAGGCTTGCGTAGATTCTTGTTTAGGTATAGCGCTAGGATTATTATTTTTTGGAGATGGAGTGTCTTTGCCTAAATCTTGATTTTCAATTATTGCCGAAATATTTTCTAAAGGAATTGATTCTACGGCAAAATTATGTGTTTTATTTGTTTTTTTCTTTTTAACTTTTACAAGTCTTTTTGCACGCACCCATTTTTTCATACCGTCTTTTTTGACATGGTCATCAGGTTGTAAAAATCGTTCCTTTAGCAGGATTTTAAATTCCCGCCTGCCAATAGGTCCGAAAACTTCACCATTCTTAATGTAAAACCATTTTTCCATAACTTGAAATTAATCCTGAATGACTTCTTGCCCACTTCGTGTAATTTTTTTTGCCATTGCTTTAGATGGGATATTTTCTGTAATAAAAACAACATGTCCATCACCCATTAAAAAATTTGCTCCACCAAGGTGGAAACTATAAAATTCACACATATTTGACCCATTCATCGTATATGGGCCACCTAGAGATCCATCTTGGTTGCAGCCATCAAAATTTGTCCAGGGATAATCTCCAGCCCAACTCCAAGGAAATGCAAAACCGTAATTTAATATTTTCCCTTTTTGGAAAGATACAGGAAAGCCCGCATCTTCTCCAAGGATCATCGTATTTGAAAGTCCGTCAATAATATCTGTTATTCGGACCCCATCGTGTGGATTCATAAAACCAAAATTTTGATCTGGAGGAGGATTTACATAACCTGCAGCCATTTGAACTGGATCGATGTTTAGCATAGGCGTGTAATCTAAAGTAGCATATTTTTGTCCATTCGGTGCTAATGGCATATAACTGTTAATATCTGGTGTAGATAAACATAAAAAGATTTTCACTTTTGTAGTTATTGCAGAAATATTATCAGGCGATGCCCAATAAGATTGTTGGTTGTATTTCTTAAAAACATTTTCTTGTTCAAGATATGGCAAAAGATTTGTTGGCCAGTGAATAGGCGCTTGGCCTCCACTGTATGATCCGGTTAAGGAAGGAAAAGCTTCATGGGTTGTTTGGTAGTTTTGAAACGCAAGTCCTAATTGCTTTAAATTATTTGCGCATAATAATTTACTTGCTGTTTCTCGAACTTTTTGTACTGCGGGAAGTAATAAGCCTATAAGTATTGCAATAATAGCAATTACAACTAATAATTCTATTAATGTAAATCCATTTCTACGAGATTTCATAAGTTATATCTTAATTAACTGGGGAATAATTAATTATTTTAGTATAGTAAAATACTTTTGTAAATTAAATTACCCAACTTGTTTATCAGATTGTTTTACTAAAAATAAAATCTATTTGTTTTATTGAGCTTGCCTCGAGGGGTTTAAGAAATCCGGTTAGGTTCCACCCCCCCCCGCACCTTTAAAGCTTTCCCCCAGGCAGGCTACTTTTACCCCTTCGGAAAACCATGAGTTTATTATCAAATTTGGGTACTTTTAATTTTCTTGTTCTGTTAAAGCCAATCCATTGTGGTGGACATTTCAATTTCCTTTACTTTTTTTCTACTTTTCATCCCCCTCGCCAGAGGAAAATTCGCTTCGCTGGCTAACATTTCAAATGGCACCATTTGCTTTTGTCATTGCCATGCGCAAAGCAGGATCCCATTCTTATTATTGCCCTTAAAGTGTTTGTTTTTTCATTTAGACAAAAAATAATCTAGTATTTTGATTATTTCTTAATTTATTTAAGTTTTATTGACCAATGTTGCTTATGAGTTCCGCTTAATAAATTAGCAGGTGTTTTTCTGCATAATTAAGAATACTTAGTAAGGCCGCCCAATGAAAAGAATTAAAAAAGGATTTACTCTGATTGAGCTTTTGGTGGTGATTTCTATCATAGGAATCTTGATTGGGTTGTTGTTGCCTGCGGTGCAAAAAGTTCGTGAAGCTGCAAACAGGATTCAATGTGCGAATAATATAAAACAATTAGGCTTGGCAACTCAAAATTTTGCAACAACATATGATAGCAAATTACCAACTATAAAACATCAAGTAGCCCCTGGTAGTTATGGCAGCGTGATGGTTGCTTTGATGCCCTATTTAGAACAAGAAAATCTTTACAAAGCCTATAGTATCCCAACAAATATGACTTCCCCTGGAGCTCCTTCTGGGCCTTCTACTAAATACAATGCTACGGTTATTAAGACTCCTTTCGTTTGCCCTTCGGATTATTCTGCCTCCACGGGAACAGGGGCAAGTGGTTGGGCACTAACAAGTTATGCAGGAAATGCATTACTATTTTCAAAAGTTGGATGGTTTTCGGTGGATGACCCTTTAAATTCTAATTTTAATTTAGGAAATATTCCCGATGGTACGTCTAATACTATCGGTTTTGCTGAGCGGATAATGTATACCGAGACAGGAGCAAATAGAGATATGGCATACTTTAAAGGTCCTCAAGGTGCTGAATCATTTAATTATCCTGCATTTGGAATATATCAAAATATTTATCCTATGTATTTTGATGGGAATCCAGCATGGTGGTGGTACAGTTCTTGGAGTTTTAATGGCGGTCCATATCCTGTTCCTTGGGGTGTCAATTCTTATCACAATCAGATTATCTCTGTATGTATGATGGACGGGAGCGTTAGGACATTAAATACAAATATGTCTAGTTTGACATTTTGGCGAGCAGCCTTACCTTCAGATGGTGTTACTTTGCCTGCAGATTGGAATAATTAGCTAACGAATTTCAATTATGAGCGATAATAAAGAAGAACTTAAAGATTTTATTGTGGCCCGTGAAAACCAACGGCCATTGGTAGTCTCACGAGAAAAACTTGTCCTTTTAGTTAAAGAGCTTGAAATAAAAGGTGAAGATCTCATTTATTGCGATAAACAAAAATTTTGGAAAAAAGCTAGAAATGTAAAAGGGTTAAGGTCGCTGATTGCTCGCTTGGAGACAGGGACGAATGATGATTCTTCTGATCCAGACCAAGATCTTGGGCGGGAAGAGGATCTGATGGATGATATTTTATTTAAAAAAAACGAAGAAAAGGAATTACCTGTGCAGAGGTTTGTCCCTCTTCCAGAAATATTGGCTACCAAGTCTTTGCAGGAAAATAAACCTGAAATCATAAAAGTTTCTAAACCGGTTGTAGTTTCTAATGCAGAAAAAGACGAAGCTTGGATTCAAAGTATGGAGAAATTCTCCTTTAAAGATTCATCCATTAAAACTTGGGTGCAGTATTGGATCATTTTTTGTTTTTTAATGGTGCTGGTATATAACTTTTATCCCACTTCGGGAAATTTAACTATCAAAGGTTATATTCATGGGAAAATAAGTTGTGATGGTGAATTGTTAAAAAATTTAACCATTGGGGCGAAAGGTGCCGATAGCGAAATTTTTGGTTTTGTTGATCCGGATGGAAAGTATCGCATAATAAATCCTCCAAAAGGAAATTTTAAAATAAAACTTCTGCCTTTAATGCCAGTACAACCTAATGCACCATCCCCATTGAGTATGCAAAAGAAAGATCCTCAAGATAAGAAAAAAATTCCTGAAGTGATTTATGCTAAATATGAAACTTATGAAAATGATTTTAGCATGGAATATTCAGGGGGAGTCAAACAATTGGATATCGAATTGAAATCGAAGTGATTATAAATCGCCTATTTTGTTGGCTGCAAGGTCTCTAAATAGATGATTAGAATTTAGGAATCCTCAATATTTATTGCTTGTACTTTCTCAATTGAATTTTTCCGCTACAAACACTATAATTTTGATGTGGATGCCCCAGAATCTTTTGCTTAATGGAATTTTTCTTGTCCGATAAATTCGATACCACTCAGCATGTGGAAAAACTGCTTCAACTTCTCAAAAAAGGTGATGAGAACTCTAAGATTAAAATCATTGAGTTTTCTTTTAAACGCTTTGGAAAATTAGCCAAGCGTATGATCGCTTCCTACCCTCTTCTTCGCACCAAAGCAGATACCGATGATCTTCTTCAAAACTTTATCATTCGCCTAAGCAAAGCTATCGATTCAATTGTGCCAAAAAATAGTTTAGATTTCTTTCAGCTTGCATCTGTATTAATGCGTAATGAACTAATCGATATGGGTAGAAAATTATTTGGCAAAGATGGCGCTAAGAAGAATTTTGAACAATCCACCGATCCCAAATTTCTCGATGCTAAGGAACCAGGGGAAGGGCCTTCAGGCATTTCAGAGTGGGTCGAATTTCATGAATCAATCGGTAACCTTCCCGATGAAGAAAGAGCTGTTTTCCAACTCATCTTTTACCAGGGCTTCAGCCACGACGAGGTTTGCAACCTCCTCGGGATTTCTATCAAAACTGTTTTCCGCAGATGGACCAAAGCTAAATTAATCCTCTCAGATAAGTTCGTTTAAATTAGCTTGAGATGATATTGCCACGGAAAAGAAGAAGAAAAGACAGTTTTGCCAAGGAAAAAGGCAGAAGCAGGGCTACAGAAAAGACAGGCAGAAGAAAAGACATAAGCAGTGCCACGGAAAAAAAAGAAGGAGAAAAGACAAAAGATTAGCCACGGAAGGACACGGAATTTCACGGAAAAAGACAGAAGCAGAAACACGGAAAAGAAGTAGAAAAGACAGAAGATAAGACGCGGAATAAAAGAGGAAAAAATTAACTAGGCAATAAATTGATGGAATTGGAACACAAAGAAATTACAGAACAAATCATCGGCGCTTCTTTTGAAGTCTTTCGAGAGCTTGGTTACGGGTTTTTAGAACGAGTTTATCAGCAAGCCATGAAAGTGGAATTGGAGCTAAGGGGATTCAAAGTTGAAATCGAGGTTGATGTTGAAGTGCAATACAAAAATCAGGTGGTTGGCAACTATCGGGCTGACATCCTAGTCAATGATTGCGTGCTCGTAGAACTTAAAGTATCCCCTTCAATGGATAGTCGGGATGAAGCACAATTATTAAATGAATTGAAAGCAACGGGAATCAAGGTAGGTCTACTTCTCAATTTTGGAAAACAAAAAGCAGAGTTCAAGCGTCTTGTGTTCTGATTCCCTTTTCTTTTCCGTGCATAAGTCTTCAGCTTAAAAACTGTGTCGCTTCTTACACTGCAACCTAATTTGTTAAGTCAATTCATATTCTTTTCCGTGTCCTTCCGTGAAAT
>Ga0208482_1000389_pt1 | contig 14264 bp, 12 predicted proteins | sample LakMenEpi26Sep10_FD_150737 | JGI IMG/M metagenome (GOLD analysis project Ga0208482, IMG submission 150737) | Freshwater microbial communities from Lake Mendota, WI - 26SEP2010 deep hole epilimnion (SPAdes) | ecosystem: Environmental > Aquatic > Freshwater > Lake > Epilimnion/Euphotic zone ... | reverse complement strand
TGGCAAGTTATATTTACCAAGAAAGTTTAAGACCGGGCTTACTGCCCCTCATGATAATTGCATTGATGTGTTCAGTCAGGATCTTGGTTTTGTTGCAGATATCAAAAATGGTGAAGTGGTTGGGTACGATGTTTTGGTTGGTGGTGGCATGGGAAAGACCCATGGTAAAGCTACGACTTTCCCGCATTTATCCATTCCTATTTGTTATGTGCCCCGGGAAGATGTGCTTAAAGGTGCTGAAGCTGTGATCACTCTTTACCGCGATCATGGCAACAGGGCGGATCGTAAAAGGGCACGTATTAAGTATCTGGTTGCAGATTGGGGCGTTGAGAAGTTCCGCGAAGTTTTGAAAGGCTATCTGACCAAGCCATTGGTGTTGCCAAAAAACATCCAGATCACGGGATATGAAACCCATCTTGGCTGGCATGCCCAAGGCGATGGGAAATTCTTTTATGGTGTAAGCGTTGAGAGTGGTCGTATCAAGGATGAAGGCGATTTTAAACTGCGTACCGCTTTACGAACGATCATCACCAAGTTTGATACCGAAGTAAGGTTGACTGCAATTCAGGATATTTTGATTTGTGATCTGCCTGAAAGTGCCAAGCAGGAGATCGAAGCTATTTTGACCAGCCATGGGGTTAAGAAGCCACAGGATCTTTCGAATATCCAGAAGTACAGCCTTGCCTGCCCAGCGATTCCAACTTGTGGGTTGGCGATTTCTGAATCAGAAAGGGCATTGCCCGGGGTCATCGATGAGATGGAAGTAGTTCTTAACGAATTAGATTTGGCGAATGAGATTATTAATATTCGAATGACAGGCTGCCCGAATGGTTGTGTCCGTCCTTATCAAAGTGAAATAGGTTTTGTGGGTCGAAGTGGTGAAAAGTACATGGTCTTTGTTGGTGGTCATGTGAATGGCACCCGTCTGAATTTCATGTTGAAGGATTTGGTATTGAAGTCGGATATCGTTCCGATGTTCCGCCATCTTTTTGTTGATTTCAAAGGTAAAAGAGCACAGGGCGAAACCTTTGGAGATTACTGTAATCGATTGGGCAAGGATTATTTGTTAACGCTTCTCCCTGCCAAGGCATCCTAAGAACGCGAGAGCTGCAATGAAAGTTTTAGTAGTAGGCAAAGGCGGGCGTGAACACGCCTTGGCCTGGAAGTTATCGCTTTCCCCGCGTGCAAAGGGAATCTTTTGTGCGCCTGGTAATCCTGGTACAGCAGCATTTGCAACCAATGTTTCAATTGCATCGGATGATATCAAAGGCTTGGTGGAATTCGCCAAGGCCGAGAAGATTGGCTTGACAGTGGTGGGCCCTGAAGATTCATTAGCACTTGGAATTGTAGACGCATTTAAAAAAGAAGGGCTACCAATTTTTGGTCCTTCGAAATTAGCTGCTACTTTGGAATCTAGCAAGGCCTTCGCAAAGACTGTTATGCATGATGCCAATGTGCCTACCGCAGACTTCAAGATTTGCGATCACCCTGATCAGGCGAAAACTTGGATTTCAACCCGCAGGTATCCTCTGGTAGTGAAGGCCGATGGCCTTGCAGCAGGTAAGGGCGTGATCGTTTGCTCCACTCAGGAAGAAGCCCTTAAAGCGGTTGAACGGATCATGGTGAAGGAAGAGTTTGGCCGAACCGCTGGTCGCCAAATTGTTTTGGAAAAACGCATGGTTGGCCAAGAACTTAGTGTGCTTGCCATTGTTTCAGGCAGGACCATCATCCCGCTTGAGCCCTGCCAGGATCATAAGGCTATCTTTGATAATGACCTCGGGCCTAATACAGGCGGGATGGGTGCATATTGCCCTGCGCCTTTGGGCACGAAGGAAATACTCGATCAAATTGATACTGAAGTTTTGGTTCCTACCGTACATGCGATGAAGCGTAAAAGAATGCCATTTCATGGAATTCTTTATGCAGGGATCATGGTTACTGGGCAGGGCGCACGGGTACTCGAATTTAATTGCAGAATGGGCGATCCCGAAACCCAGCCCCTGATGATGCGCTTGCAGACCGATCTATTGGATCTACTCGAAGCTGCAGTTGAAAATAGACTTGATGAGTTTGAAGGTAAGATCGCTTGGGATCCCAGACCCGCAGTTTGCGTGGTTCTTGCTGCAAAGGGTTATCCTGGGGTTGTTGATAAGAATCATACGATTACAGGGCTTCACGAAGCTGCAAAGCTGAAGGATGTTCAAATCTTTCATGGCGCAACCAGGTTTGATTCAAGAAATATTGTTACCGATGGTGGTCGGGTGTTGAGCGTTACAGCCTTGGGTGATGATATGATTGCTGCGAGGGCTAAAGCTTACGAAGCAGTGAACTTGATTAAATTTAGTGGCATGCAATATCGAACCGATATAGGTTTGAAGGCCCTTGCCCCATTGCCTTTCCCTATCAAAGAAATTGCTCCCGAGGTTACGGAAGAACCGGTTGTCGAGCCCGAAGTTTGATTAATATTAGGCTTCTTCTGTAAATCCAAGTGCATTCATCATAAGCCCATGCACATTAGTCATGGGCATTTTTCCCAAAGGTGGGGCAGGGCCATCTCCTGCCAATAAAGCACAATCTTCATCGTTGTCGCAAACCAAGCCATGGCTTCCTTTTACCAAAGATTGATCCAATGGGATTACATCCATCAGTGTTCGGAACCCAAGCTTTTTGCCCAAGAGTTTTCTGATCACTTTAAGTTTGGGGAAAAGTAACTTGGGGTCGAAGAACAATTCGCAAGGGTCGTAGCCTGGTTTTCGATGGATATCCACGGTGCGGGCGAAATCTGGAGCCCTACTTTCATCAAGCCAGTAAGGGTAAGCAAACCATTTGTTGTTTTCGGAGAGTGCAACAAGTTCGCCTGAACGCTGATGAGCAAGCCCCATGCTTTTCTTTCCTTCCTCATCGAGAATTATTTTGATGCCTGGTGTTTCTTCAAGAATCGCCCGTACTCTTGGAATATCTTTGGAATCTTTGATGTAGATATGTGCAAGTTGATGATCACAAACAGTAAATGCCCTGCTAGCAAAAAAATCGATGGTCTCACCAAAAGGCCCGTCTCTGCATACTAGAAAACCATTCTTCCTGAGCACCTTGTTGGGCTCTATCGCACTTTGCACATTGCAATGCCCGTATTCGCTTACGATCCAAACTCGGGCACCTTTGGCTTTAGCAGCGTTTAAAATCGGTTCGCAAGCCTGATCCAATTCTCTTGTTAATTTTGGCATATCTGAACCTGTGGGCCCAAAACGTTGCGGGTCGTAATCAAGGTGTGGCAAATAGGCGAGGGTCAAATTGGGCGTTTCATGCGTAATTATTTCTGCAGTTGCCTGGGCTATCCAGCGTGTGCAGGGCAGCCCTGCCATCGGCCCCCAGAATGATGGGAAGGGGAAGGCCCCCAGCTTTTTTTCCAATCCCTCTGTCAGTTCTTGTGATGATCCTGAAATGCCGAAGGCTTTATTGCCATCGGCGCCATAATAGGGCTTGGGAGTAACGCTGATATCGACATCAGCGCCTTGGTTAAACCACCAGAACATTTTGGCGCATTTGAAGGATGAGCCCTGAGCTTGAGCAAGTCGCGAGGCGGTTTTGTAGATGGGTTCGGCTTGGATGAGATGGTTGGATTGTTGCCAAAAGCGAACTTCTGCAGTGTCGCGAAAAAACCAGCCATTTCCAACTATTCCGTGGACAGAGGGCTCTTTTCCGGTAAGGATGGTCGCCTGACAGGTTGCAGTGACTGCGGGGAGCGATTCTTTTAAAGGGCGCATCCAGCCATTTAATGCAAGTTGTTGCAGTTTTGGTGCGAATTTGAGCAGTTTTGGGGTAAGACCAACGGCATTGATCAGGACTAGTGGTTGGGGGTTTTTCATAAAAGCCTTTTTTCTGCAACTCTGATATTGGTTTTATACCCAATCTTTTCTTATAATTTCGACACCGTGACGGAACATGATTGTTTAACAAAATGAGGAAGATTGTGAACCAGAATTATCTCTTTACCAGTGAATCCGTTTCTATGGGGCATCCCGATAAGGTTGCCGACCAAATCAGTGATACCATTTTGGACTTCTGCTTGCAGCATGATCCCAAGAGTAGGGTAGCATGTGAAACCCTTGTTACAACAGATTATGTTTGTGTAGCGGGAGAAATAACCACTACAGCGCCACTTACCAGAACGGTTGTGGATAAGCTTGTAAGAGGCATTATTCGAGAAATTGGCTATGTAGATCCAACAATTGGCTTTGCAGCAGATACTTGCCAGATTGAATGCAAGTTGCATTCGCAATCGCCTGATATCTCGGTTGGTGTAGATGGTGGCGGTGCGGGCGATCAAGGGATGATGTTTGGTTTTGCTTGTGAAGAAACTAAATCCTTAATGCCTCTCCCCATCTTTTTGGCCCATCGCTTGGTTGAAAATCATGCAAAGTTAAGGGCAAGCGGCAAGCTTAATTTTGTTCGCCCTGATGCCAAAAGTCAGGTAACCATCGAATATAAACCAGATGGCACCCCAAATCGAATTCATACCATTGTGCTTTCCACTCAGCATGATGAGAGTGTTGTTGAGGTGAAAAAGAAGAAGAAGGTCTTCTCTGATAAAGCTCGTGAAGAAATTCTCAATACTTTGATCATCCCAACCTTGAAGGCCGAACGACCTGATTTGGTCGATGCGAAAACCAAGTTTCACTTTGTCCCAGTTGGTGAGTCGGGCAAAAAATATCCAAGTGATGTTATTTTGGTCCATATTAACCCCACTGGCATCTTCCTTGAAGGCGGCCCTCACGGTGATTGCGGCCTTACTGGTAGAAAAATCATTGTAGATACCTACGGCGGCATGGGTCGTCATGGTGGTGGTGCATTCAGCGGTAAGGACCCAACAAAGGTTGATCGCTCTGCAGCTTATATGTGCCGTTATATTGCCAAAAACATTGTTAAAGCAGGCCTTGCATCCAAGTGCGAAGTTCAGCTTTCTTATGCGATTGGTTACCCTGATCCGATCAATATCTGGGTTAGCACCTTTGGTACTGCAAAGCATGGCTTAACCGATGATAAGATTGCTGCTCTTATCAGCAAGACCTTCCAGTTAACGCCTAAGGGAATTATCGAAACGCTGAATTTGCGCAGGCCGATCTACAAGGAATCAGCGAGAAATGGCCACTTTGGTCGTGAGCTTGCAAACTTCACTTGGGAAAAAACCGATAAGGCAGCAGCTTTGCGATCTGCTGCAGGCTTGAAGTAAGCGTAAACGAGTTAGCTAAATTAAGGGCTTGCGTTGTGAGGCATTTGCTTCCAACGCAGGCTTTTTTTCTTTGGTAGTAGAACAAGACCCGCACCCGCCGCCACTGCTGCAACTTCCGCAGCCGCCTTCCTTCGAACCACAATTACCCGACCCGCAGGATCCCGCATCTTCTACGGGTGATTCATCATGATCATCATCTTGATTTGGTTGAGTAATGTTTTCGACATAGATATGCAGGTCGAAATCTTTGGATAGCTTTGAGATCAAATCTCGAACATCTGTTTTTGGGCTTGTTGCGAGATGAAGGACTGCATGTTTGCCATCGAATAGTAATTCTGCATCAAGAATTGAAACGGGCAAAGCTAAGGCAAGGGAGATGTTTTTAGCGGCCTCAATGATGAGAGATGATTTTGAATGGTTTAGTTGAACTAACGAATCATCTTGGGCGGTGAGTGTACCGTAAAGCTTTCCTACGGTAGTATTGGGTAGGAACTTGGCAATGATGGGTGTAGAAGGGGAAAGAATTTCGCCCGTTTCTTTACCCCTGTGGGTTTCAATGATTACGAGATCGCCTTTGAGAAGTTGCAGAGGTTTCTGGGCGTGAAACCTGCCGAATTCTCCTGCTTTACCGTAGCGAACTAAATACTCAGAGCAAAAGGCATTCATGATTATTCTTGGGTTAAACCGAGGAATTCATGCATGTATTTGTCGTACTCGGCTTGTCCGCGTTCAGAACTTAGATCGAGCCTGAGTTCATTGATAACCTTGATGCTGTAATTTTTAACCCATTCGCTCCAGCAATCGGCGCAGATGGCTTCAAAGATTCGTTTGCCAAGTTCATCGTTTAAAGGTGGTGCGGGAAGTTTTCTTGCCCTTGAACCAACCATGCAACCAGGCCGGGTGCACTGCATGTTACCCATGGCATCGCCTGCGCCAGTGCTGATTGGTGCAACAGTTTTTTTTGATTCAGGAACAGGTTCGCCCAACTCTTTAAGCATACGAGCCATTTCATCCCGGGGCATGTTGTCGCCTCTTTCGTCAGCAATCTGGAAACCTTTTTGCAGAGTGGTGATAGCCTCGGCTTTTTTATCGAGGGAAAGAAGTGAGTTGCCCAGAAGTTGAAAAACCTTGGAGAATTGCGGGCTAAGGATCAAGGTTCGGTTGAAAGACGCAACTGCTTCTTCAAACTGTTTGTTTTCCATGTAGAGTTGGCCCAAACGATAATGGCCCAGTTCGTTATCTGGATCATCGTTGGCCATCTTCTGAAATTGCGCAATACGGTTCTCTAAATCTGACATTATGAAAAGCTCCAATGAATATTCAAAATACAAACAATAAGGGAAGGCCAAAAGACCCTCCCCTATTATTGTAAAGAACTATTCGCAAAGAGGATAACTATTTAGGCTCGAGAACAAGAAATGGTGTTTCTTGCTTGATGGTGGTTTTGGTTCGAGTCAGGTTGTCGGTAACAGAAACTTGGATGGTAAATCTACCTGGCCTGTTTGGTCGTATGGGTACGGAGATGGGGAAAATATCTTTAAATTCTTCGGGAATGTCTTTGGCTTCGCCGCTAAAAGGCTTTGATAAGGTTGGTACCCCTGCCTCATCAAGGATGCGAACGGTAAAAGAGAGATTGGGTTTTCTGGTTTGTGCATCTGCTTCAAAACCAGTTACGCAAAATCGGAGAATAAATTCCTGCCCAGGTACGCCCACCGGAGGGGCTGGGAAATTATTTTCATATGTCATATGCCATAAAACAAATCCCAGGGACTTAGGCAAAACCTCAAAAGATTGAGTTAGCATGGCTGTTCTTTTATCGGTTAAATCTGTGAGGATTAATTTGTAGGTGTAAGTTCCTGCGGGCATTTCCAAACTTATCGGTACAGCAGCATACGCAGGCAATCGGGAACCCCCTAAAGGATTAAAGGCGGGAGTCTCTTTGGGAGCAGTTTTTATTATGCTTTTACCATCTTTGTTGAAGAGTTCACCAGCAAGGCTGTAAAACGCCTGACCTATTGCATCAATCTTCAAACCATTGATATCAAACGCCAGTATGAAGTTGTCTCCTGGATGATATTTCTTCGAATCGGGCCTGTTGGCACCATAGATTCCCATGGGCGCACGAATATTTAAAAACTCGAGCGGCGCAACCGCTTGTTGGCCTGTTGTCATAAATGCTATTACTGCGATAGACTGCCACATGCCTGTCACCTCATGGTCACGAAAGATAAATTCTTAGCATATTGTGTTCTTTTGGTGCAAAACTTAGCTAGATCAGTTTTTGATTAGATAAAAACAATTTTGAAAATTATTTCAACAAAACTTGTCAAGACCCATAGTTCGGTGTTATGAATAGATTATCTTCGTTGATGAATTCATTTCATTAGCGGAGACGGATCGCGCTAGCGTGGTGCGATTTACAGAAGTCCCGAGTCAGGGCAACTGGGTTTAGCCCGGATTAGGGAAAGTTCTATTGAAAGGGAGGTGTTCGTAATGTGTAAAAGGATCCAGGTAAGGCTGCTTTAAGGCGGCTGACGGGCTGTCCGTCAAAGCAGCCTTGATACGTTAAGACCCCGGAAGATCTATTCCGGGGTCTTTGGTTTTTATAGGAAGCGTTTTTTTATGATGCATTTGCTAGAGGCGATTCTTGAGCATCTTTTTCAAGCAACAATCTTTTGATCATCTTTTCTTGATATGCAAGCGTGTAGGATCCACATTGCGGGCAAGGGCATGATTCCTGCCTTTGCTTTTCAAATACTGTATTGGATTTGGGAACATCCCAACTTTTTCCACAATGCGAACAAAGAATAAGGCTTTTTGATATACCCATTTCACCACCATGAAGAAATAACACCTTAAATCACGAGGTGTCTATATCTATTTTATCGGGATTGTACAACCCAATCTTGAGCCAATTAATCAAAGCAATGTAAAGGTGTTTGCTTTGGGAAGATTAGGGCGATGAACATTGCGCTTTTAGAAGTGTCCGGGGCTTCCTTCAACCTTGAAACCCTTGAACCCTTTGCAAAATTGAAATTGCCATACGCTTATGGGTTGACCATTCTCGTAATACCAAAATGAAGGCAATTCTTCGACGCTTTCAAAAGCTTTTCTCGCCTTAGGCGAAACAATTCCAATCACAAGAAAATCTTTTCCAAGGAAAGCTTCAGGATGGTCGATGGGGTTTTGCCAAAGATCATACTGGCTGTGTCGATCGCCATTGACCAAGCCGATGGAATAGGCTTGTGGGTGGCCTGAGCAGTAAAATCCGACTTCTCCAGGTACATTCCAACTGCCTCCTGCAAGGATGGGTTCCCGACCGGTGGAAGTGGTAATGTCTGCGCGCAATCTATCAATTTCCTTGGCGACGGAAACCCAACCACGGAGCCTGCAAGTAGGGTCAAATTTTCGAAGAGGGAAGGGGTTGGCCTTGGAAGGGGTTTCAGCGATCAATAAAAAGAGGGGCCTGATCCATTCGCTTTGGTGCATAAAAAGGGAGATTGCAAGACCAAGAGCTATGAAGGTGGGGACAAAAAATTTGCAGCAGTTTATTAGAAAGCGATTTTGCCCTGCCAGGATTTCTTGCATATGAAAGATAATGAGCACTAACCCTGAAAGATAAGCTGTAACGGGCCAGTTCATTTCTCCGCCCCCGGTTTTTGGACTGAATCCAAAAAATACCAAGAAGGTGACCGCAGACATCCACCACAAATATTGCTTAACTGCATTTTCTTGCAACCACGGTCTGAAATGCCACATGGCCCAAGCCCAGAGAATAAACCAGTAGCCTAGCAGCAGCCCGAATTGCTGCCCTAGATAAGTCAGAGGTCCCATCCATTGGATTCTTGGACCCTGATGCATTCCTGCGAGGGCGCTAACATGATGAAAAGAAACCCAGTTGTTTTGGATGTTCCAAATGAGAATGGGCAGCGAGAAAAAAGCTGCGGTGAATCCGAGTACCCATGGCCCCGGTTTAATGAAGTAAATTCGATATTGTGGCGTGAATAAGAAAAAGCATGCCAGCGACCCTATCCATAAAATCATTGTGTATTTTGCAAGAATCCCAAATCCAACAGCCGCCCCCGCAGCAAACCAAGCCCAACTTTTATCCTCAAATAATGCCATGTAACCAAACACCAGGGCCCATATCCAAGCGCAAGTGTAAGGCGCATCGATCGTAATCAGCGATGAGGCTGCAGCGATGGGGGGTAGGGAAATTGCGATGATCACTGCAGCGAGTGAAACTCGCGCATTGGAGGTTGCTTTTAATGTAAGAACAAAAATACCCCAGATAAGCAGGGTGCCACATACCACTGCGGGAAATCTTACTGCGGGCATTTCGGACCCACAAATAGAAATGCTAAGAGGGCCAAAAACATCACGGCCCATGCGGATAAGCCACGAAACCAGGGGGCCTTTGCTGTAGTAACTCCAATCCAGATGGCGCGACCAATCCCAATAGTGGGCCTCATCAGGAGCTAGGTTTAATGGGCAGAAGAAAAGCAGGTAGATCAGATGCAGTAATCCTGAACCGAGGATCAGGGCGTAAGCGATCCATTTGATTCCAGCTTGGTCGTCTTGTTTATCCTTAACCATGAGTTCTCAGCTATTTTGGACAAGTTTCAAATCAATTCAATGGCTAAATATTAAGCCATGATTGCTTTTACGAAACCTATTCGGGCAAGGTCAATACGGTTAAGGTTGTAAAGCACAAGAATAGTAGATTGAGCGAAACTGGGGTATTTGCTGTCGATTTAAAAAGTGGTCTGGTATGCGTTTGGCTCCTTTGGTAAAAATCGGTCAATAGTTAGGATTGGTGGATTGTTAAAACTTGTTGACTTTTTCGAGGCGATAAATCATGCGGAATCTTTTAGCTCTTGCAGCTTTTTGTGTTATTACATTTGCAACTGTCGGGTATTTTCAAGGTTGGTATATGGTGAAAGCTGATATTACCTCAGATGGTAAACGCAATATTAACATTGATTTTAACACTAAAAAAATCACCTCAGATATTGGTAAGGGCACTGAATTTGTGCAAGAGAAAATAAAGACCATCGAAGAAAACGAAAAGAAGAATGTGAAGTCCCCTGAATAATCAGGATCTGCTGCAAAGCGTTAATCGTTTAAATAATTTATTAGTTTCTGGGCGCATGCCTCTCCAAATGCTGGGTCGTTGATGTGCATATCCATCTCGATATATTCCACATCGGGGCTCAACCATAATTTCAAGCTTTCCCTTAATGCCTGATTGGCTTGCGGCCACCAAAACGGCTGGCCCAAGGCATCCAATGCCGAGATTCCACGAAGTGGAAAAATGATCGCAGTAGGTCCCTTTGCAGCATTCGCTTTCAGCGCGATTTCTTTACCCAGTAAATCATTTTCTTCGGGCGTAGTGCGCATGAGTGTGACATTTGAATTGTGGGCATAAAGCCTTCGGCTACGAAATTTTTCGGGCACTGTATCCATGGGGCCAAAGTTTACCATATCCAATGCTCCCACTGAAATAACCTGGGGAATGCTCATAATCCCTGCCGCTGTAAGTCTTTCATTCCCCGCACTCAAAATCCCGCCGACCAATTCATCCGCAAGCTCGGTGGTGGTGATATCTAGTACACCTTTGATTAGGCCATCTCGAATGAAAGATTCCATGGTTAATCCACCCGTACCCGTGGCGTGAAAAACTAAAACCTCCTTGCCTGATTGTTCAAGAATATTTCGACCCAATTCAACGCATGGTGTGGTAACACCAAACATAGTTGCAGCAAGCAATGGTTTTTCCAAAGTAGAATTTATAGCAGGCGCATTTAGCATTCCAGCCATTGCATGGGCTGCATTTGAAAGAACTTTTGTACTGATGCGATTGAGCCCGCAGATATCAACAACGGAATGCATCATGGTGATATCTTTGACCCCTACAAAAGGGCGCACTTGCCCGCTTGCCAAGGTGCTGACCATGATTTTCGGAATGCCAAAGGGAAGGGCGCGCATTGCAGAAGTACCCAGAGTGGTACCTGCAGACCCTCCCATGCCAAGTACCCCATGGATTTTGCCTTGATTGAAAAGATCGAGAGCAATCTTGGCCAATCCCTTGGCAGCGGCTTCAACAGCCTCGCCTCTGTTTTTTTCAAGTAGAACTTTTTTGAGGGTGGTTCCCGCAGCTAAAAAAACATCTTCACGAGAAATGTCTGGAGTGAAAAAAGGGGGATTCAAAACACCTGCGTCTGCACAAATGCAATGAATTCCCTGTTTTTCAAGAAGGGATTTGAGAAAGGCAAACTCGGCGCCTTTGGTGTCGAAAGTTCCGGGTAGAAATACATTCATGCGAATACCTTTTCTGATGGTTCAGAGAAAGTATACGCATTTTAGTTTTGTATTTGGGCTGAAAAGTTCCAACAAAGCAAGTTTATCAAACTTAATAGCGAATAATCGTATCAATGCTCATACGGAAATCTTGAAGGAACTGATTTCCTACGACTGCCCAATCCAGGCCAATCCCTGATTGCACCCTTTCAGACCATTTGTAACGAAGGCCAGGCCCTAGAGTGACAACGCTTTTTCCGCCAATGGATTGACCACCAAAGTTTACGAGATCAACGCCATCAAAATTAAAAGAGCTTTGCCCGCCCTTGGTGTAGATGAACCAGTTGAAATTCACCATGGGATAGAATCGATGCCAGTTTAAAATATCGTAGTCGATTTGGGCGCTAAGATTTAAATAGTTGGAACGGGCATTGTTGGTGGAAATATTCCAATTAAGAACGCTCAGAACATCAAAGCTACCATAGGAACTTCGCCCAAAACTGTGAGCCGCCGAAACATAAGGCGTAAGCGAAAGATTGCCTGTGTTTTGGAATGCCCGTTGGGGCCCGCTGGGGATTTCAAAAGTAAGACCAGTGGCAGCGACAAGGTTGTTCTTTTCATCGCGCCAGAAAGTCCATTTAGGCCCAAGCCATAATTCTGAAAAACTGAGGTCGCCATTAAACCCCCCTTGTTGATCGGTCGGGTTCAGCGAAATCCAGCCAAATTTATTGATAACAAAGGAAAGCCGTTCGGTGATTGCAACTCTTGCTTGGCCGCCCAGATAATTTACATTACCGCCTTTAAGCGTGTTATTGCTCCCTGGAATTGTCTGATACATATACATAGGCTTCACTTCGGTAAGAGCCCTAGGGTCTTCGAAGAGAAAAAGATTGGTGGTGGGGCTGGCGAAATTATCGAAGGCGTGGTCGCTTTCAAAAAGCTTTCTGCTAGTAGTGCCCGAAAAAGGGCCATTGCCCATGTACTCGCGTGCTGATTCCAGAAAATTCGGATTATTGGTTGCTGGCCTATCCAATGGCATGCCCGTTGAACCAGGCACATAAGGAGAATTATTTCCAAATCCTGAAGGAGGAGGATTACCAAACCCTGAAGGAGGAGGATTACCAAACCCTGAGGGAGGTGGGGGATTTCCAAACCCTGGAGGGGGCACATTGCTAGGAACTGCAGGTGGTACCCCGGGAGTTAATGCACCTGAAGGCACAGGCGATTGCTCTACACCCTGTGTTAAAGTAATAGGGCTGCTATTCGTTCTTACAGGTATTGAAATAGGTTGGCCTATAGCAGCAGCACCCCCCGCTGTTAGTGCGGATCTGTTAGATCCATTCCATACCCCTTCCTGACTATAAACAGCACTCGAGGAAACGAAAATCCCCAAACATACCAATGCTTTTTTCAAGTAATCATTATTACTCATATTAATCTCTCCATTGGAACTAATATAAAATTAATTCCCAAGCAATCTTTACTGATGATAAACAGAGGCTTTTTCACAGTTTTCCAAAGCCCTAACTTTAATCTTCTGTATTACCTACCACTTAACCCATTATTTCAGATAAACTATCCCAAGTAGGCGTTCTCTTAACTTCTTCTTAAGGTTTGACAAGATGAAAAAGCTTCTTATTCTAAGACTTTTAATTCTGTTGGTAATTGGGGCAAGTTTGGCAAACCTGGCTCGGGCCTGGTGGGTTAATGGCCATGCTACTCTCGTTGAAGCTGCAGTTTCTGCACTTCCCGATGATATGCCCGAATTCTTTCGAAAGGCAGGTAAAGCCCTTGGTCATTTCGTTGGCGACCCCGATCGTTGGAAAAATCCCAGTGCCAAATTCCTTCGAGCAGGTACCTCCGCAGATCATTTTCTCGATCTTGAAGATGTCGAAGGGAAAGACCTTCCCTCGGATAGATATCAAGCGATTGAGTTGCTGCAATCCATAAAAAAACGACCCGAAAAAGTCGGTATGCTTCCCTATGCAATCATGGAAAACTATGAACGCCTTGCTTGTGCCTTTTATGATTTTAGGCAAGACCCAGAGAACGAAGCCATTCGTTGGAAGTGCCTATTGCATGCAGGGGTGATGGCACACTACACCACCGACCTTTGCATGCCTTTGCATACCACTGTAAATTATGATGGCATGAAAATCGATGGGAAGATTAAGCAGAAGGGTATCCATGCGAGGCTTGATAGCTTTCCTGAGAAGTTTAATTTTAAAGCGATGGACCTCGCCAAGGGACTGAAGGCAAACAAAATGGATTCAGATGTGGTTTGGAATAAAGTCATCGAATCGATAAGGGATTCACATCGCCATATTGCAACTTGTTATGAATTGGATCTGAAAAACAATTTCACCGAACCTACCGAGGAAAGTAGAAAGTTTGTTTCAGAACGCTGCAGGATGGGGGTTCAATTGACCATGGATATTTGGTATAGCGCCTGGCATAAAAGTGCAACCATGCCAAAGCCATATTAAAAAAAGAACCCCCAAGGAGTTGGGGGTTCTTTTCGCCCAAGAATAAACTCCAAGGGAGTTGAAGGTTATTCTCGGGCAGGGGGGTACAACTAAAAAGTAATTTCCATGCCAAGGGTGATCCCTTGCATCCAAAGGTCGGTGCTGTTGAAACTAAAGGTAGGTTGCCCATTTCCAACATTAAGGTCGATGGTAGAACCCGGCCTCGAAACACTTGACCAATATATAATGTTGTAACCAACATATCCTTT
>Ga0208482_1000384_pt1 | contig 14414 bp, 14 predicted proteins | sample LakMenEpi26Sep10_FD_150737 | JGI IMG/M metagenome (GOLD analysis project Ga0208482, IMG submission 150737) | Freshwater microbial communities from Lake Mendota, WI - 26SEP2010 deep hole epilimnion (SPAdes) | ecosystem: Environmental > Aquatic > Freshwater > Lake > Epilimnion/Euphotic zone ... | reverse complement strand
AATAAAGCGAATTGTGTTTGCATTCATGACCCGGCTTGGCCCAATTTGAAATCTCATAATTTTGCAAGCCGTGTGCCGACAATGCGTCATCGCACAACAAATATTTATCTGCTTGATCATCGTCATCTGGGTGACGGTCTGGTTGGGTAGCCAAAACGGTGTTCGCTTCAACTGTCAGGCCGTACGCAGAAACATGCGGTGGATCAAGAGCGACTACATCACGCAACGTCTGCGACCAATCATCAAGGGTTTCACCTGCAGCACCGTAAATTATGTCGAGATTAAACGTCTCAAACCCTGCTTGGCGCACGCAAGATACCGAGCGTTGCACATTTTCTGGGTTATGCGTTCGGCCGAGCGACTTTAAAACGTGATCGACAGTCGACTGCACACCGATGCTGATGCGATTTACCCCGCCCGCACGATATGTCTGCATCATCTCAAGAGTGATGTCGTCGGGGTTGCACTCAACCGTCACCTCGCAGCCAACTGCAAGCGGAATCTCTGCCAACACGCTCATCAACTCTGCGGCAGGCACAAGAGTCGGTGTGCCACCGCCAATAAACACGCTCGTTGCGCGAGGCATCGAACTTGACACGCTGCGCCTAATGTGCGTGCGGAGAGCCGCTAAATAATCTGTCGTCAGTTGGTGTCTGTCGGTGAACGTTGCAAAAGCGCAATAGTCGCACTTTTTTGCGCAAAACGGAATATGAATGTAGACACCAAATCCAGGGTGCATGATATTTAACTCTGTGTTGTCGGCGGCACAAACAACAAATCAAGTTCAGCAAGTTTGGCGCCAACTTCATCGACGGCAATGTCGAGCATCACAGCAATAGCCCGAGTATCGTGTGCACGCACGGTTATAACTTTGCCGTTGAAATCTTGTCGCTGCACTTGAATCATCCTCAAGAAACGCTCAAGCATCTTAAACTCAATGCCTTCGCGCGTCGAGAGTTTTGCCACGTCAATTCGAAGTTTCGTTGGGGCCGAAGCACCCGGCTGATTGTCTTCAACTCGCAGTGGGTCGCGCGGCAAAAGTTGATCGATTGTCACACCATAAAACTTGGCCAGGCGCTCAAGACGGGGCACCGAAATCGCCCGTTCGCCTCGCTCGTATGCGCCAAGCACTGACGCTTTGAATTCTTCGTTCGACTTAATCTCTACCTCGCTAAGAGACAAATTCTTTTGTGAGCGAATCGAACTCAGGCGCTCACCCACCATCCGTGAGAACGGAGACTGCTCAAGCATCTCGTCGTCAGATGGGCTCATTGTCGGTTCAACTTCCTTTATTTCGGTAACTCGACATTAGAACAGCTGCACTAATCGCCGCAGTTTCTGCTCGCAAAATTGTGTCACCAAGCGAAACGACACCTTTGCCAGCAGAGATTTCTTCTTGTGTGAAACCACCTTCAGGCCCAATTGCAACCGTTCGATGCGACTCGTTCAAAACTTCGCCAGTCGGGTCGGCGATAAATACATCGCTCAACTGAGTCAGCGGCACGACATCGCTAACTTTTGGCAACCAAACCCGTCGTGATTGCATTGCCGCCTCACGAGCGATTATTCGCAGTTTCTCTAAATTTTTATTTGCTCGACCTGCATCCCATCGCACGACACTGCGAGTCGTTGGTGCCAAAACAATAATTTCGTCGATACCAATCTCGGTTAGTTTCTGCACTGTCCACTCAGGTCGATCACCTTTGACAATAGAAAATGCGACTTTCAACTGCCACTTCGGTGCCGCTTCAACAAAGACTTCGCTCGTCACCTCAATTTTTGCATCACCATCAACTACGCACGATCGCCATCGACCGCCACCATCTGAGATCGTCACAACATCTCGCGACTTGACCCGCAGAACACGCAATAAGTGATGCGCGTCCACGTCACCCAAAACTGGCGCGTCAATTGAATCTACAAAAACATGTGCCGCTGAGTTACGCAGCGTCGAGATCACGAAAATGCCGACTTAATCTTTGATTTCAATGAAGTTTCGCTGGCAGCGACTTGCTCGCCACGCTCTTTGGCCAACTGCAACAACAGATCACGCTCTTTTGACGAAAGTTTTTTCGGCACCACAACTTCAATTCGAGCGCGCAGATCGCCGCGAGTTCGACCTCGATTACGTCCGCCTTGGTTCAAGTACGGCACGCCACGACCTTTGAGCACATATTCATGACCGTGCTGCACGCCCGGTGCAACTACCAATGTCTCATCGCCATCAAGAGTCGCCAGCACTAGATCAACGCCAAGTGCAGCCTGAGCAATCGAAACCTGCACGTTCGTCACCAAATCATTTTCTTCACGTTGATACATCTCGTGAGGCGCAACTTCAATGTGCACATACAAATCACCGGCTGCACCACCACGCGGACCTACACCGCCGCGACCACTTACCCGCATCGTTTGACCAGCCGCAATACCGGCAGGAATATCAATCTCGTGAGTCTGATCTTTGGTCACTCGCCCTTCGCCACGACATTTATTGCACGGTGATGCAATAACTTCACCCATGCCGCGACAGCGGCCGCATGGTGTGGTCGTCACCATTTGTCCAAGAATGCTTTGACGCATTCGTCGCACTTGACCCGTGCCATTGCACTCAGCGCATGATGTGGCCTTTGTACCCGCAGCCGCACCAGAGCCGTCACAATCTTCACAACTCACAGCAGACCTAATCGACACCGAAGTTCGACAGCCAAAGACGGCATCGACAAAGTCAATTTCGATTTGCGTTTCTAGATCGGGGCCGCGCTGAGGTCCAGATTGTTGTCGTCCACCTCCGCCAAACGGCGAATCACCACCAAAAAATGCGTCAAAGATGCTGCCGAAACCGCCTGCGCCACCAAACGGATCTCCGCCGCCACGACCGCCACCAGAAATTCCGGCTTCACCAAATTGGTCATATCGTGCACGAGTCTCTTCGTCAGACAAAACTTCATATGCACGACTAACAAGTTTGAATTTTTCTTCCGCTTCGGCATTATTCGGGTTCGCATCAGGGTGCAACTCACGCGCCAACTTGCGATATGCGCGCTTTAATTCTTCTTGACTCGCCCCACGCGACACGCCAAGCAGCTGATAAAAATCTTGCGCCATTCGAATTAATTTTCGGTCAAACGACGACCAAGTCGGTCGCTAACCAAATCTACGGTCGCCAATGCTTGCGGATAATTCATGCGCGTCGGCCCAAGCACACCAACAGTGCCCACTGTTTCACCATCGGCGCGAACCGGCGCCAAGACAACTGAACATGCTGAAAGAGGCTCGACACCGTGCTCAGCACCAATCGCCACCGAGACGCCACGGTTCAACATGTCGCGAACAAGAGTGACGACAACGTATTGCTGCTCAAGAGTATGCAAAACATTGCGCACGATTTCTACTGCGTCGAATGCCTCAGCCATCTGCGCTACGCCACCGACGTAAAAGTTCTCGTCATTTCGCACGCGGTCGAGGGCCGACAAAACTTTCTCACACAAAGCAGCAACACCCGCAACGCCTGTTTGTTCTTTGCTCGCCTTTCGATTTGCTTCGCGATGCTCAGCAATATCACGCAACGGCTTTGTAATCATCAAATTCTGCAGATCTGAATTCGCTTGCAAAATTTCATCATCTGTGACTTCGCTCGTTATTTCGATCTGAGCATTTTCGACTGCACCGTTCGACAACACGACAACCACCGTGATGTGATGACTCGAAAGTCGAACTAACTGAACCGAGCGCACCACAGCAACTTCGGCAGTCGGCCCAATTACAACTGATGCATAATTTGTCAACTGCGCCAACAACATTGATGTTCGCTGAAGTGTTTCTTCGAGACGAAAGTGCGCAGTTTCAAAAAAACTTCCGACTTTTGCCTGTTCGATTGAGCCAAGCGAACCATTCGGCACCAAGTTGTCAACAAAGAATCGATAACCCTTGTCGGTTGGTATGCGTCCAGCCGAAGTATGCGGATGCATCAAATAGCCTTCGCGCTCTAAGGCCGCCATATCGTTGCGAACCGTCGCCGACGAGACCGCTAAATCACGATTATTGGCAATGTGCGCAGAACCCACCGGTTGCGCGGTGGCGATGTATTCCTCTACGACAGCCCTGAGGATTGCAGTCTTACGATCGTCAAGCATTTGCTACTTATCAGGCTACCTAGCGTCAGACTACCGAGCGATTGATTTCCCCGCTGATCTTGTAGCGACTTAGAGCCTCGTCACGCTCCTGTGAATGGTCGACCATGGGTTCTGGGTATTGCGCAAACAATCCGCCTTCGGGTTGCAACCAAGGTGAGTGCACAAACTTTTTCGGCACGTCGCGCAACTCGGGTATCCATTCGCGAACGTAATTTCCGTTGGGATCAAATTTCTCACCTTGCAACACGGGGTTGAACACGCGAAAGTACGGCGCCGCATCGGTGCCAGTTCCGGCGGTCCATTGCCAGCCGTGATTGTTTGATGCAATATCGCCATCAACTAGATGCTTCATGAAGAACTTCGCACCCCACTGCCACGGTAAGTGCAAATCTTTAACCAAAAAACTGGCGGCAATCATTCGCACGCGATTATGCATCCAGCCTGTTGCCAACATCTGTCGCATACCGGCATCAACTATCGGATAACCCGTTTTGCCAGCACACCAAATTTCGAAGCGCTGCTTGGCTTTCGCATCCGTGTCGACTTGCAGGCTGTCCATTTTCGGTTGAAGATTCTTCCAAGTTGTCTGCGGTTGGTGAAACAACACATCGGCATAAAACTCACGCCAACAAAGTTCACTTCGATAATGATCATGATTCGGGTTGGGCTCAAGTTCTGCTAACAACTGTCGCGGGTGCACTACGCCAAATCGCAAATAAACCGACATCTGACTGCAGCCGTCACGATCAGGATTATTTCTCTCCTCTTTATATTTATCAAGCGCAGTCTCGGCGAAATACTCCCAACGTTTCCACGCTGCTTCTTCGCCAGCTTCAGCAATCTTTGCGGTCAAAATCGGGTCGTCAGGTATCGCTTCGCTTTTGATCGTAGGAGCGCCATTCCATTTCACATTCGGCTTTTTGACTGGCGCCGACCAGCCGTGCGCCAACCAAACTTTTGAAAACGGAGTGAACACTGAATACGGCGTTGAGTCGGCTTTTCGCACCGTGCCTGGGTCGACTGCATAAGCCGAACCGACATGATTCAACTTCGCGCCGACTTTTTCAAGTGATCGAGCAACTTCGACATCACGCTTTTGCCCGTATGGTGCAAAATCTTTCGCAGCAAAAACCTCGGTTGCACCAACTTCTTTGGCAACCTTTGACACCATTTCAACTGGGTCACCGACACGCACCACGAGTGCACCACCCATTGCGCGATTTAAATCACGCAGCGAACGAAATAAAAATGCCAATCTCGGCGCACCCGAACGCTGCAAAAACATTGGGTCTAAAACAAATAACGGGGTAACCGCCCCGACTTTGCTCGCTGCAACCAATGCTGGGTTGTCTTCTAGACGCAGATCGCGCCGAAACCACATCACCGATTTAGAAGAACTATTTGACATCTTCGCTACACCCAATCATCTCCATGCAACAACGGCCACTGCTGCACAAACTAGAGCAACAACCCCGCCATATGCCAATGACCATTCAGGCGAAATTGAGTCTGCGATCAGACCAGTTATCGGCCCGCCAATTGGTGTGCTTCCTAAAAATGCAACCGCTGTTAGTGCCAACAATCTTCCGCGCATATCGGGCGGTGATTCTTGTTGACTAATCGCGTTACCCGAGGCAATCATCGCGGCGCCACCAATGCCGAGAGGCACGCCCCACAAAAATGCGAGCCACAAATTCGAAGCAAACGCCATGCCGATGCTTGCTAAACCAAGCAACGCAATATTGCCGACGAACCAGCGCATCGAAACTGTTTTTAATCGCGCAGTAAGTAGAGCGCCAGTCAAATTGCCAATGCCAATTACCGACATCACCCAGCCAAACGCACGGTCATCACCCCAACTCAGATCTGCCAATTTCGGCAATGCAACACCAAAGTTGAAAGAAAATGTGCTCACCGCAACATAAACCAAAAACATCGTCATCAAGCGTCGATTGCCGGCGACATATTTAAATACTTCGCGCACAGGCGAACCACCCGCAGGTCGCATAATCGCCGGATACATCTCGCTTTTTCGCAAACCAGTCAGACCGTAAATCATCGCTGCATATGAAATGCCGTTCAGAATAAACAGCCAACCAGTGCCAAGCGGTCCGACAAGCGCAGTCGCGATTGCCGCACCGAAAATTCGCGAACCTGTCATCACTGCCGTATTAAGCGACATCGCATTCGGCAGATCGACAGTCGGCACAAGTTCAGTAACTAAACCTCGTCGTGCAGGGTTGTCAAATGCACCGATAATGCCTAGTAATAACGACAGCGCATAGACCATCGGCACACTGATAACGCCCGAAAGATCGAGAACACCGAGCAACAGCGCCTGACCGGCCAAACATGCTTGTGAGATGATCGCAATTCGTCGCCGATTATGCCGATCAGCCAATGCTCCACACCAAGTGCCGAATAACAACATCGGCAAAAACTGAAACGCCACGTTGTAGCCAAGATCGGCTGCATTTCCCGTCAAGCGATAAATCAGCAACGACGAGGCAGTTAGCTGTAACCAACTTCCGATGTTCGAAAGAAGCAAACCTGCAAAAAACAAGCGTGCATTGAAATATTTCAGCGAGCGAAAAACGCTTGCGTGTTTCTCAGCCACGATCGTCAGTTATCGAGTTTCAGAGCCGAGATAAACACGTCTCCGGGTATCTCAACGCGACCGATTGACTTCATTTTCTTCTTGCCCTCTTTTTGCTTCTCAAGCAACTTACGCTTACGTGAAATATCGCCGCCGTAACACTTGGCCAACACGTCTTTGCGCTTTGCTTTCACAGTTTCGCGAGCAATGAACTTGCCGCCGATTGCAGCCTGAATTGGCACATCAAACATCTGACGCGGAATCAACTCTTTTAGTTTTTCGCACATCCGCTTGCCATAGTCGTACGCTTTTTCGCGGTGCACGATTGTGCTGAATGCGTCTGCGGCGATGCCATTCAAAAACAAGTCGACTTTCACCAAGTCAGATTCGCGGTAACCGTGCAGTTCGTAATCGAGACTTGCGTAGCCCTGCGATCGACTCTTCATTTGGTCAAAAAAGTCAACTACTACTTCTGCCAGTGGCATTAAGTAGTGCATCTCAACGCGCTCGGGTGAAAGATATTCGAGTTTGCCGAGTTCGCCACGACGAGTTTGGCAGAGATCCATCAAAGTGCCGGTGTAATCCTTTGGCGTAATGATGTCGACTTTGAAATACGGCTCTTCAATCGACTTGATGTAAACAGTTGGCGGTAATTCACTTGGGTTGTCGCAAATTTCTCGACTGCCATCGGTCTTTGTCACCTGATATTGCACCGATGGCGCGGTCGCAATCAACGCCAGGTTGAATTCGCGCTCAAGTCGCTCTTTGACGATCTCCATGTGCAACAAACCCAAGAAACCGCACCTAAAACCAAAGCCGAGTGCGCCCGACGACTCGGGTAGGTAACTAATCGACGCGTCATTAAGTTTCAACTTCTGCAAACTTTCACGCAAAGTTTCGAAATCATCTGCATCAATCGGAAACAGCCCGCAAAACACCATCGGCTTCGGGTCGCTATAGCCGTCAAGTGGCTTTTCAGCAGGTCGTGATTCGTGAGTTACGGTTTCACCACTTCGCGCCTCGCCCACGTCTTTGATGCCTGCAATCAGATAACCCACTTCGCCAGGCCCGAGTTCGTCGACTGGCGACGGCACTGGTCGTCGCACGCCCACTTCAAGTGCTTCGTGCACGGCATTAGTTTGCATAAATCGCAACTTCTCGTTGCTGCGCATTCGACCGTTCATCACTCGCACAGACGAAACAACACCGCGATATTGGTCGTATTGACTATCGAAAATCAAAGCTTGCAGAGGCGCATCGGCATCACCAGTTGGTGCCGGAATTTTCTCGATGATTGCATCAAGCAACTCAGGCACACCATCGCCAGTCTTAGCTGAGATGCGCAAAATATCTTCGGCACGAATGCCGAGAACTTTTTCGATCTCCATTGCGTATCTATCTGGGTCAGCAGCAGGCAAATCAATTTTGTTCAGGGCAGCAACAATTTCTAAATTGTTTTCAAGCGCCAAATAACAATTCGCCAATGTTTGCGCCTCGATGCCTTGTGCAGCATCAACAACCAAAACAACACCTTCGCAGGCCGCCAAAGAACGACTCACTTCATAGCCAAAGTCGACGTGCCCTGGTGTGTCGATTAGATGCAGCGTGTGGTCCTTCCAGGACACGCGAACGTTTTGCGCTTTGATCGTGATGCCTCGTTCACGCTCGAGGTCCATGCTGTCTAAATATTGGGCGCGCATTTCACGCGCATCGACCGCTTTGGTCATCTCTAAAATGCGGTCTGAAAGTGTTGATTTACCGTGGTCAATGTGCGCAATGATCGAAAAATTTCGTATTCGAGATAGTTCCATTACGCCGTTTCTCCGAGATTTCGACCATCACACTGACGCCCTAAAAGCATGTGTGAGACGATGCCAAATTCTACACGGCTTATGTTTGGCAAGGCCTGACCCGCTGTTAGCCTTGGGGCGTGGCAAATATCAAATCGCAAAAAAAGCGCATCATCACAAACGCAAAAGCAACTGCTCGCAACAAAGCCGTACGCAGCGAACTTCGCTCACGAGTAAAGAGCGCTCTTGAGACAGCAGGCACACCAGAAAATCAAGAAGCCCTTCGCCTTGCCGTTAAGCGTCTCGACAAAGCCGCCGCCAAGCGCACGATTCACCCAAAACAAGCTGCTCGCCGCAAGAGCCGCTTGATGCGCAAACTTAACGCCGCTTCGGCGAAGTAGGTCTAGCCGAGTTACTCGGTCTATTCGTTCTGGTTGACGCCCCCATTCGGCACAACCGAGCAACCAATATTTCCATCGTTAGTTCTTCGCCGAGGTCTTTGCCCCCGCGCAAATCAATGTCGGCTCGAGCAAGCAAAGCAATTGCCTGACTAATGCCAGCGCTACCAATTCGACGATATTGACTGAGATATTTCTTGCCCTGAAATTCGCTTTTGCCGCCGATCAAAGTTAAGACATCATTCGCACTATGCAACTCTGGGCCATCAAGTCGCATCAACTTCGAAAAATGCGTATGCAATAGCGCCATCACTTGCAGCGGATGATATTCACCACTTCGTGTCATGCGATGCAACATGTCAATGGCTTTTGCCGAATCGCCAGCATCTATTGCATCGGTTAAGTCCCATGGCTTGACGCTGCCCGCATCGCCCAAAAATGCCGCAACATCATCACTCGAGAGTTTGCGCGACGTGCCATATGTCGACACCAAAACATCAATCAACCCAGGCAACCGAGCCTGATCTTCACCCAGCCAGTCAATTATTTGATTCAACGCCATTGGCTCAAGAGTCAAACCCGCCTCGCCAAACCTCTCTAAAAACCAAGTCACTAACTCTTGTCGTTTTGCCGGTGGTGTTGTCGCCATCACCGTCGCACCTGCTCGTTTCAACGCGTCTGAAACAGACTTCGCCAACTTGCCAGATGCGCTCAGCACCAAATGTGTGCTGTCGACAGGGTGCTCGAGATATTCGACCAAACTCGAAAGTTCGGCAACTGTTGCCTCAGAAATTTCTCGAATTACAACGACTCGTTCTTCGCCAAAAAGCGACATAGTTTCGGCCGACGAGATTGCACGACGAATTGCATCTTCGCGTTCTTGCCCACTCGCCGCCCCTGCATCATGGGTTTCTAAAATCGTGCTGCGGTTTTCATCTGTCGACATCGATTTGATCAGTTCGCGAGTAATGTCACTCACTTTGTCTGAAACCAATCGCGGATCAGAACCGGTAATCAGATGAATCGTCACGCCTACACGCTAGAACTTCGGTGTCGCAGAGCAATTATCCCCACAAAAACTCCGAGCCAAAGGGCGAGATTTACCATGCCTTCAAATCGAAGGCGTGCGAAAATCTCAGCAACCCACCAGACCCAGCGCACGCCAACTCGAATCGGCAACATCATCTGTTCGCCAATTTCGCTGAGTCCAAAGTTGCTAAATAGCGCCGATAAAAGCGACATCGGTAAACCCACCAACATCACCAAGCCAGCAATCGGCACAGCCAAGACATTGGCAACAATGCCGGTCGCCGACGGCACACCAAAAATAAAAATCACAACTGGCATCACACCAAGTTGCGCTGCAACGGTTGCCCCGATGAGTTGTGCCAACCACTGCGGTCGTCTCACGATTTTGGCCAATGGTGCAGCGCCAATACACAAACCACAGGTCGCACCGACTGACATGAAAAACCCGACCGACCAAGCCAATAGCGGGTCAACAACGACTGCTGACAAAACTGTCAGGGCAATCAATCGCATAGTTCTAGTTGGTCGTCCAAATGCGACAGAAAGAAACGCGAGACCAGCCATCGTTGCCGCACGCACGACTGAAGGTTCTACGCGCGTGATCAAAACGAACCAGACGAGAACCCCGAGTGTTGCAAATATTCGCAGTCGATTTTTTAGGCGCGATAGCAACGGTGAAAGCGCAGCCAAAACGAACGAAACATTTTGACCTGAAACAGCAACCAAATGTGCAAGCCCTGAATTACGAAAAGCGTCAATCATTGACTTTGATTGCCGCGTGTCGTCACCAATCACCAGACCGGTGAACAACGATTGATCATCAAATTCAAACGAATCTGAACCAAGTTTTACAAGATCACGCACACGCTGAACACTGCGCAAAACTGGTGGCGCGACAAGACGCGTTTCACCAACCAATTCAAGGCGAAATTTGCCCTTGATATGTTGTGCGACCCATCTTGATTCGGTTCCTTGTTCAAACGGCTCGCGCAGACCACGCACATAGACCCGCTCGCCCACTTTGGCGCCAGCCATTCGCCACGCGGGTCGACCATATGCGTACACAACAAAACGATCGCGTCCGATTTCGAGTGTGGTGCGAGTTGCCACACCAATATTTTGCGGGTCGCTGATAACTGTTGCATACCCGTCATATTCACCAAGCCGAACATCGGCAAAATCATTAAGTGCACGTTGCGAATTAATTGCACCAAATGCAAAAATCAAGATCAAAAATGAACCCAGCGATCGTGAAATCAACGACCGATGCAGCGCAACAACGCAACTAATCGCAACTGCAATCAATATTGCAATACAAACCGTTTTGCTCGCACGTGTAACACACAGATACACAGCAACACAGAACACAATCAGCCAATCAGAGCGCTGCACATCGTACGATGTAGTCATGGCTGCCAAGTCGCGACGCGTAGTACCCGATGGCATCGTCGCTCATCGCAATGCAGTGCGCCAACGTGGCGGGCTAATCGCAGTTGCGCTGTCTCTTGGTGCCCTCGTTGTCGGTCTCGTCTTGCTTGCGCTACCCGGCTCATTAACTGGCCTGCTCGGTTTTGTTCTCACTTTCATCGCGCTGCCGACCATGCCGCTGTTCGGCATACCGGCCTCGGGCGGCTTCACTCTCTACGCGTTGAGTTTTATCTCGAGCATGTTGGTGTGGTGGATTATCGGTCACTATGCAAGCCTTCGCGCAATTCGTGAAATTATTGCTAGTTGGCCAGAATGGCGTCGAGAATTTCGACCGCTGGCGATTGGTCTCGTGCTTGGTTCGCTGATTTCGCTCGCGCTCGCCGCATTGATTCTCGGCGCGCTCTAGTTAACGCGAGCACGCGGCAAGATCTCGCTCAACTTCGCAGGCCCGATGCCCCGCACCTTCAACAAATCTTCAACTTTCAAGAACGCACCATTTTTTTCGCGATACGCAACTATTGCTTTTGCCGTTGCTGGCCCCACACCAGGTAACTGTTCAAGTTCAACGACCGACGCCAAATTGATGTTGATCAATTGAGGCACTGCGCTGTTTGTTGCGCCGGTCGCACCACCGACACCATTTAAACCGCCTGCCGCACCCCCACCGCCACCGAGTTGCGGTCGATTTGTAATCGTGTGTGGCTTTTCTCCGCGTTTGGGTACATAAATTTGTTCACCCTCGTTTAAAACAGTCGCCAAATTTATTACATCGAGATTTGCCGCACTGGTTGCGCCACCCGCTGCAACTATGCCGTCATTAATTCGTGAACCATATTTAAGTCGATAGACACCGGGGTTCTTCACAGACCCGGCAACATGCACTGTAATTATCTGTGGTGTCGCGTTGACTATCGGCGCACTGGTGATAATTGTTGCGCTTGTCGCAACTGTTGTGCTCGCAAAACTCAAACTCGCCTCGGGTGGTGGCGGTGGTGTTTGAACCAGCCACCAGCCAGCAACGCCAACAAATGCGACGCTCAGCACGCTGCCAATCATTCGTGAGGCACCAAACCACTTAAGGCGGTCAAGGTTCAGAAAATTTTTCATCGCCCTATGTGGGCGCAAACCTCACCAAGAGGCAGAAATTAAAACAGCCGTGCTGTCAGTTTTTTGCGATAGTCAGCAGTGCGCGGGTCGTTTGGCCCCATTTTCGCAAGCAACTCAAGAAACTCGCTCTTGGCATCTTCGTCAGTCTTGACACGCACCAATAAATCAGTCAACTGTTTGTCATAGTCATCTTGCGGCACAAACGCAGCGCGCGCCGCAGCAATCGAAGTTCGCACGCGTTCAGTTTCGGGCACTGTCTTCAATAACTCGAGTGCAGCCGAGCAATCTTTTCGCGCAGTCAACAAATCGGCAAGAGCGACAACAACACTTTCGTTAGTTGGCTCAGCCTCAAGTGCTTGGCGCAAACTTGCTTCATCACCTTTTGCCAATAGCGCTTTCACATCAACAACAACTTGCTCTGGCAACAAGTTTTTTATGAACTGTTCAACAACATGTTCTGACTGGGCACCAACAAAACCATCGACGATCTTGCCGTCTTTCATCGCATAAACAGCCGGAATTGACTGCACCTGAAACGCTTGGGCCACCTGCGGACAAGTATCTACATCGACTTTTGCCAAAACCACTTTGCCTTTGGTCGCTGCCGTCAACTTTTCGAGAATTGGCCCCAATGTCTTGCACGGACCACACCACTGCGCCCACAAGTCAATGATCACTGGCGTCACCATTGACTTCTCGATCACTTCCTTTTGAAAGGTTGCATCTGTTACATCAATAGCCATGACTCCACAATACTGCGCAAATTAACGACGCTCGCAAGTGGCGATGACCAATACAAATTAAGTAGGTTGCTTAGTGATGAGCGACACAGTTAGCAGTGGCATCAATTCTGAAAAAGTCTCAACTTGGCTCGAGACGAATGTCGCCGGCGCAACTGCGCCATTTAAGTTCGAATTCATCGCTGGCGGCCACTCAAATCTCACGTTTTCGGTGCGAGACGCGAAACAAAATCACTACGTTTTGCGTCGGCCACCACTCAGCCACGGCCTCGCCAGCGCTCACGACATGGGCCGCGAACATCGAATGATCTCGGCGCTACAAAACTCTGGCGTGCCAGTGCCACGCACTCGCGGTCTTTGCACCGATGTTGAAATTAACGGCGCACCTTTTTATGTAATGGATTTCGTCGACGGCCACATCGTGCGCGATGTGCCCATCGCCGAGACCGTGCTAACAGAACAGACCCGCGCCCGGGCTAGCGAATCGCTCGTCGACACATTGGCAAAGATTCATGCTGTCGATGTCAACAAAGTCGGCTTGCAAGACTTCAGTCGACACGAGGGTTATATCGCTCGGCAACTCAAGCGTTGGTACGGCCAATGGAACGCACAAAAGACGCGCGAACTTTCTGTTGTTGATCGCGTGCATGAAGAGCTTTCAAAAAGAATTCCTGAACAGGGGCCGGCAACAATTGTGCACGGCGACTATCGACTCGACAACTGCATCGTCAGTTCGAGTGGCGAAATTCAAGCAGTGCTCGATTGGGAGATCTGCACACTCGGTGATCCGCTTGCAGATCTCGGCCTGCTCACTGTTTATTGGACGGGCCCTAACGACGAAGCATCACCTTGGATGTCGCAATACACAACCGTCAAAGGCTTTTTAAATCGCAACGACCTGATCGCTCGCTATGCAAAAACAACAGGTCGTGATGTGACAAATATCGAGTTCTATCGCGCGTTCGCATATTGGAAACTCGCCTGCATCGTCGAGGGCGTTTACGCGCGTTATCTCGGTGGTGCGCTCGGCGAAAAGAACGCCGCCGACCTCGAACCGTTCAAGTTGCAAACCGAGGCGGCCGCCAACAGTGCCGAGCAAGCGCTTTCACGTCTAAACTGATTTCACGCGATGAATAAGCCATACAAAATTATTGGCACTCTGCCGCAGATCAAAGACCCCCTCTTGGTCGTGATGA
>Ga0208482_1000378_pt1 | contig 14628 bp, 11 predicted proteins | sample LakMenEpi26Sep10_FD_150737 | JGI IMG/M metagenome (GOLD analysis project Ga0208482, IMG submission 150737) | Freshwater microbial communities from Lake Mendota, WI - 26SEP2010 deep hole epilimnion (SPAdes) | ecosystem: Environmental > Aquatic > Freshwater > Lake > Epilimnion/Euphotic zone ... | reverse complement strand
TGTCAGAGTGGCAGACTTGGCAATTAGAAGACGGCATTTTTGTCATATCAAGCAACCTTAATTTACTAGACTGTTGGAACAGGACTCTTAATCTTCCCAAAGGCATGTTTTTCATGAACCGACCTGAACCTAGTGTAAATTTAAATCTATCCCGCAATATCTTGCTTGCGATTGGCTTATTCAATATCTGCTTTTATTCATTTGTTTTAAAAACCGTGGATGAGTCCATCACAAAAATGTTGGTTGCTCAAAACAATGCCATGGAACCAGAAAAAAAAATGACTGAGGTAGAACTTGAATCAAAGAGACAATTAGTTATCGCCAATGCTAAAAATAACAGTAAGGTCAGTATTGGCGCAGGCATCGGAATTGTAATCTTGGCGTTTTTTATACCGTTAGCACCCAGTGGATTAGCCGTTATAGCTTTAGGTTTATTTTTAATTACCCTTGGCTATCAGGCGTATCTTGGTTTTGAGGTTTTTACCGAGGGGATTTTAATCAAGGTCGTATGTGTTTTTGCGTTCTTCCAAAGTGTGCGTTTCTCGCTTGAATACGAGCTAAGAAATGTACCTAAAATAAAAAAGCACCAGATTCAGTTTCCTGAACCTGATGCTTAATTAATTAAATAAGAAGCTAAGACTTAAGCATGCCTACTTGCTTGGCATAAGCGAAAATCCCGCCTGCATTCAGGATGGGGGCTATCTCGCCTAATGGATTAAGTGGGTAGATTTCTTTGGTGGTCAAGTTGTGCAATTTGCAGTTCAACACATCCAGTTTCAATTCATCGCCTGTACAGACTTTGTCGCATAATCTATCGCTGCATTCAAAAGGGACTAAATAGCCGCCATTGACTGCATTTCGGAAGAAAATACGAGCATAGAATTCTGCAATCACGACTTTAATACCAGCAGCATCAAGTGCCACGGGGGCGTGTTCGCGGGAAGAGCCGCACCCAAAGTTTTTACCTGCAATGATAAAAGTGTAAGGCGAAACAAACTCATCATCGGTATGAAAAGGAATATTGCCCTTGGGCAAGCCAGATTGTGCTGGTGGGACGCTACTGAGGGCGTATTTACCAAACTGCTTGTATTCTTCAGGAATCGCAGGATTAAAGGTAAGATATTCTGCGGGAATAATTTGATCGGTATCGACATTATCCCCCAAAACATAAGCTTTGCCTGTGATCTCGTTTGGAATTTTACTCATGCTAAGTACTCCCTAGGGTCGGTGATCATACCTGTAATAGCGCTGGCAGCAACGGTAAGTGGGCTGGCCAGAAAAACTTCAGCTTCCTTGTGGCCCATTCTGCCTGGGAAATTGCGATTTGTTGTACTGATACATCGAATGGCTTGATTCAGCCTGCCAAAAGTATCGCTGGGCCCACCAAGGCAAGCCGCACAAGAGGCCTCGCCCATTTTTGCGCCTGAATCCAAGAAGATTTGTTCGAGCGTTTTGCCATGCATCTTTTCGGTTTTAAGACCCTTGGCAACTTCAGTAGTGGCAGGCACTACAAAGGTGTCAATCTTTACCGAATGCCCATGCATAATTTTAGCAGCGGCACGGAAGTCGGTCATTTTTCCGCCTGTACAAGAGCCGATGTATGCCCGATCAAGCTTTGTACCTTTTACTTCGCTTACAAAAGCTTTGTTATCTGGGCTATGTGGCTTGGCCACTACCGGTTGCAGTTTGCTTATGTCGTAAACCTTTTCATAAATAAACTTCGCACCGGGATCGGTGTAAACAGGGGTGTATGGAACTTTGTGCTTGTTTTTAGAATCGATGAAATCGAGTGTGACTTTATCTGGCGCGATAACGCCATTTTTGCCACCCGCTTCGATCACCATATTGCAAAGCGTCATACGCTCTTCCATGTTAAGAGCAAAAACCCCAGGGCCATCAAACTCCATTGCCTTGTAGGTTGCCCCATCGCAGCCGATATCTCCAATAACCGCAAGAATAAGGTCTTTAGCCATTAGATATGATGGTAAAGTGCCTTCGAAAACAAATCGCATTGTTGGTGGTACTTTAAGCCAAAGGTTGCCTGTACCCATGACGAAGCCTGCGTCTGTATTACCAATGCCGGTTGCGAATTCTCCGAATGCCCCAGCGGTGCAGGTATGGCTATCGGTGCCCAGCAATACTTCGCCTGGGCGGGTATGGCCCTCTTCAGGCAGTGCGATATGGCAAACACCTTTGTATTTTTCAGTGCCAACATCGTAGTAATAAGGCAGGTTTTGCTCTTGGGAAAACTCCCTCAAGACATCAATGTTACGATTGGCCATCTTGTCTGCGGTGAAAATATAGTGATCAGGGATGATAACGATTTTCTTGGGATCCCAGACTTTGGCAGCTTTTCCAAAATGTTTTTTAAATACACCTATGGTGCCGGGGCCACAAACATCGTGGGTCATTAAAATATCGACATCAATCCAAATATTTTGCCCAGGCTCTACAAAATCAGTTTTTGCGTGTTTTGCTAGGATTTTCTCGGTCAGGGTCATGGCTGGCATGGTTGCGCCTCCGTTAGGTTAACTAAGTGTAATTCTTAGTATATTTGTAAAGGGCCGTTGGGCATGGTGCGAGGGCAAAAGTTTTTACTACATTTCCATATTATAGATGGAAAGAAGGCCTAAGTATAATCGTGTAATCCTTATTCTTTTTAATTGGTTGGGTAATCAATGGCTTTGAATACAACTAAAAAAGCAGTGGTCTTGCTCAGTGGCGGGCTCGATTCCAGCACGACCTTAGCGGTTGCCCTTAAGGAAGGGTATGAGTGCTACGCTTTGACCATTAATTACCAGCAAAGGCATCATGCTGAAATCGAAGCTGCAAAAAGGGTTGCCTCGCAATTGCGAGTCTTCGATCATAAGGTAATTGACTTAGATTTAAGGGCATTTGGCGGCTCAGCTTTGACTTCTGAGGAAGCAGTTCCTAAAAATCGTTCCCAAGCATCCATGGCTTGCGAAATTCCCGTGACCTATGTTCCTGCAAGAAATACGGTGTTTCTTTCCATTGCACTGGCTTGGGCCGAAAGCCTGAATGCTTTTGATATTTTTCTTGGGGTTAATGCAGTTGATTATTCTGGGTACCCCGATTGCAGACCAGATTTTATTCGATCCTTCGAAATTCTTGCTAATCTTGCCACCAAAGCGGGGGTCGAAAAAACAGGGAAATTTAAAATCCATGTCCCTCTGATCGTTCTTTCCAAAAAAGAAATCATCAAATTGGGCCATGATCTTAATTTGGATTTCTCCTTGACCCATACCTGTTATGATCCGAAAAATAATGGCAAATCATGCGGTTTGTGTGATGCATGTATTTTAAGACTTGAAGGTTTCAAAGAAGCTGGCCTTATCGATCCTATTTCTTACGATAGAGTGGGATTATGAAAATATCTGAAATTTTTTATTCGATCCAAGGCGAAGGCATTCTCAATGGCGTTCCGTCGGCGTTTGTTCGCACCACGGGTTGTAACTTGCGCTGCGTTTTCTGCGATTCCCCCCAAACTTCTTGGAACCCAGAAGGCGAAACCCTTTCTCTTGATCAAATTGTCGCCAAAACCAATCTCTTCAATACTAACCATGTGGTCATTACCGGGGGCGAACCCTTTTTACACCATGACCTTAACGACCTCTGCAAAAAATATAAAGAACTTGGCTACCACATTACTTTGGAAACCGCTGGTACGATTTTTCAAAAAGTACAATGCAATCTTTTAAGTATCAGCCCGAAGCTTTCTAATTCAACTCCCCACCACATGGAAAATGGCAAATATAAATTGAGGCATGATGAACTCCGATTGCAACCCGATGTTGTCAAAAAGTTAATGGAGATTTCAGATTATCAATTAAAGTTCGTGATTGATTCTCCTAAGGATACCACGGAGGTGCGTGAATTCCTTAAATCGTTAGGGAAAATCGAAAAATCGAAGGTGCTTTTAATGCCTCAGGGAATCACCCGCGAGGACTTGGACAAAAAATCTAAATGGCTGGTTGAGCTTTGTAAAGAAGAAGGATTCCGCTACTGCCCTAGGTTGCATATCGATTTATATGGCAACACATTGGGCACTTAGCATTAGGAAACTTGAGCGCGCTTCAGATGCCAAGGAGTTTCTTTTTCGTAAGTTCGAGCGATGCGCAGAAGTTTTTCTTCAGAAAAAGGTGCGCCTAATAGTTGCAGCCCAATCGGAAGATTTTTCGAATTGAAACCGCAAGGGATGCTGATGCCTGGGATTCCTGCTAAATTGCAGCTAATCGTGTAAATGTCGGATAGGTACATAGAAAGCGGATCTGAGCTTTTTTCGCCTACTTTGAAGGCACAGGTTGGCGCAGTTGGACCTGCTATTACATCGCAATCTGCAAAGGCTTTGTCGAAATCATCCCGAATTAGCCTTCGAACTTTTAATGCCTTTAAATAATACGCATCAATGTAGCCACTCGATAGCGAATAATTGCCAAGTAAAATGCGCCTTTTAACCTCAGAGCCAAAACCTTCTCCTCGGCTTTTGCTGTACATATCGATTAGATTGCTGTGATTTTTGGATCTGTGCCCATAATGCACACCATCGTAGCGGGCCAAATTGCTGGATGCTTCAGCAGTTGCAACAAGATAATAAGTTGCAATCGCATAAGTGCTATGTGGCAGTGAAACTTCTTTGATAGTTGCGCCTCTGCTTTTAAGAACATCAAGCGCTTCGCGAACCGATTTTTCGACTTCTGCATCCAACCCACCAGCAAAATATTCCCGCGCTACCCCGATGGTGAAGGGCTTTAATGGAACCTCAAGATTTGCAGTGTAATCGGGCACTTCGTTCGCAGTGCAGGTGCTATCGCGATCGTCTTTTCCTGCAATCACATTTAACAAAAGAGCGGTATCAGTTACATCATGGCTGAAGGTTCCGATTTGATCTAGCGAGCTGGCGTATGCAACCAAACCGTAACGGGAAACCCTACCATAAGTGGGTTTTAACCCAACGATTCCGCATAAACTTGCAGGCTGACGAATCGAACCACCAGTGTCTGAACCCAATGAAATTGGTGCTTCGCAAGCAGCGACAGCCGCGGCTGAACCACCACTCGAACCGCCAGGAATGCATTCAAGATTCCAAGGGTTTCGTGTGGTTTGGTATGCGCTATTTTCTGTTGATGATCCCATTGCGAATTCATCAAGGTTGGTTTTTCCAAGAATCACAGCATCGGCTTGATGAAGCTTTTCGGTTACATGCGCATCGTAGGGCGGGATGAAGTGTTCGAGTATTTTGCTGCCACAGGTTGTGGTAATTCCTTTGGTGCAAATGTTATCTTTGACTGCGATAGGAACGCCAGCAAGAGTGCCAAGTTTTTCGCCTTTGGCTCGCCTTGAATCGATGGATCGAGCGGTTGCCAATGCTGCTTCTTCGTTCACGAGTAAAAAGCTTTTTACTTTGGGATCTTTAGCTTTGATTGCTTCTAGAAAAGCTTTGGTGATGGTTTCTGCGTTGGCTTCACCTTTTGCTTGAATTTGGATAAGCTCTGCAGCGGTTTTTTCAGTCAATTTGCTTGTTGAAGTAGACATTTCTGGCCTGTTGCAAAGTTAAATTGGATGTCAAATTCTTCGAAGGAAAATGATTATTCTAATATCGCAGGCACACCATAAAAGTTCCCCTGACGATCGGGGGCGTTTGCAAGTGCCTCGTTTACATTGAGTGATTCTTTTAATACATCTTCACGGAAAACATTGGAAACATCTAGCGCATGGGCTAAAGGTTCAACATTATCCGTGTTAACTTCTTGAAGTTGATTGATGTAGTTTAAAATAGAGCTTAATTGCGTAGATGCAGCAATTAGCTCTTCTGGTTTAAGCTCTAACCTTGAAAGGTGAGCAATCCATTTAATCTCATCTGCGGTAATCGCCAAGGGAAACTCCCTAGAAGATACGATTAAACCATGCCGGCTTGGATTTGGAAGGGACGCTTCTTAACAGGGCGTTGGATTCTTCCGGACCGAATGCATTGAACGCAAACGGTAAGGCGTTGAACCGAGCCACCCACTTGGCATTGAATCGTTTGCAGATTTGGGCTGTGCAATCGCTTGGATTTGCCTGTTACCTTACGGCCGATACCGCCGAGGTATTTTGCTTTACCTCGGTAAGTGTAGGTGTTGCCTTGGCCCGCTCTTTTTTCGCAAACATCGCATTTATAAGACATTGTCCCAGCCCCTTCGGGAAAAATTAATCGATTATCGCCTTAAGCTTTTCATTCTACGATTTAAAATCCAACAGGCAATATATTCAGTAATTTCTTGCCTTCTTCTTTATGTTTTAACCTTTCTACCTCGTTTTTACTATTTCAACCTCCTGCAAAACTGAAGGATACTGTCTTTTTGTACACATAAGTTCTATTGGTATCGATTCTAACGAAAACAGGGATCCAATAGCTTTGGAGATCGGGGAAAGATGGAAAACTTCTTGCGTTATGCCTTTTAGCTTTAGACAATAAGGAGGTAAGGAAATCATCAATACTGAGTATGGGGAATTCGTTGATTTCTCGTGCTTTTGAAGAAAGTTTTTCGGAGATTACCAAGCCATGGCAAAGAACGATAAAAAAGAAAAAAAAGATAGCGACCCAGAATTTCTCCTTCCCAAAGAAGAAGGCGCAATCGAAATCCCCGAACCTTTTGAGGATAATGATTCCACCATTGCCATGAGTGGGTCTGATTTGGAAAAAGCGGAAGCTTTGGATCCTCCAGAAGTTGAAGTTGATAGTTTTGAAGAGATTTCAATTGAAGGTTCTGAAACTATAAATTCCGAAGACTCCAGCGATTTTGCTTCTTTAGATGAAGAGGAAATTGAAAATACGAAGCAGCCTGAAATTAAAAAAACCATGCTAGCCAGAGATTCTGATATCGAAGATGCGTTAGATGATTCTGGTTTTAACATTCCCGAATTTGGTTCTGAATCCTCTTCAAGCGAAGTCATTTCGATTGCAAACGGAAATGATGCTGAAGAAGAAGTGCAGGCACCAAGCCCCAAGAAAACCCAGTTGGCTTCTAAGCAATCAAAACATACACAATTTGCTCCTGCAGGTTCTGAGATCGAACCTGATCAGGAAACTGGCGAGGAGGAAGTTTCTGGCGAACCAACCGCATCTGCAGATGATTATAATTCTGAAGAACCAATTGAAGAAGAAGTTGAAGGCGCCACTGCCGCATTTGATGGGGATCCGGTTCAAGAAACAAATCAAACTACGGATGATGATGATTTCGATAAGTACAGCGATCCTGATATTGGCAATCAAGATCAAACAGGTGCATCTGAACCAGAACCTGAACCCGAGCAAGAACCTGAAGAGGCGGGGCCCGAACCCGTTGCACCGCCACGCAAGAGGGGCGGTATGTTGGTAGGTACGATGGTGGGAACCATTCTTGGTGCGGGCATTTTTGCCGGCTTATATGAGTTTGGGATTGAAATCCCACAAGAGTTTCGCATGAATAAAAGCGAAGCAGTGATCGCTCTAGAAAATGGCAAAAAGAGAGCGGAATCTGATGCCAAATCTAAGGCCGAGGAAGTTGCCAAAACTAAAGAAGAAGCAGCAAAAGCTGACGAAGATAACAAAACCAAAGAAAAAGTATTTCTTGCCAAGCATGAAGCTGAGTTGAAGAAGGCTGCTGATGATAAAAAAGCCGCACTCGATGAAGCAGATAAGAACTACAAGGCTGAGCTTGTGGTTGCAGATAAAAAGCTGGCAGAGCAAAAAATAGAAGCTGATAAAACGCTGAAAGAAACCATGGTTGCAGCGGATAAGAAGATCAAGGAAACCGAGGATACAGCCAAAAAAGAAATCGCAGAAGAAAAGAAAGCGACTGAGAAAAAACTTACCGAAGCTGATACCAAGCTTGCAATGTTGAAGGATGAAAAAACAAAAGTAGAAGTATCCCTTAAGAAATCTGAAGACTTTGTCGGAGCTATTGGAACAGAACTTTCTCAGGCTAATTTGGTGAAAGATAAATCCAACCCGACGAATGTTGTGGATGGTTTGAAAAAAGGGATGGAAATCATCCAGAGCAAAGATCCCCAAGGGATGATTCGTGGGTTGCAAACGAAACTGGTTGATGACACCACCAAGTTCACCAAGCAAATCGAAGTGGTAGACAAGAAATTAAAGGAAAGTCGGCAGCCTGGAGAGATGCTTGATTACTGGCGCACTTTGATGGAGAAAAAAGGCCAGGGAGAATTGGAAAAGAAAGCTACCGAAGATGTTGAAAAAGTGATGGTGGATGCTGCGGCTAATCCTGAATTAAAGGCCCGCGCCGAAGTTCTTAAGGGGATCACCCTTAGAAACCAAGGTAAGTACGTCGAAGCAAAGGCTTTGCTTGAAAAAGGTAAAGCAGCTTTAAATGCAGGCGATATTGCTTGGAAACTTCAAGCTGATGTTGCACTTAAAGAAGCAAACGATCCCGTCTCCCATTTTGTTGAGCTAAGTGAAAAACAAGAGTCCATGAATCAAATTGTTGAGTCGGTAAACTCGCTAAGCAAGGCAATTGAACTTTCAGCTCAGTTCAGCCCCAAGCGAAGGCCAGAACTTCTAGCAGATCGTTGCTTGATGGAAATTGAACGTGCCCAGGTTAGAGGCAAGGGCAAGGTACAACTGAATGACCCTTCGCTTTTGGCAGCAGCCAAGGATGCGGATGAAGCGGTCTTATCAAAGACTGCACTGGGGTACTATGCAAAGGGAAGAGTTGCTGAGGTACGTGGCGAAATTATCGATGCGATTGATTTTTATCGCAAAGCTGTAAATGAAAATAAGGCATTGGATGCGCAGGGTATCGTTTATCGAATCGCTCTTGCAAGGTTATTAAATTCAGTTTTGCCTACTAACATCAAGCCTAAAGAAGCAGATGTTGAAAAGGTTGGCGTTCTCGAAAAAAAGGAGCCTGAAATGCTGACAAACTTATTTGCATTATTGCTTACTGGGTTTTATTTCCAACAGCCAGAAATTGTGTTCCCACCTGAAAGCCCTAAAATAAGCCCTAAGGAATCTCGGAAGCTTGCGGATGAGATTCTTGCTTCCCCCGATGCTCCTTTTGATGCCAAGGCACAGGCTTATGCAATCAAAGGTTTGCCCACGAAGGCGATCAGGGAATATGTCATTGGGCTTCGTGAAAAAATTGGGCCCATTCATTTCGAAAACCTCATGAAAATAATCGAAGATCATCCTAGCTTGACGAATCATAATTTAGGCAATCAAGCCAACCCTGTTGAAGCTGAACGCTTTTACGCTACAGGCATGGCGCTTTATTTTAACAAGCGATATCTAGAAGCTGAAAAAGCATTCATGGCGGCAGTTGAAAATGAAAGACAAGATGCCCGCTATCAATATTACTTGGGGCTTTCTCGCTTGGCGCAAAATAAGGCTGAGGCTGCAGAGGCTTTTGAAGCTGCTTCCAAATATGAAAAACTTGGCAGGCCTTCTAGAGCTGCGGTTAGCACTTCGCTTGAAAGAGTCCAGGGGCCACAAAGGCAGGTTTTAAACACCTACCGAAATAATCCTAACCGTTAATTCTTTTTAGGTTTCTTGATTTTGGGTCGGAAGAATGGGTCGCTTAAACCTTCAAATTCTTCCTTCCCCTTGCCTTCGGGAAAGAATAGTTCCTCCCATTGGGCTGTTTCATCTGGCGTAAGCTCGATGGGTTTCATGGGAATATGAAGTTCTTCTTTAGGCTTGCTATTGTCTCTTAAATGAAACTCTAAATCTAAACATCCAACTTGCAGGCAGCCTTTTTTCTCTGCGGCTTTTATCAGCCTTTTATCATCAGATACCACCACTAGAGCTTTGGGGAATCTTTCCTCCAACAATGCTGCTTCAATGTAGCTATCCGCATCAGATCCTGTGGTAAAAACCACGGCTATCTCAGGGTACTTATTTGCCTTTTTCGGCCCTGCTATTCCTCTTTTCGCATCGTATACAATCGTAATTTCATGGTTGGCACCAGGATTATCTTTAAGTAGTTCGTGCAGATGTTTTAACAGCCAATTCCTTTCAAGTTCCAATACCCCAGGTGGAACTGAATCACTTAGTTTCCTTACCGCTCGTAAAAGGTTATAACCATCAATTAGATAATGCATTGGCTATACTTTCTAAGATAATACTTGTTGTAACTATTTACATTAATAACCAATGGAAAACGATAATGGTTAAAAATATTCTCCTTTTTGATATTGATGGAACTTTGCTTTCAAGCGCTGGGGCAGGGAAAGATGCCTTGGAAAAAGGTATGTCTTCCAAATTTGGCATTGATCATATTGTTGATGGCTTAAGCCTTAGTGGGCGTACTGATAAAGGTATTCTGCACGATTTGCTCAGGCTTCATGGAATTGAGCATACCGATGCTTCGTATGAAACGATGATGAAAGCATACTTAGCACATCTTCCTGAGTGCCTTAAAAGTGTACAAGGAAAGATTTTGCCTGGTATCAAAACAATGCTTGAGGATTTGAAAACCCGAGAGGATTGTGCGGTGGGGCTTCTTACGGGAAATCTTCGCGCTGGAGCCAAAATAAAACTGGGTCACTTTGGAATCTTTGAACACTTTCAATTCGGAGGATTCGGCGATCATCACCTTGATAGGGATGATGTTGCGCGGGAAGCTTTGGGCGAAATCCATACAAGATTTGGCAAGGATTTTGCCACTTCTAAAATTTGGGTGCTTGGCGATACTCCTCTTGATATCAAGTGTGCCCGGGCGATTAATGCGAAGGTTCTGGCAGTTGCAACGGGTTGGCATACAAGTGAAGAATTAGCTTCCCACGGGCCAGATTTGTTACTTGAAGATTTAACCCATACTCACGATGTACTAGATCGGATGCTTTCTTAAAAAGTAAGTATATTCGAAGTTTTGCTCAATTATTTTCGTTGTTTTACCATTGCAGTTGGTGCGTAAAACCGTCAGGATAATAGTTATTGAGGTCTATTGAAACATAGGGGATTAATTATGCTGAGCAGAATCATTGCCTTGGCTGTTTTCTTTATTACCACTGCAGCAATTCATGCTGATTATTATTTGATTAGGGTGGATTTAACTAAACCATTGGAAAAAGCAGCAGCAGGAGGACCTGGTGCAGGCCTTCCCATGCCAGGTGCGATATCACCGCCGGCCCCAATGCCAATTGGCCCGATGCCCGGAAGTCCGATGGGAAGCCCGATGCCCAGTGGTGGCCCAGGCGCTATTAGGCCTCCCCGCCCTGCTGCTGGCGATCCTAGTTTATCCGGTGGAATTTTAGGGCAAGGTGAATTCTCACTCAATTCTAGATTTGTTTTTACAGTGGTCGAACTTAATAAGAGGGTTCCGGTTACCCAACTTCCTTATGTTATTGTGGATCAGAATAACAAAATTACTCAGCAAGGCGCTGCTTCAGGGCAACCCAATCCTGCACAACCAGGTGCTGCTCCCGGTGGACAACCGGCTACACAAGATGCTGATCTAAGGCTTGGCCATTGGCAACGGTTCGACCACCCTTGGAATGGCAAAACTATGCCTTTGGTTACTACGGATAAAGCTGGCGCTATAACAGGCGAATATTTTGTCCCAAATAGTTCTATGCAATTTGTGCAGATTATTTCGGATGAGTCTGTGAAAGGGAAAGCGGTTGCACTACCTTCCCTCAGTAAAATTTTTACAGATAGGTCGGTAGCTTTAAAAGACAAAAAAGGTGTAAAGGATGTAGTTGAAAAGGTTGGAATATTTGCTCTTGAGCACGGTATGACTAAAGAGTTTACCGACACTATGGATACGCTAGTCAAGGAAGGTAAAGGTAAGTCTGCCATGCTTGATTCGTACGCAAAGACGAAAAAAGCAACCCAAGAAAAATGCGCTAACGACCCAGCTTTTGCTAGCCTTTCTACAAGTTTTGCGGGGTTTAATCAGGAAAAATCAGATCACTTTGAGGTGATTCACGATGGGCTTCCAAGCGATCCAGAAGTGAAATTGTGGATTGCGCAGTTAGAAAAGAATTACACAACATTTTTCATGTGGTTTTCGTTGAATGGCACCCAGATTGAATTACCAAAAACAAAGCTTTCGGTTGTAATTACAACCAAGCCTGATGTTTACAACGAAATGCACCTGGCGTTGCTTGGTACCAAAGCCAAAGCCCAAGGTTTTATGCTGCCAAGGGAAAAACTACTTGTATTGTGCACCAAAAGGCTTGATCCCATTTCTGAAATGCTTGGCCTTACAATGAAAGAGTGGGCAACCAAGGGTTACGACTTTAACCAACTCCTTCTCGGGAAATTTGGCCAAGGCAACCCTCCAGCCGCTCAAATCTTGGAGGTGTCTTATTCCGGTGCTTTAGCTGTTTTAAATCGTGCTTTGGATCAAGAAACAGTTTGGAACACCATTGGAAACTTTGGAACCTTACAGCTCTTTTATGCCACCAAAACTCTTCCTGCTAATGTTGTGTTGCCAAAATGGTTTTCCGAGGGCTTGGCGGGGGTGTTTGAAACTCCCCATTGTTCTCCTTGGATGTCGTTTGGTAGTGCCAATTCTTATCATTTGCCAGTATTCAGGCAGATTTATAAAAGCAAAAGAAATCCCATTGAGTTTGAAGCGATTCTAAATCGGTTGATGGCGAATACCAAGATGCAAATTCTTTCCCCCCAAGCTGGGCAAGAACAGTTCAACACAGAAGCATGGGCCCTAGTTTATTTTCTAGTCAAGAAAAAGCAAAAAGCCTTCATGGATTTTTGTAAAGACTTTGAGATGTTTCCCAAGGATGTGGTGTTAAGCCAAAGTTTGGTTACAGCAAAATTTAACAAGCATTTCTTGGCTGCTGATTCTAGTGATATGAAAAAAGCTCAGACAACATTTCTCCTTGAATGGATTGACTTTATCTTTACCGAAAATCTTGAAGGGGAAAAGTTCTTTGTAGATCTTCGTCGAATTCAAAGCGAAATGCTTAAAACCCAAGACTTATCTGTTGCCGAAGATCCCACTGAAAATATGGTTCTTCGACTTTTGCTCGAAGGCGGCGTTGAAACAGGCGGAGTTCCCGGCACAATACTTCCACCCGGAAGTAGATAAGCACTTTAAATCCTTGAGCTATCTTCTTTATGATGTGCTTATTGGGCCCAGTTTTTGACTGTATCCCAATAAGCCTTTTCTACTCTTCTCGTGATAGGACCAGGCTTGCCATCGCCTATAACCTTTTTATCCACCGCAACAACTGGTAGTACACCCGAGGTTGTCCCGGTAATAAATAATTCAGATATCTGCCCAAGTTGCTCCATGTGTAATGACTTTTCTTTGATTGGAATCCCATTGTTAGCGATTAGATTTACTAGATGATTGCGAGTAATACCCGGGAGGATTAATTCGCTGCTAGGGCTTGTGTATATAGTCCCATCCAAAACTCCAAACAAGCTCGAGTGCGCAGATTCTGTGATGGTGCCATCTTTTAAATAAAACAGCACTTCTTGGCAACCTGCTTCTTTCGATTCTTGAATTGCCAAAACATTTGCAAGTAGGTTGGTGGATTTGATGTCGCAGTGATCCCAGCGGATGTCTGGGCGTGAAAGCAGGTGGATTCCCTTTTCACGCATTTCTGCATAAGGATCATTGAACTCTTGAACAAAAAGGAATTCAAAGGGTTTTACATCTTTTGGGAAGGCATGGCTCCTTGGAGCGGCCCCCCTCGTGATTTGAATATAAACGATTGCGTTTTTAAATTTCCCTTCTGCAATGGTTTCGTAAACTCTTGCAGCAAGGGATACAAGATCAACACCTTGGATCCGGATAAGGTTCAAGCTTCGTTCAAGCCTTATAAAATGTTCTTCTTCAAGCCACATTTTGCCCTGATTTACCCACATTACTTCGTAAACAGCATCGCCGAAAAGAAACCCCCTGTCTAATGCGGGGATTTTGGCTTCTGAAAGCGGGGTTATTTCACCATTGATATTTGCTAAGGCAAAAGGTGGTTGTTGAGGTGTGTTCACTATCTAAAACTCCTATGAAATCTTAAGTGGCAGGCGGATAGAAAACTTGGTTCCTTTCCCCGGTTCACTTAGAGCCTCAATAGTGCCCCCATGAGCCTCAATGATTTTTTTTGTAGTTGGGAGTCCGAGACCTGTGCCGCCAGGCCGTGTGGAATAAAAAGGTTTGAATATCTTTTCCAATCCTTCAGCGGAAATACCTTTGCCAGTGTCAATCAGGTTGAGCGTGAGAGTTTCAGGGGAGATTATTGCTTGAATTGTAACTTCACCGCCCTTGGGCATGGCTTGTTCCGCATTCAAAAGCAAATTAAGTAAGGCTTGTTTGAAGATTTCGCTGTCGAGAAAAACTGGGGGAAGGTCTGAAGGCAAATAGCGATTGACCTTGATGTTGGAATTGCGTGCCATGGGCCCGAAGAAATCGATAAGTTCTTCGAGAACTTCTAAAAGATCACATGGTTGTAGGTTTAATTGTTCGATGCGAGAGAAGCGGAGAAAGTCGTTGGAAACTTCAACAAGCCGTTCGCATTCGTTCTGAAGTCGCTGAACTCGTTCAAAAGCCCTGCGTTCTCGTTGTGTTTGAGGATCATTAAAATCCTCTGCAAGCAACTGAAGGTTGAGGCCAAAGGTGCTAAGATGGTTTTTGATTTCATGAATGAACCCACCTG
>Ga0208482_1000372_pt1 | contig 14705 bp, 10 predicted proteins | sample LakMenEpi26Sep10_FD_150737 | JGI IMG/M metagenome (GOLD analysis project Ga0208482, IMG submission 150737) | Freshwater microbial communities from Lake Mendota, WI - 26SEP2010 deep hole epilimnion (SPAdes) | ecosystem: Environmental > Aquatic > Freshwater > Lake > Epilimnion/Euphotic zone ... | reverse complement strand
GTCGAGTCCAAGGGTCTTTTCTCAGCTTTGCTTCTTGCAATGCACCCCTAGCGATTCATAGACAGTATACCTGTTGAATCAAGGTATGGCTACTTACATTTAAAGGAATCCGATGTTTCCTTTTTATTCTTCGTGGATAAGGGTACAATGCTATCTGTTCATTGTTTATTTGGAGTTTGATAAATGAATGCCCGGATAATGTTTGTGATTGCAATTTTGATCGGCTTTGCCGCTGCAATGCCAAATTCGCAAGCCTATCAAGCTCCCGAAAAGTTGGTCGATAAGGTTCGTGTATCAATTGATAAAGGTATTCAATATCTGCGCGACATGGAAAAGGGTAAGGGAAATTGGGAACTAGACGCTGAAAGTAATATCCGCAAAGGTGGGTGGACCTCTCTTGCAATGTTATCCTTGCTAAACTGTGGCGTACCCCCGGAAGACGAAATGATGAAACGCGGGCTCGAATACCTGCGAGGCGTACCACCTTCCCAAACTTATACCGTTGGGCTTCAAACCATGGTTTATTGCCTAGCTAAACAACCACAAGATCGCGATCGCATCCAGCGCAATGTTGATTGGCTTAAATCCGCAAAGTTAAAAGATGGTTGGAGCTATGGCGAACGAGCTTTTGGCTCTGCTGATAATTCCAATACCCAATACGCATTGCTTGGGTTGCATGAAGCATTTCTTGCAGGCGCCAATGTTGATCGTAAAATCCTAGAAGAGGTTCGTAGTCATTTTATTAAAACCCAAGTCCCCAAAGATGGTGGATGGACTTACCGTGGGGGTGGCCTTACCACCATGACCATGACCACCGCTGGCCTTTCTAACTTGCTAATCACCGGTGCTGATCTGGAAGTTGGCAAACAAAAACTCCGTGACGATGGCGTTGCAGAACTCTGTGGGATTTACGAAGAGAACAAAGCAGTTGCTGATGCCTTGCGCTGGGTCGGAAATAATTTCCCCGCAAAGCTTACAGTCGAGCGGGCCCGTGCTGCTTTTCAACATCCCTACTACGGCCTTTATGGTATCGAAAGAGTTGGCAGGCTTACAGGCAACCGCTTTATAGGCGGCCATGACTGGTACAGGTTAGGTTGCGAATTTTTTGTCGATACGCAAAAAGCGGATGGCCGTTGGGATGGCGAAGGCAGGCAGTTCGATCACTGGCCCGTGGTTGCAACCAGCTTTTCATTACTTTTTCTTTCTAAGGGTAGAACTCCGGTTCTTATGACCAAGCTTGCTTACAACCGAGGCGATGATTGGAATAATAAACGCAGCGATTGTAAGAACCTCGTGGCTTTTGTCTCGAAGGAATTGTTCAAAGGCCAGCCGATGGCATGGCAGATATTTGATTCTCGGACCAAACCTGCCGAGCAGGAAGATCAAGTTAAAGAACTCGCTGCTGAACTGTTGCAATCGCCCGTTACTTATTTCAATGGGCATAATCGTGCCCCAACGGGCAAAGAGCGCGATATCCTCAGAGAATACCTAAATAACGGGGGCTTTGTTTTTGCAGAGGCTTGCTGTGGCAGGCCCGAGTTTGATGCAGACTTTCGTACCATGTGCAAAGAAATGTTTCCCGATAACCCTCTTACGCTACTTCCAGACTCCCATGCGGTTTGGCTAGCGAGTGGGAAGTTTGCCGTACCTCCTGGAGAGTTCCCAATCTGGGGCATTCAGCAGGGTTGCAAGACTATTTTAATGTATAGCCCCAAGGCAATCAGTGGGTATTGGGAGGGTAATGCGACCAGTATTGGCAGGGCAGCTACAGCTTTTCAATTAGGCGCAAATATCATTGCTTATGCTACTGGCCTTGAAGCACCTAAGCCAAGGCTTACCGAAGTCGAAATTTTCAAAGGGGATTTGAAATCAACCGTTCGTAGAGGCTTCCTTAGGGTTGCCCAAATCAAGCATGAAGGCGATTGGCAACCCGCGCCCCTTGCTATGCGAAACCTGATGGCGGATGTGCGCAAGTCTGGGCTTGATGTTTCGCTTGAAACCATCCCTTTGCCTCTTGCTTCCGATAACATCGTCGATTTCCGTTTCCTTTATATGCATGGTAGAAGTGCATTTAACTTTCAAAAGCAGCAGATGAATCAGTTGCGCTTCAACCTTGAAACTGGAGGCGTGCTTCTTGCAGATGCTTGCTGTGGTGCAAAGTCTTTTGATACTTCTTTCCGAACCTTCATGGATCAACTTTGGGAAGACAAGAAATTGAAATTGCAACCCATACCCTTGACAGATGAGCTTTACAGTCATCAATTGAATGGAGAAGCTTTGCGGGAATTACGCTGCAGAAGAGAGGGCGCTGATGGCAGGCCTGAACCTGCTTTCAAAAATGTGGCACCCTTGTTGGAAGGTATCAAACTGAACAATAGATGGGTCGTGATCTATAGCAAATATGATCTCGGTTGCGCCTTGGAAAAACACAAGTCAACCGATTGCCTTGGTTACGATTATGATAGTGCCTTAAAGCTTGGTAAGGCGGCTGTCTTTTATTCACTCAAGCGATAGTGCGAATAATTTTTCGTCAGGGAGTTTTCAGAAATGGATAGTTGGTTCTTGCCTGTTGGATTTCGGTTTTGTGGGCTACATAGCGGCCTTCGCCCAGATCCTTTAAGAAAAGATCTTGCATTGTTCTTCTCCGATTTTCCCGCCTCTGCTGCGGGGGTTTTTACCACTAATAAAGTCAAGGCTGCACCTGTTCACCTGTGTAAAGAAAGGCTTCCCTCCGACCTCATCCGCGGGATTATCGTCTGCTCGGGTAATGCCAATGCCTGCACAGGAAAGAAAGGCATGGACGATGCCAGAAAGATGGCAATTGTTACTGCAGAGGTAAACAAGTGCGAAGATAAAGAGATTCTTGTTTGCTCCACTGGAGTTATAGGCAGGCATCTGCCCATGGATGTAATCGAGGCTGGTATCCGAAAGACACCTGAACTGCTAAGTGATTCCGCAATGTCGCTTAGCGATGCTGCTCATGCGATTCTTACTACCGATACAAAAATTAAAGTTGTGACCAAAGAAATCAGCATTAACGGAAAACAAGTAGTGGTTGCTGGGGTAGCCAAGGGCGCAGCCATGATTGGCCCAAACATGGCTACAATGCTTGCCTTTGTGTTTACCGATGCGGAAGCTTCCGATGGCGAGCTGGCCTCCCTTATCACCGATGCATCGGATAAGTCGTTTAATTGTGTAAGTGTTGAAGGCCACACCAGTACTAATGATAGCCTTATTATTCTTGCCAATGGTGCTTCGGGTGCTGGGAAAATGCTGGGTGGTGATTGGGATGCTTTTGTTGCGGTGGTAACCGAGGTTTGCTGTGAACTGGCAAAAGAAATTGCAATTGATGCAGAGGGTGCCAACCATCTTGTAACTATTACGGTAGAAGGTTTACGGGATGACAAAGAGGCAAAAAAGATTGCCAAGACTGTCGCTGAAAGTGTGTTGGTGAAGACTGCGATTTTTGGCGCAGATCCAAACTGGGGCAGGGTGGTTTCTGCTGCCGGGTACGCAGGTGTTAACTTCGAAGAAAAAAATCTTTCTCTTTGGATGGGTGAAATGCTTCTTTATAAAGATGGCACCCCCATGGACTTTGATCCCAAGGTTGCTTCCGATTATCTTAGAAACAATCGCAATGTAACCCTAAGGCTGCTTTTTAATCTCGGAAAGGGAAAATGCACTTATCAGACTTGTGATCTAACACAGGAATATGTGCGCCTAAATGCTGACTACACAACTTAATATTCGGGCGCTACTTCTTCGCCATTGCGGGTGACTAACGCTGCAACGACTTTAATGCTGGTACCGTATTTCAACATCGAAACATGGGCATCGCAAAATAGTGCTGCAGCAGCGTTATTGTGAAATCCATAAAGTTCATGCTTGTTATAACAGTTGACTGCGCAAGGGCCGTATTGGTCAGAGCCATCTTCTTTTGCACCATCAAGATTGATAAAGCAATTGGGTATGGCCCACCCAGCAGGTCCGGTTTCTTTACCGGTATATCCCAGCGTGTTCCAGAATTGAGGCCTGCCTGCGACTTCACCCAATAATATTGTTTGTGATAATCCGTCTTTGATATCTGAAAATGTACAAGGGCGGTCTTCCCCAATCGGGCCCAACGGATCACCTTTCCACGGGGCTAGCACCCCCAATGCAATCAATCCGGCATCTACATCATAAATAATCGTGTAATCGCAAACACCAAAACTCAAATTGAAATACTTGCTAACTCTGCCGCCCGGTGCGTTTTGGCAAACAAACATATTCAGCGTTTTTGATACATAAGGTTGTACAGCGGGATCATCCCAAGCGGTGGTTCGGGGCAAAGCTTTTGCTAGTGCCTCCTGCTCGATATAAGGCAGAAGAAACATTGGCCAAGCCTGGGGCTGAGGTGCGGTAACCGAACCCGGTGGCAGGCTTCCATGGGTGGAATGATAGTTTTGAAACGCTAGCCCGAGTTGCCTAAGGTTGTCGATGCAAGTGATTTTGCCTGCAGCATTCCTTACTTTCTGAACTGCGGGCAGTAAAAATCCAATCAGAATTGCAATGATTGCAATCACAACAAGTAGTTCAATAAGGGTAAAAGCCGGTTTTTTATGGCTAATCATTATGCTTTAACTCTGTTAAGGCTGCCTGCCCATTAAAATAGTAACTCAATCGAATCAAATCCTTGCGATAACATTATTTATAAGTCATAATAATTATACCACCGATGCAATAATGGTTCTATTCATGCCTTTATTTAAAAACAATCTGAATCGCAGACAGCTTTTAACTGTTGGAGCAGCAGGCATTGCGGGCCTGACTCTACCCAGAATATTAAGTGCTTCGAGTAATCGTGCTGGTGTAACATCAGCCACCAAGGCGGATTCGTGCATTGTCATTTTTTTGAATGGTGGCTCAAGCCATCTCGATATGTGGGATATGAAGCCCGACGCCCCTGCAGAGATTCGTGGTGAATTTAAACCCATAGCATCTTCAGTTCCGGGGTTGATGTTGGGCGAACACCTACCTGGCCTTGCCAAGGTGATGCATCATGCAACGCTGGTTCGCTCCATGCACCATTCGGTGAATAATTCGCATGCTGCTGCCGTATACACCTCGCTTACCGGCCATGATCGCGGCGAAATGGGAGGAGGTGCAAAGCCTACCGATATTCCCGCAATGGGATCGGTGCTTGCAAGATATCGGCCACCTTTAGGCGCATCCGTACCCTTTGTATCAATGCCCTATGTAACTAAAGAAGGCGCAGGGGGCCCGCCACAACCTGGTTTTTTTGGTGGAATACTAGGTCGATCCTTTGATCCGATGTTTGTATTGCGCAATCCCAATGATTCAGATTTTGGTTTGCCTGAGCTTACTTATTCTCCTGATGTTGATGGGTCGCGGATGGGGAAACGCCGTTCGCTTATCAGCGCCCTTGGTAAATCTAACTCCAATAATTTAGGCGATCTCGATGCCTATCAAGCCAAGGCCTTTGATCTTCTTTCTTCAGAAAGAACCAGAACCGCTTTCAAGATCGAGCAAGAGCCTGACAAGCTTCGTGAAGCATATGGCAGGAATATTTATGGCCAGAGCGTTTTGCTTTCGCGCAGATTGATCGAAGCGGGGACTAGGCTTGCTTGTATTTCTTGGGCGCCCGATGCCAACGCCACCTGGGATACCCATGGCAATAACTTCAAGAAACTAAAGGGTGAGTTGTTGCCTCAGTTTGATATGGCAGTTTCTAGTTTGATCACTGATTTGGAATCGCGAGGAATGCTCGAGCGCACGATGGTTGCAGTTCTGGGCGACTTTGGTCGAACTCCAAAAATCAACGCTAATGCAGGCCGTGATCATTGGAATTTTTGTTACTCACTTATGATTGCAGGGGGCGGGTTTAAAAAAGGTTTTGTCTACGGTGCAAGCGATAAGATAGGTTCTAATCCCAGCCTGAACCCTTTGGTTCCTGCGGATATCATTTCGACTATTTATCATTGTCTGGGTATTTCGAATGAGCTTGAAATCACAGATCGGCTGAATCGACCGCAAGCACTTTGCCCTTGGGGTAACCCGGTAAAAGAATTGCTTGCCTGATTATTCTTTTACTGGGTCTTTTAGTTCCATACACGAAAACCATAATACAACAGAGCTTGAAAGCAACGAAGTCCCGATGCTGGCAAAGGGTAGTATTTTTCCACCTTCCCAAGCACTCATCCACGCAGTTGGTGGCGGGAATTCTTTTATTGTCCCCATTAAATCACTCAAAATAATGCTGAAGTCAATTGGTTTTGGCAGTGCCCAGTAGGCGATATTAATCAACCAGGTTGCCAACCCTGATGAGGATTCCGCAGTCGTTGCTGCGAGGTTGGAAATGCGGGCGTGATTCACCATCCAGCAGATGGCCCAGAATGCGATCGACCCTATGATTGCCACCATGGTGCTTCTGCTCCATGTTCCAAGAAATACCGAGGCTGGATAAAAACAAATAAATTGAATAACCAATATTGCGAAAGACCATAGGAACAATCCATTCCAAACATTAGTTGCAATTCCAAGAGCAATCCAAGTTCCGCCTATCAAAATGATTCCATGCAGGCTTAAAACCATAACGATGGAGGATGTTTTTGCGAGGAGCATAAAGCCTGTGGATACTGGGCGAAGGCGCAGCATGTTCCACCAAAATCCCTGCAAGAATTCTGGTATGAACCCCGCAGTCCAGATTAATGCGAAGACCAGGCCAACGGCATCTGAAGTGAAAAAGACCAGCATGGATTCAAAGTATCGAACGGCGTTTTCTCGAAACTTGACCCAGGGCATTTTAACCACACCAAACAAAAGCTTGATCTCGCCCTGAATCAGGGGGATCCCAGATTTTTCAAGTTCTTCCGGGCCTATGCGGGCAGCTTCTTCGACTGGGGCTCGCTGTGCAATTTCATAATTTGAAGCCTCGGGTATGTTCGAAAACCTAACCGTTGCTGCCAAAGTGATAATCAATGCGGAATAAAATAAAAGCAGTGGAAAAAGATACGATGCAACAGCCTGGCGTAACGATTCCCCTGTGAAGCATTTCATGATTTGGAGAAATTGTGATCCAGTCATTTGGGTTATCCAATTGGTGTCGTGTTGGCGCAAGCTAGTTGCATCGCTTTTTGAAGGAAAGGACCTTGGCTATTCCCACGCCAGTTTTCAATTGGTTCATCTCTTAGTATTTTTCCATTCGCAAGTAAGATAACCCTGTCGCAAAGGGCTTCAATTTCTTCAAGTTCATGAGAAACTAGAATCACACTTCGGCCTTCCTGACGCCAATTGATCAAAAGATCCCGAACTTTTTGCCTAGCATCGAAGTCCAAGCCTTCGAGAGGTTCATCGAGAATTAGCAAAGTGGGGGTTGCAAGAATAGCCTGAGCAATCAAAAGCCTCTGAGTCATGCCTCGGGAAAATCCCCCAACACTTTGTTCTTGTCTGTCTTCCAGCCCAACCTTGGTCAATGCTTCAATTATCATTCGGGAAAGGTCTTCTGATGCAATGCCTGAAAGTGAACCAAGGATATGCAAAATGGCGTTGGGTGTCAGGTGCGAAGGGAAAACGGGGGATTCTAAAACCGCACCTATGTGCTTTAAGGTTGAACGATCTGAGACTGGTTTTGAAAACCTTGTAATGGATCCAGAGTCGGGCTTGATCAAACCCAGTGCAATTTTCAAGAGCGTTGATTTTCCCGCACGATTGGAGCCAACCAGTCCGATGATCGTGCCTCTGGGTATACTCAGGCAGATATTATCCAAGGCCTGAATCTTCGATTGTCGATTAGCTTTGAATGCCTTGTTTACATTCTCGATATTTAAAATACATTCGGTCATAGTGTGTTTATAGTTACCTTTTGATTGATCAGCATAATGGTAATTTTAGTGAGCACCAAGGTTTTGAAAATCAAGTGTCAATTGGTTATTGGCCACACATATGTTCCGTGAACTTAATCAACCAAAGTGATTTGAATCCCACTTTGCAGCACTCTTTCAAAGGCACTTCGGATTTTTTCGATTCGGGTGTTGTAATCTCCAACGATAATTTTTTCGCTGCTTAAGGTGGTTGATCCCGCAGGGGAGGTCATTCCTTTGATCTGGCATTTTACCAGAAAGTCCATTGCTGCTGCGGTGCCGGTGCTTGTGGAGTTAGTTTCAAAGAGTTGCCCGAATGCAATGCTATGTACACTTACCGGGTTTTTGATGGTTGAGAAACCAGTTGGGTTTGCAGTGGTAAGATTGCACACATATTGCAAAGTGTTTAAAGCGTCAGTTGAGTTCGCCCCAGAACTACCTGCGTCGGAAATGCTGGTGAATTTAGATAAATAAGCACCGCCCGATTGAAAAGTGCCACTGGCAGCACTGGTTGGTTGCCCATCGGTTTCAAAGATAATCATCTTGTTGGCCCCTTTTCTGCCATTAAAGCCCGTTGCACTGCTGAACTGGTTGTATGCCGCCATGAATGCCATTTCTGGATTTGTACCGCCATCAGCATTCGGTATTTCCCCTGAAGATTTGTTGTCCCATTGGCCAGAATCGATGCCCCCAGAATTATTAATTGTTCCGAGATAAGAGGAATTGAAATTGCTGCCGTAGGGGCGGATTTCTGCATTTGGATCGCTTAAACTATTCAAAAGAGAGTAAGGGTAAAAAAGAGCATTGCTCATGCGGGTGAAATCTTTGCCCATTGGAACCCTGGCGACATTGTAACTGTTGAGGGTTGAAAAGTAGATCAAGGAGGCCTGATCATTGGGATGATTTTTTTGAATGTCGACAAGTGCGGATTGAATTCCAGCCTTTAGTTGCCATGTTGCTGATTCATGTGCGGTACCCGGGAACCAATTCCTTCCAATGCGATAATCGGATAAAAATGAGAGGAATGAAACAGGCCCAAACCAGAAGTTTAAACGGGGATGAATCGGGTTATCGTTGTAATGCATGTAGGGTGCGGGTACCGCAGTTAAGCTTGCTTTTGCAGTGATTCTGGTTGTGCCATAGGCCGTGGTGTTTTGTCCATAAAGAATCTCGGTTTGATTTCCTGCACCAATCACATAATCAATGTAAGCACGCCAAAATTTTTGATCAAGTGTGCCACCTGTATCGGGGATGGTTGTTGGAATTGCGCTGTAATAAAGTACTCTACCAGCGCGCATATTGTCAGGGAATACCTTGGGGCCGGAATTAAGCCAGTTCATCACTGCAGTGTAATTAATCTTGTAACTTGTAGTGCTTGCAGTGCGAAACCTTCCATTGGTTGTACTGAAAAGTAAAGAGTTGTCATCGCAGGGTGTAGTGCTGTTAGAGCCATAAAAGAAGAACTTTTTACGCCAATCGTTTGCGGCTCTGGGGTCGGGTGGCCACATATAAAAAGTTTTACCGTAGTAGCCTGGCCCCATAGTAAAGCCTTGGAAATCTGTATATCCTGCCGATTCAAAGGCCACATTTTTTGCGTGGGTGTTTGCCTGAACCGTTGTATTGCCTGAAACATATTGCTGCACGGTGGAAGCGTAAGGGGTTCCCGTATTATTAGGAACTGCGCCAAGGTTATAGCCATTGGTTTTGGGCCAGCGATCGCCCCCCATGCCCGTACTGGAACCTGTAAATTGGACAGGGGTGTTAGATTGGTCTTGGAAATTATCGGGTGCTGGCAAGGCGAAATTGGTGGTAGTTGTGCGCCAATTATAGGGCGAGAGTGGCCTGTAAAAAGCGCTGATGTAAGAACCATCAGGCTGCTTGCAATAAAAGTCTTTTACGATTGGGGGCCCATCATCTGTCTCGATGGTGTGGTTGTTGGGTGCGGAATCGCCGTTTTGGGTGGTGCGTCGCATCACGGAAGTAATCGTCGACCATGGTCCAAATCTTGGGATATTAGGATCGGGATTCATGGATCCTGAAATCGAACCATTAGTGGGGTATGCTGGAATACTGTTGAAGCGCATGGAACCAGAATAATCTAGAATAATTGCCAAATCTCTGGGGCGATGCACCGCAGTTGCAGTTGCAGTTGCAGAAAAAGCGGAGTAATTAAAGAACTTTGCAATAGAAGTTGGCTGACTAAAAGTAACATTTGTTTTCACCGCACTCCAGTTTTCAGTTGATGGTTTGCTGCCTGTAAAGACAGTCTGAAACTTGCCTAAAACCGCATCATAATTGTAATAACCAACCTGAGTAGTCATTTGGTTGGATTGAACGGTTTGCCCCATGATTGTCGATGCCTGGATTGTACTTAACGCCAAGCCATTTACTGCAGCCCGGTTGTTGTCGGTGCTGGTGTCACCAGTTAAACCGCGCGAACCTGAAAGTGCTGCTGCATCCGCTGCGCTTTGTAGTTGGGATTTTGTCTGGGCCAGTATTCCTATATCTACAGCCAATGCAATCATCCCGACCAATGCCACCATGCTTATTGCAAGCATTGGAAGGATGGCTGCTTTTCTAGCTTTATTTGTAAAGTTTATTTTTGTCATGGTTTATATCCTCTTAGTTGCCTTCACTATTCATAATGGTTGCAGCCTGGAATGTAAACGATGAGGGCAGAAACAAAAGGAATGGCGCTGATGGGGTATAAGTGCCTGAAATTTTAACCATGATTGCACCACCAAATTGCGCATCATTCCAGTTGCTGTTTGGTATCGCTATACCTGTGGATGTGTTTACATTCTGAACGGAAACCGCATAACCAGAAAGCATGTTTTGTGTACCATTCATTTTCGTGGTAGCCACATTGCTAACCTGAGTGGAGGTTGTGCCATCGCCTGTATGAACTACTGCGTATCTTGCTGCTTCTCTTACAGCATTGTTCGATACTTGAACAAGATAATAATATCTCCCATAATCGATTATACCCATAAACATCATCAGGAAAACAACGAGGACTACAGCCATTTCCACCATGGCTGCGCCTTTTCTTTTTCCTCTGCTATTTAAACTTGGCGATAACAAATTATGTCATCCTTTAATTCGTGGGTAAGGTGGCATTAATGGAAAAGGGATCGTCCACAAGCGAAACCATGGTTGCGGATGATGTCAGCGAACTTGGGCTGAACATATTGATATTGATGTTGTCCACATCGGCATAGGGGATTGTAACAGTAACCTTGAACACTTGCCCTTTCACAGCTTGGTATGGGTGGGTGATGGGGCTGCCGGTTAGGGCGGCAAATTGCACCGTGACATTGGTAGATGGTAAGCCAGCCCTTGCAATGGTGTCCTTCACAATCGAAGTTACCGAAGGGGTTCCCGAATTTAAATTGATCTGGGTGCTGGCACCAGTTGAATTAATAATCAGGCCCTGAGCAGAAAGCCGGGCGCCTTCTCTTGCTGCATTCGATAAAATTTGCTGCACTTGGGCCATTCGGGAAAGCTCAAGTAAACCAACTACCATCAAGAATACAAAAGGAGCGCAGACAGCGAGTTCGACCGCTACCGCGCCTTTCCGCGCCCTATGGTTTTTCGATATCAGGTTCATTCCAAGAAATACCACCAGAATGCAAGGGTTAAAAGATTACACCGTCGTTACTATTGTAAACCTAGGTCACAAAACACGAAAAGAGAAATTAAAAGCACGAAATAGCCCAAAATAATCTGAGGGCGATTGTTTTTCATAAGGTGTTGTGCGGATTTGATTTATGTTGTTTCGTGCTAAGCGTTGGGAAGTCTGGTCTACTTTTTTAAGGCGGGATTCGCTGAGCTGGGGTTTTCTTTGTCTGAAAGAAACTCAACTTCGATGTCTGTCTCAGAAACAACAGGGTGTTTTTCAAATTGTGTTGTAACCCGAGCATTTAACATCCAAGATCCTTCCAGCTTAGCATCGGCCTTTGTTCCAACCTTCACTTTTAAGGTATCCTTATCGGTTGGCCAAACCATGGGGCTAAAAGAAATCAAACCTTTGATTTCTTCAGGAACAAGTAGCTCTAAGTTTACAGGCTCTTTTAATTTGTTGGACCGGGCAAGCTTAAGCGTTATTTCAAAAGATGCTCCGCTTTGCAGCACAAGTTCTTCCGAAGGATGCAGCAATTTTAACATCGCTCCTTCAATGGACATTGTAACTTGGCCATCCATTGCAGCTTGCACAAACCTGATCTTTCCTTTGGGGTCAGGGATTTGGGCGATTGCAACCAATGCAATTCTGGAGGTGCGGGCTGTTTCCAGCCATTCGGGAAGGAAAACCGGGTAAGAAAGTTTTTTTACCTCCGGCCCCACGACTAAGACCGGGCCACGGATTCCCTGCCTATGTCGGGATTGGGTTCCTGCCATATCCAAGGTTATTTCGCCTTTGAATCCTTCGTTTCGTTCGATGATGATTTCAGGAAGATAGGTTGCACCACGGTGAACCCGAATGCCCCCATCTGCAACCACAGGCTTAACCTTGAACGGAGGCTTGATGGTGGTTGCAACCAGAATTTCCTCTGTCAGATTTGAATCGGGATTTCGCGCAGCCAGATCTCCCTTGAGCGGTGCCACTGCTGTGTTGGTAATCGTTTGATCTGCAATTTTTGCAGTCCCCGTTATTCGTGTAAACATTGCCGAAGCTGGTGCCTCTTTTGTGCAAGTCAATGTTACATTCAAGGAAGCTGCAGTTGGGGCGATGATTAGATTTGCAGGAACGCTAACTCCTTCAGGAAGATTGGCAAAAGTCAGGGCAACAGGTTCTTTAAAGCCAGCCTCACGGGTTATGGTGATGGCTAATCCCAAGGTTCCTCCGATTGGAACACTTGCAGAGGGAAGGGTTCGGAGCTTGAAATTACTTTTAGATTTATCAACAACCAGCCTATACACAGAAGCGGCAGTCTTGGTTTTTCCAGAGAGATCACGAACGATGATTTTGTAATCACCATCAGCAGGCAGGGTGATGGGAAGGTCCGGATCCATGCTTGGTGAAGAATCATCCTTGGAGGCGAGTTCTTTGCCATCGGGCCCAAGAACGGAAAGATTAATATCCAAGTTGGATCCGATTTTTATGGCATCGCAAGAGATAGTCCAAAGCTCGCCCTTTTTACCTTTGAAGCCAAAGGTGTCGGATTTTTTAGATTCAGTCAGGCGGCCTGTGACTGCGCCAGGAACCAATAGGGGTTCTGTGCCTGCAATTTTCTCATCAAAGTTGCTAAGCGGGAAGGTGTAATCCTGGCTGTTCCCAAAAGGAGTTTCAACCTTATAAGAAAAGGTAGTTAGCTTTTTATCAAGGGGAAACGAAACCTCTTTCTTGATACTTTCGATTTTCGCTTTACCGGTTGCAACACCGAAGCCAATGAACTCGATGGATTGCTTCTGGCCCCGCTTGCCTGCAGCAGGAATTGCAGTAAGAATTCTTGGCCCACTATCCACCACAAGCCTGTAAGTGAATGACCTAAACCCGCGGTAGTCCACATCTCTGATGGAAACGGTATAAGTGTTATCTTTTTCGACAGCGAAAGTCAGGGTGGGGTCGGTGCCTTCGGTGTCGAATAATTCCGCAACCTTGCGCTTGTTCTGGTCGTAAACTTCGATCACCCCATTGAAATCGGAGCCCAACCTGCGGGCAAAAAGATCGCACGTGATGAGTTCTGATTTTTTTGCCTTGAATTGATAACGATCAACTTCTTCTATGCGTTTTAATCGGCCTGAAACAGTGACGGGGAAATTTGGAAGCTGCTGCGGAGTTCGCAAAGATTCATCTTCAAGAATTTCAGGTGTATTACCCACCATGAATACACCGCCATTCCCTGCGCCGTTGGCATTAGCAACGCGCCAGTGAATCGGGCCTGCAGGGATTCCTTCGGGAAGAGTAAAGCGTGCGGAGATTTCGCGGGGCAGGGCAGGGTCGCTTGCAAAACTTTTAATATCGAACCAATAAGGGGGCTCGTGCATTAATACCGGGCCGGGTGCTGAAAGCACCTCCAGTTTTACTCTTTTATCAGCTACAAAAAACTCGGTGTCAGGTGTCCAATCCTGCCCGCCTAACTTTACTTCAATCTTGGTGCCAGCTTTTCCACCCGCAGGATGGGCGTATCCAATCCCGCCGGGTATGAGTTGCGCCTGAGATTCGTGCTGCAATAATAGCAGTGCAAAAGCAGTCGCTAGCACAATCGCAGTTTGTCGTATTGAACGCATTATCTTTTTTCCAAGTCTCGGAATGCTGGAATACTGCCCAGTTAGGTTTAAACCAGAAGTTCCTTGATGACCTTGCCACCGCTTACAATAGGCACAGGCCTGCCAAGAGGAGTGCGGTACACTTTGTCTGAATCGATTCCCATCAGATGAAAAATGGTTCGTAGAACATCCGCAACGCCGAAGGGTTCTGTCGTTGGGAACGATGCTGTCTTATCAGTTGCACCAACCACGATGCCAGGCTTGATGCCTCCGCCTGCAAGTAAAACGCTTTGCGCCTGCGACCAATGATCGCGCCCAGCTTTATCATTAATGCGTGGCGTTCTTCCCATTTCACCCATCATTACCACCAAGGTGCTATCGAGCAAACCACGGTCTTGAAGATCGGAAACGAGCGTGCTGAATGCCATGTCAGCATGTGGGATCAAATCTTTTTCCAAGCTAGGGAAACAAGAGAAGTGGGTATCCCAACTACCATGATCAACCCCGACAAATCTGCAGCCAGCTTCTACCAATCTACGGCTTAGCAGCGAGCATTGCCCTAGGGAAGTATAGCCATAGGCGGCACGAAGTTTTTCTGGTTCACTCTTAAGATCGAAGGCTTTTCGAGCTTCG
>Ga0208482_1000370_pt1 | contig 14718 bp, 13 predicted proteins | sample LakMenEpi26Sep10_FD_150737 | JGI IMG/M metagenome (GOLD analysis project Ga0208482, IMG submission 150737) | Freshwater microbial communities from Lake Mendota, WI - 26SEP2010 deep hole epilimnion (SPAdes) | ecosystem: Environmental > Aquatic > Freshwater > Lake > Epilimnion/Euphotic zone ... | reverse complement strand
CGAGCTTTGGTGTTGAGACTGCGCGCGACTTGTTGTATCTCGAGGTGAGGGGTGACGGGGTCACCGGATGGGGTGAGTGTGTGGCGATGAGCGAACCCATGTATTCAAGCGAGTACGTCGACGGATGCGAAGCGGTGTTGCGTCGCTTCCTGTTACCGCTGGTTACAGCACAAACGACTGCACAGCAGTTCGCTGATGCCGCACGCGACATTCGCGGTCACTACATGGCCAAAGCCGTTCTTGAAACCGCACTGCTCGACTTCCAGCTGCGTGGCCAAGGCGTGAGCTTTGGGGCGTTTCTTGGCGCGGTGAAGTCGCGGGTGCCTTCGGGAGTTTCTGTGGGTATTCAGCCGACCATCGATGACTTGATTCGAGTGGTGCAGGGCTACATCAACGATGGGTATCTGCGAATCAAACTCAAAATCGAACCGGGCTTTGACATCGAACCCGTTCGTGCGGTGCGCTCAACCTTCGGCGACAAGCTGCTGTTGCAGGTCGATGCGAACTCTGCCTACTCGGTGTCAGACGCTGAACATCTCGCCAAACTCGACCCGTTTGGCCTGTTGCTGATCGAACAGCCGCTACCCGAAGAACAGGTTGCCGCCCACGCTGAGCTGGCAAGAGTCGTTCGCACACCAATCTGCCTCGACGAGTCGATTCTGTCGGCAGAAGTCGCTCGCGAGGCTCTCGATATCGGTGCGTGCACCATCATCAACATCAAGCCGGGAAGAGTCGGTGGGTATCTCGAAGCAAAGAAGATCCACGACCTTTGCTACGAGCGAGGTGTCGCCGTATGGTGCGGAGGAATGCTCGAGACTGGCATCGGTCGCGCTGCCAATTTGGCGCTTGCTGCACTTCCAGGCTTCACGCTTCCTGGAGACACCTCGGCGTCAGCCCGCTATTTCAAGCGCGACGTGACGGCACCGTTCGTACTTCGCGAGGGTCACTTGGATGTGCCAACCGGTGCCGGAATCGGGATCGAGCCTGACCTCGCTTTTCTTGACTCGATCACCGACCGAGTCGACACGGTGGCCGTCACTCGCTGAGAGGTGCTTGCGCCCGTTGGAGGCAGTGCCGTACGACCACTTCGTCGGTCGATTGAAGGCAGTGACCGGCGACTAGGCGTCGATTCGAAAGAGAATCGCAGTCTCGGGCGCATCGTCGTGCTTGCCGCGCAGGCGCGCCACGAGCTGACCAAGCATCCAATAAATGCCGAATCCCGCGTAGACGAGGCCATATTTCTTGGCGATCGCTTTGCGTACGGCTACTGCGTCTGCGCCCGTCACGAGGCGCGCAGTGGCCTCGAGCATGGGAGCAGCCTTTGGGTCGCCGGTCGGCACAACATTTCCTCGCACGTCGCACACCTGCACCGTGACCCGCGGGTTGTTGCGTATGCGCTTGACCTTGCCGACGTTGGTCTCGGTGATCACACCGAACTCATTTCCCATCGCCGCGAACCACACCGGCGTGGCGACCGTTCGGCCGTCGCGCCGAAACGTCACAAGTGAGACGTACTTCTCTTTGTTGCTCAGTAGTGCTGCCATCACTCATGCTCCTCGTAGCTCGCGTTCGTGCACATCGGTGCACGCTTGTCGGGATGGCAGGATTTGAACCTGCGACCTCCTGGTCCCAAACCAGGCGCACTAGCCAAGCTGTGCTACATCCCGCTTACTGTCAGGCTAACGAGCGCACCACGCGCAGCAGACGAGCGACATCGTCATGCGTCACGTAGCGCACTACACCAGCTCGAACCACGCCGCCCGACTCGGCAAGACCGAGTCGCGACACAACCTCCACTGCGTACGAACTACCGTCCCATACCGCAATCTTGTTCGCTGCAAGCATTGCTGCCACCTGCTCGGGGCTCCTGCCATTCACGGTGAATGCGACCGTGGGCGTGCGCGCCTCGAGCGTAGGTGGGCCCCACACCGTCACGTGCGGCATCGCTAAGAGGCCCTCGAGCAATGGTGCGAACACCTCCCGCTCACGAGCGGCAATGTTCTCCATTCCCTCTTCAAGCAAGAATCGCGCCGCTGCTTCAGTGGCGGCGATGTTCTCGAGATTCGGTGTGCCAGTTTCGAATCGTCGAGGTCCGACGTCGTCAGCAGGCCGCACTTTGGCGACTGGCAGCGAGTTGAGCAGATTCGGCTCGATACACATCACGCCGGCATGTGGCCCGTACCACTTATACGGGCTGGTGGCCAGCACATCGCAGCCGATGTCGCGCACGCTGACAGGCATGTGTGGCACGAGGTGTACCGCGTCCACGAACACCCTCGCACCGACGTGGCGCGCGAGTGCCACCACAGCGTGGAGATCTGGCATCGTGCCGATCAAGTTCGAGGCCCCGGTCACGGCTACCCACTTGGTGTTCGCAGTAATCAGCCCTGCGAGAGACTTCATGTCGAGCCGACCGTCGGGCACCGAGAACGGTGCCAGCACATGCTCGGCTCCCGACTCTTCGCAGGCGATTCGCCATGGTGAGACGTTCGCGTCATGGTCGAGCTGCGTGCCGACGACCCGATCGCCGGGCCGTAACGTTCGAGCGATAGCTCGGGTAAGTGCGAAGGTCATCGTCGTCATGTTGGCTCCAAAGCACACGCCGCGCGGGTCGGCATCAAGCAGCTGGGCAACCACGGCTCGAGCTCGTTCGAGCAACGCATCTGTCGCGTGAGCCTGGGCGAATGCGCCGTGCGTATTGGCATTATCTCCGCTTGCAGACCATTCGCTGGCTGCACGAATCGCGACATCAACCATCTGGGTTCCGGCAGGACCATCGAAACGCGCCCAATCGCTTTGGGCGCCAGGGAAGTGCGAGCGAATGTCGCTCACTTTGCGCGCTTGGCTGCCTTGGCGAGACGCTTCTTGGTGCGGCCAATCGGGGCAAGATGGCGGTGGTCGAGGTCACTCACTTCGATGCCATGCTCGAACCGAACCCAATATCGCTGCCATTGAAAGCCGTTGGCGAGGATGACGCGACCCTCGCTGCCGAGTGGTACATCGGGCAATTCGACGGTGCTGACGACTCTGTCGCCGATTCTCAGATCGATCTGACCTTCGTGGGGCTTGGCGAGGGCGTGCGGCTTCCAAAACGGCATGCACTCAGTATGTCACTTGTAGCCTTCTTCACTCATGCAAAGCACGGTCGAACAGCTCGAAGGCAACAAAGTCAAGGTCGAAGTCACCATCGACGCGACATCATTTGAACAGGACATCGACGTCGCGTACCGCAAGCTCGCGCGGCAGGTTCGCATCCCGGGTTTCCGCCCAGGCAAGGCTCCGCGACGGGTCATCGATGCACACCTTGGCGTCGAAGGCAAGAAGGCGGCGCGCGCACAAGCAATTGAGGATGCGGTACCGAAATACCTCGCCGCTGCGGTCAAACAGCACGACATCGACATCATCGCGACCCCCAAAGTTGACCATGTGCACGGAGCCGAAGATGATGAAGGTCCCATCTCGTTCCACTGCGAGATGGAAGTTCGTCCTGTCATCACTGTCGCCGGTTACGCAGGTTTGCGAGTCGAGCTGCCGTCAGTTTCTGCAAGCGAAGCGGAAATTGACGAGGTCGTTAACAGCGAGCGGAAGCGACACGGCGCCCTCGTCGATGCGACGCGTGCAATCGCCACGGGTGACCAGGTCACACTCGATCTTTCAGCATCGCGCAACGGCGAGCCTGTTCCGGGTCTGAATGTCGAATCATGGCTCTATGAAGTGGGACGCGGCTGGGTTGCGAAGGGTTTCGACGAAGTGATCGTCGGCATGAATGCCGGAGACGAAAAAGAGTTCAAGGCAGTTCCCAATGGCAACGATGACGAAGCCGACCTTCGTGTCAAAGTCATCAAAGTGCAGGAACTTCAGCTACCTGAAGCAACTGACCAATGGGTTGCCGACACCTTCGGCGAGTTTGACACCGTCCAAGCGTGGAAGAGCGCCATCGCTGAACGCATGAACGCGTCGCGACTCAATCAAGCACGCAGCTCCGTGGTTGACCGTGTTACCGATGAACTCGCCAAGCTTGTCGAGATCGACCTGCCTGAAGCCATGGTTGATGGAGATCTGCGTTCCCGCGTGCGCAACACCGTGGAGACGTTCCAGCGACAGGGCATCGCCATCGCACAGTTCCTCCAGATCACCGGCCAGACAGAGGAGCAGTTCATTGAGCAGTTGCGCGAGCAGTCGCGCAAGGCAGTGCGTGTCGACCTGGCACTCCGAGCGATCGCCAGTGATCGAAATCTGGTGGCTTCGGACGAAGATGTCGACGTCGAACTCGAGCGCATTGCAGTGCGAGCGAACGTCAAACTGAAGCGTGTGAAGTCGTTGTATGAAAAGAACGATGCAATTGGTGACTTGAAGGCCCAGATCCGCAAGTCACAAGCCCTTGAATGGCTCGTGCGCGAAGTCACGTACGTGGACAATGAGGGACGTTCCATCGCGACGGATGTGTTGCTCGACGAAGGTGTGGACATTGATCCCACCGCAGATACGGGGGCCGGCGCTACCGTCGCCAGCGAATCCAACACGGACGAAGAGTCGACCAGTACGGTGGACGACAAGTCCCCCGATGCATGATCGAGTCATGAACTTTTCGAACTACTACGTTCCCAACGTCACCGAGGTCACTAGCCGCGGTGAGCGTGTCTACGACCTGTACAGCCGGTTGCTGAAAGAGAACATCATCTTCCTTGGCACGCCGATCGACGACACCATCGCCAATTTGATCTGTGCACAGCTCATCCACTTGGAGAGCGAAAACCCGGACAAAGACATCAACATCTACATCAACAGTCCTGGCGGCGACATCACCGCACTCTTTGCGATCTACGACACGATGCAATTCATCAAGAATGACATCGCCACCATCTGTCTTGGACAGGCTGCCTCAGCGGCAGCCGTGTTGCTCGCAGCCGGAACGAAGGGCAAGCGTCTGGCTCTACCGCATGCACGCATTCTCTTGCACCAGCCATACGGTCAGGTTGGCTACGGACAAGTCACCGACTTGGAGATTGCCGCCAAAGAGATTCTCCGCATGCGCGATCTGCTCGAACAGATCCTCGCGCAGCACACTGGTCAGACCATTGAGCGCGTGCACAAGGACACCGACCGCGACTTCGTGATGGAGGCTGAGGAGGCCAAGTCCTACGGCGTCATCGATGAAGTGATCTCGACTCGACAGATGGTTGACCGCACCGGACCAATCAAGTAACGACGAGGGGATGGCACGTGGCCAAGTTTGGTGACACCGCAGAGCTCGTCAAGTGCTCCTTCTGCTCCAAAACGCAGAAGCAGGTCAAGAAGCTCATCGCTGGTCCATCGGTGTACATCTGCAACGAGTGCATTGACCTCTGCAATGAGATCATCGACGACGAGGTAGACGACACAAAGAGTCTCGGTCTCGACAACGTTCCCACTCCGCGTGAGATTCGTGCCTTCCTTGACGATTTCGTGGTCGGACAAGACGCTGCCAAAAAGGTGCTCGCTGTCGCGGTGTTCAACCACTATCGCCGACTCAAGTATTCGCAAGGCAAGAAACTGCGTCGGGATGAAGTCGAACTACAAAAGAGCAACATCCTCCTACTTGGTCCCACCGGTTGCGGCAAGACTCACATGGCACAAACCTTGGCGCGCATGCTCAACGTGCCATTTGCTATCGCCGATGCAACAGCGCTCACCGAGGCCGGCTACGTGGGCGAAGACGTGGAGAACATCCTGCTCAAGCTTCTGCAAGCCGCGGATTTCGATGTAAAGCGTGCCGAGATGGGCATCGTCTACATCGACGAGATCGACAAAATTGCCCGCAAGAGTGAGAACCCTTCGATCACACGCGATGTGTCTGGCGAAGGTGTTCAGCAAGCGTTGCTCAAGATTCTCGAAGGCACCGTCGCCTCGGTGCCGCCACAAGGCGGTCGTAAGCATCCGCATCAAGAGTTCATTCAGATCGATACCACGAATGTGTTGTTCATCGTCGGTGGTGCCTTCGCCGGGCTCGATCAGATCATTGGTTCGCGCCTCGGCGACAAAGGTGTGGGCTTCCACGCGACCGTCAAGTCGAAGAAAGATCGTGATCCAGGCGATCTGTTCTCCCAGGTCTTGCCAGAAGATCTGCTCAAGTTCGGCATGATCCCAGAGTTCGTCGGACGACTCCCGATGATTGGTGCGGTCCACGCGCTGAAGAAGGATGCTCTCGTCCAAATTCTCACCGAACCGAAGAACGCTTTGGTGAAGCAATACCAGAAGTTCTTCCAATTCGAAGATGTGGAGCTCGAGCTCACCGCTGACGCCCTCGAGGCGATTGCTGACGCCGCGCTTACGCGTGGCACGGGCGCTCGCGGTCTGCGAGCCATCCTCGAAGACGTGTTGCTGGAGACGATGTACGACCTGCCTGGACGTACTGACGTAGCGAAGGTCTTGATCGACGCCGAGTGCGTCACGAAGAAGTCTGCACCAAAGCTGGTTACGCGGTCGCCGCGCATCGCCAAGCAGAAGCGTGCAGCGTCCTAGTCGCTGACATGTGGCGCGGTGGTGCGCCACGCCCACTACCGTTCTCGTCGTGAAAGAGTCTGCTGTCGAGCGAGCTTCTGCATTTCTAGATAGCCACTCGGTATACGAGAAGTCGGGTCGCATCGACTCTCCCAGCACGGCAAACATTGAACGCCTTGTCCAGCTGATGGGGGAGCCGCATCTCGCGTACCGAACCATCCACATCACTGGGACCAACGGCAAAGGCAGCACCAGCCAAATGGTGACGAAACTGTTGATGGAACACGGTTTACAAGTCGGCACATACACCAGCCCCCATCTCGAACGTGTCAATGAACGGATGATGATCAACGGTCAGCCAATTTCTGATGCTGAACTCGCCGAGAACGTGCTCGCCATTGCCGAGCTAGAGCCGCTCGTCGACGGGCGGCTTAGTTACTTCGACATTATGACGGCGGTGGCGTTTCGCTGGTTTGCCAATAGCGCGATCGATGTGGGTGTCGTCGAGGTTGGTTTACTCGGTCGTTGGGACGCAACCAATGTCGTGCAAAGTGACGTCGCGGTGCTTACGAATGTGTCACTTGACCATACCGAGTTTGCTGGACCAACTCATGCGCATATTGCTCGCGAAAAAGTCGGGATAGTAAAACCATCAAGCATCTTCGTACAGGGCGAAACAAGAGCAGACCTTGAGGAGATTTTCTCCGCTGCATCGTGCAGTCGACGAGTCGTTCGCGATCGCCATTTTGAACTTGTGAGCAATGACTTAGCAGTAGGTGGACGCCTCCTTACTCTGCGTACGACACGAGCAACCTATGGCGAAGTGTTCGTGCCGCTTCATGGAAGCCATCAGGGTGACAATGCACTCGCTGCACTCGTAGCCGTTGAAGAATTCTTTGATCACGCAATTGATCGTGCGGTGCTCGATGAAGCGTTTGCAAACGTGTCAATGCCCGGGCGTTTCGAGGTAATGGGACATCAGCCGCTTGTCATTGTTGATGGCGCACACAACGTGGGTGGAGCTGAAGTGTGTTCTGAAGTGTTCTTCAACGATTTTCAGACGGAGGGGCGGCGGTTGCTTGTTGTGGGCATGTTAAAGAGCCGAGAACCACACGAACTACTCGGAGCCTTGCGTGCCGATGAGTTCGACGTTGTCGTGTGTTGTACCGCACCGACACCTCGCGGCACTTCGGCAGACGTTGTCGCAAAAGCTGCTCGTGAGATTGGTTGTGAAGAAGTGCTGTCGATCGGCGACATCGATGCGGCGCTCCTCAACGCGTACCGCCAGATGCGCGCCGAGGATGCACTTCTCGTCGCGGGCTCGCTTTATGTCGTGGGTGCGGCACGACCCGTGCTCCGCGGCATCATTGCTTAGCGGTAGCCTTGTCCCGTGGCACCATCAAACGGAACCCGTCGAACCCTCGTACTCCTCAAGCCAGATGCCGTTGAGCGGCACCTCATTGGTGACATTGTCAGTCGCTTTGAGCGCAAAGGTCTTTCCATCGCAGCAATGCAGCTGCGAACCCTCGACAAGGAGACACTGGCCCGTCACTATGAAGAGCACCAAGGCAAAGGTTTCTACGCCGACCTCCTTGCGTTCATGTCTCGCGGACCGGTCGTCGCCATGGTGGTGGAAGGTCCTGACGACACTTGGGAGATCGTCCGCTCCATGATGGGTGCCACGAACCCACGAGCTGCCGCACCGGGAACCATTCGTGGTGATCTCGGCACTATCTTCACGGAGAACCTCATCCACGGGAGTGACTCGGCTGCATCTGCCGAGAGGGAAATTCAGATTTTCTTTCCGGGGCTCTAAGGCTCGATCATCGTGGCCGGCACGAATCCAATCTCACTGTCGCGTGACATTGCGATTGACCTCGGCACTGCGAACACACTCATCTATATCCGAGGTGAAGGCATCGTGCTCGATGAACCGAGCACCGTCGCGCTCGACACCACGACTGGTCAAGTTGTCGCAGTTGGCCACGAAGCAAAGCGGATGTGGGGCCGTGCACCGCGAAACATTCGCGTCGTAAGACCCCTGAAGGATGGCGTTATCGCTGACTTTGACCTTTGCGAACAGATGCTCCGTGAATTCATTCGACAAGTGCACACGAGTCGATTCAGCAAGCCGCGAATGATCGTCTGCGTGCCTTCAGAGGTCACTGGTGTTGAGCGTCGAGCCGTGCAAGACGCAGCGGAGTTCGCGGGTGCGCGTCGACCCGTCTATGTCATCGAAGAGCCAATGGCAGCTGCAATCGGGGCCGGGTTGCCCGTCAGCGAGCCGAGTGCCAACTTGATCGTCGATATTGGCGGCGGAACCACCGAAGTTGCCGTCATTTCGCTCGGTGGCATCGTGACTGCCAGCTCATGCCGCGTCGCCGGTGACGAAATCAATGATTCAATCGTCGCCATGTTCAAGAAGGAGTTCAATCTTGATATCGGCGACAACACCGCGGAAGATGTGAAGATTCAACTCGGCTCGGCCTGGCCTTTGGAGCAAGAACTCACCGCGGATGTCGGTGGACGAGACGTAACCACGGGATTACCGCGCACTCAAGAAGTGACGACTGTGGAAATCCGAGCGGCGATTGATGCTCCGATAACCACGATTATCGATGTGGTCAAGAGCACGCTCGAGCGCACGCCTCCCGAGCTTGCTGCCGATGTCATTAGCAACGGCATCACATTGTCGGGCGGTGGCGCCTTGCTTACTGGGCTCACCGAGCGCATCATTCACGAGACTGGCATCAACACGGTTATCGCGCCTGATCCACTGCTCGCCGTGGTGTTGGGTGGAGGTCTCACGCTCGAAAACTTGGATGCGATGAAGGGTCTAACAGCGCAATCGGACGACGAGTAGCGGCAGGCGAGTAGAGCGTGGCACGCACACGAACAAACTTGACGAGAGCAGTCATCCTGCTCGCGCTCGCGTCGGTGTTCTTCATCACGCTGGATCTTTCGGGCTCGGGATCTACCTCTGTCATTCGACGTGCTTTCGACACGGTGTTTGCTCCGATTGAGGGTGTCGCACGCGTGGTGACCCGCCCGGTGAGTAATGCGTGGAGTGCGATTCGCAATTATGAAGATGTCATCGACGAAAACGACCGACTAAAAGAGCAGGTCGCGCTTCAAGAAGGGGCAGCAGTTGCCGCTGCTGCGTCGGTTCGATTGTCACAAGAGTTGCTCGCATTGAACGGACTTCCGACGTTGGCCGGAATCAACTCGGTGACGGCACAGGTGATTGGCGATACACCGACGAACTTTTCCCAGACCGTTGAGATCAATCAGGGTGCCAACTCCGGCATCAAGGTCGGAATGCCAGTGCTCAATGCTGCAGGTCTCATCGGCAAAGTCACCGAAGTGTTCAATGATCGAGCGCTCGTCATGCTCATTTCCGACCCCGACTATGCGCTGTCGGTAAAAGTCGTCACCACATCAAGTCGAACTCCTGTGACGCTTCCGCCGCTACCCACCGAAGACGCGCCCACCGTTGACTCCGTGCTGGGCACCACGGAAACCAGCACCACTTCTTCAACGTCCACTACCACGACCACCATCTTGGGATTCACGCCGGGCACCACAACCATCCCGCCAGAGGTGTTGGCCGGTGCTGGCGGTGGCTCAAACATCACCGTGCCTTTGGCAAGCCAGTTGGCAGTGAGGGAGACGGGAATCCTCGAAGGGCGTGGACCTGGCTCACGGCCAATCGTGCGATTCCTCGACGCCAGCACGCGGGCATCAGCAATCGAAGTTGGCGCACCGATCGTCTCGGCCGGCGGGTCGCGCAGCCTCGCTCCACCCGACATCGTGATTGGTGTCGTCTCACGAGTTGTTGAGCGCCTAGGCACCGCTGGCCCAGTCTTGGAAATAGATCTCGTGGCTGACCTCTCGAGCCTTTCGTTTCTGCGAGTGCTGCTCTATCAGCCAATTACGGAGACAGGGAAGTAGTCGATGTTGGAGCGCCTGCTTCGGGCGGTCGCGAGCCGGTGGTTTCGACTCGTTCTCGTCGTGTTGATCGCCTTGTCGTTGCAGACAACACTCTTCAGTGAGATTCGACCATTTGGGTACTCCATCCAGTTCGTGGCGATCTTCGTCGCTGCTGTCGGGAGTACCCACGACACACAAACCGGAGCGGTCGTCGGTTTCATCAGTGGGTTCATGTACGACGCGGTGCTCGCGACTCCGCTGGGTATCTCTGCGCTCGTCTTCGGTGCTCTTGGAGCATTGGCTGCCTTGTTGATGCAGCTCTTCCGCGATCCAACGTGGTGGCTACGGGTCGTTGCAATCAGTGTGGTTGCCGCACTCGGCGAGCTTCTCATGCCGATCTTCAAATCCGTTGTCGGACTCAGTGGCTGGCTCAATGTACGCATCGGCGAAGCAGCACTCGTGACATTCGTGGGTGCGCTGATTCTTGCGTCAGCCCTGATTCCTGTCTCGAGATGGACCTTGCAGGAGCGTGTCGACCGTGGCAACTGATTCCCAGCAGAAGCGCTGGTCACGGCTGGGGATGTTTGCAATCGTGCTGCTGGTCTTGCTGCTCTCACGCATCTGGTTCTTGCAGGCAGTCACAAAGGAAGAAACCGAAGAAGTCATTCGGGCAGTGCAGTCTCGTGTCGTGAAGCTCATTCCAGAGCGCGGGCGTATCTTCGACGTCAACGGACGAGTGGTGGCCGACAACAAGCGAGTGTTGGTTGTCGCAATTGATCGACGAGTCATTGCCGACCCACAGGATCGACTCGAGATGTTCAAGCGCCTGTCCGGTCCGCTGAATACCCCAATCGAACGTCTGTACACAAGGGCCGAAGACAGGCGTTACAACGAACTTACGGAGATGCCACTCGCTTTCGACATCTCAGAAGAGCAAGCAGCGTTCTTGATGGAACGAATCGAGGACTATCCAGGTGTCGTGATCAAAGAAGAGTGGCGGCGCATCTATCCGTTTGGGGCGGTTGGTAGTCACGTCATCGGATTTCTCGGCGCAATTCAAGAGGATGCGGCCGCTTACTACAAGTCACTTGGCTACGATCCGAACGAGCGTGTAGGTCTCTATGGAGTCGAGCTCACCTACGAGGTTGAACTGCGCGGCGTGCCTGGATTTGTGCGGTATGAAGTAGACGCGGTCGGTCGCATCAAGAGCGTGCTTGAGCGTGTTGAGCCACAGCCGGGCAAGGATCTTCAGCTTTCGATTGACTTCAAGTTGCAGCAGTTCGCTGAACAGGCTCTGGAAACCCAGCTCCTGGTGCGGCAACGTAACGAGGCGCCGAAGCTGATGCTGCCAGAGGGCATCCCGGATCCTCGCTACGAAGAAATCAACTACTACAAGGCGCCAGCCGGCTCGGTCGTCGTGATGAACCACAACACCGGAGAAGTAGTCGCAATGGCGTCGTATCCGCGCTTTGATGCTCGCTGGTTTACCGCGAACATCGACGCCGACAAGTTCTCTCAGGTGTTCCCCCAGACAGACGACCCCGACCGTTCCGTCCTCGTCAATCGAGCGGTATCTGGTCGATACAACCTCGGGAGCTCGTTCAAACCTTTTGTGGCATTCGCTGCGCTGAATACGGGACAGCTTCCGGGTGGTGCCGAATACGAATTCCTCGACCGTGGTACGTACAAATTGGAGAGCATCCCAAAGGATCGATGTGACCAGGGTGTGAAGTGCGTCTTCAGAAACGCCATCTGTCGCGCAACCGGGGCACCTTGTAGGTACGGATCGGTGAATGTGGAAGAAGCTCTCGCCGTCTCCAGCGACACGTTCTTCTACAAGATTGGCGAGCAGATTCTCACCGAGCGCGGGTATCAGCCGATTCTCGAGGCCGAGGTGCGCCAATTTGGCTTTGGTTCACCGACGAACATCGATTTGCCGTTCGAGTTTGCGGGCACGATTCCGAATGCTGCGTACAAGCGATATCTGGCTGATATCGGGGCCATTGCGCCAGATGAAGGAAGCGCTTTCTACGTGGGTGACAATGTGTTGTTTTCGATAGGTCAAGGCTTGCTGTCGGCCACACCAATTCAGGTGGCGAACGCCTACGGAGCACTCGCCAACGGCGGCATCGTTTTTGAGCCACGTGTGGTGCGCGCGGTGCTCGCCCCAGGAACCCGAAACAAGGCTTCTGGTCTTGCGGATCTGCCGAATGCGTCGGTGGTGCAACGTGTATCACGAGAAACCAAGCGAACGGTCATCCCGATGCGACCGGATGTGCTCGAGCCAGTCGTTGCCGGGTTGCGCCGAGTCGTCACTGGGCCGGGCGTTGATTTTGACTACTACCACAAGACCACCGGAGAAAACTTGTTCCGCAACTACAGGGGTGTCCCACTAGCGGGCAAAACAGGAACTGCGCAAGGGTTTAACAACTTGCCGTGGAATGACTCGTCGGCCTTCGGTGCGTTCAGTATGGACCCCACACAACCATTCAGTGCCTTTGCATATCTTGAGAAGGCGGGCTACGGGGCAGTAGCTGCAGCCCCTGTAGTGAAGTGCATGTTCCTTGCGTTGAGCAAGCAGTGGCGAGTTGATGAGTTGGTGCCCGCTGACCCATTGGACACTGCTTCGAATCTCCCTGCTGCATCGACTCGTCTTCGAAACCCGCTCTGTCTCGTGAGCAGCGCATTGGACGCAAGGGACTGAAATGGCCATCACCTTCCGTGTTCGCCAACGCCCGAACGATCCGCGTGGCTCGGCGAGCGTGCTCGACCCATGGAGAAACATCGACTGGTCGATGATCGGCGCAACGTTCGTGCTGTGTGTCATCGGAGTGTTCAACATCTACGCCACCACGAGTCCGAGATTGGTCCTCCGAGGTGTGGATCCGTATTACTTCACCCAGCGTCAAGTCGTCTTTCTGATCGTTGCAGCCTTCGCATTGTTCGCAGTGATGTTTGTCGGACACGACTGGTTGCGTGGCAAGGCAATGTGGTTCTACTTTCCGACGACGTTCTCGCTCGTCATTCTCTGGTTGTGGAGCTATACAAGCGGTGACACGCAGCTCTCCTTTGACCTCGGGCCAATTGCCGTTCAGCCAGCCGAAGTGATGAAACCCGTGCTTGTCTTGGTGCTTGCGGCGTGGTTCGCCGAGGCGGGCACGAAAGCGGTGCCGTACGACGAGTTCGTGCGGGCGCTTGTTCTCGCGGGTATTCCGTTCGTGTTGATCTTCTTGCAGCCTGACCTCGGATCAGCGATGACACTTGCTGCTGGCGCGCTCGGCGTTTTGATCATCGCCGGAACGCAGCGACGACACTTCATCGGAGTCACCGTCATGGGTCTCGCCACGTTTGCGGCATCCATCTGGTCGGGTTTGGTCCGTGACTATCAGCTCGAACGCTTTACGGCACTTTGGAACCAGAACAATACGACCGACACGAGCTTGCAGAATCTTGTCTTGCAGGTGCGCTATGCAAAGCGTGCCGTAGCAGCAGGTGGCTACTTCGGAAAGGGGTATCTCCAGGGAGAACTCACCAACGGACGCTTCATTCCAGTGCAGTCAACGGACTTTCCGTTTTCTGCAATCGGAGAACAGTTTGGTCTCGTGGGCGCAATCGTGGTGCTGAGTTTGTTTGCCTTCATTCTGTTTCGTGTGTGGATTGTCGGGCGCAACGCCAACTCGCCGTTCGGCCGGTTCGTCGTTGCGGGAGTCTTCACCACGCTTGCCTGGCAGGTGTTTCAGAACATCGGCATGACAATCGGAATCACCCCGGTGTCGGGCCTGCCGCTGCCGTTTATCTCCTATGGAGGTTCACACATCGTGGCGTGGGCCATCATGATCGGGCTCGTCCAAAGCGTCGAGATGAGACGGTCCGCCTGAATCCTGGGGATGCGCTGCGCGGCATCTACCGCTCGGTAGGCTTCTAGACGGAGTTGGGACTACCCAACAACAGATTTCGACATACGCACGAGCGTGCGAGCGCAAGGGGAGAAGTGCGCACTGCGCCACGGCACAGCAACCAGGCATCGATGCCTATGGGGTTGCTGCCAGAGGAAAGGTTTTTGACATGACGAATGAATTCGGCCAGAGCGATCGCTCGCCTGCGGAATTGCCCGACCCACCGCGCGAGGGACGTCCATCGATTCCGCCGCCACCAGGGCGTGCGTTTCGCACGACGGAGGCGCCGGAGCCAGAGAGTGACTCCCGCGACGGACATCGTGAGGACGACAGTCAGCGTCGCCGGGACAACGACCGCGAGGGCGGCAGCCAGGGTCGACGGGACAACGACCGCGAGGGCGGCAGCCAGGCT
>Ga0208482_1000369_pt1 | contig 14749 bp, 10 predicted proteins | sample LakMenEpi26Sep10_FD_150737 | JGI IMG/M metagenome (GOLD analysis project Ga0208482, IMG submission 150737) | Freshwater microbial communities from Lake Mendota, WI - 26SEP2010 deep hole epilimnion (SPAdes) | ecosystem: Environmental > Aquatic > Freshwater > Lake > Epilimnion/Euphotic zone ... | reverse complement strand
AGCTTTTAACTGACAGGACTTACGCAGGCACACTATATATAGTGTGCCTGCGTAAGTCCTGTAAAAACTATTTCCTATTCCCGATAAAGTTTCTCAAAAATATCATACATTTCCCTCGCTAATTTTTTAGGATTCCATAAAGGGGCTAAGGAATTTTGGTTTTGAGATTGAATTAAATGGGATTTAATTTGATCGCGTAAATTAGCATCTAAACCTAATTTAATCCCTAATTGTGTATATTCTTCCCAAGTCCAAGCCGCACCGATATCGAGATTAACTGCTTTTAAAAACGAGTAACCCATGCGAGATAAATATTGTTCCCCAGCCCGGGTAATAATGGGTAAATTAGCCGATAGAGCCTCTAAATTATGGGTTCCTCCATTATAAGGATAGGAGTCTAATAGGGCATCCGCCACATAATAAATCGCTCGATGTTCTTCTTCGGTTTTGGTTAACCCAATAAAAATTACTCGACCTTGATCAACATTCTGTTCAACACAAACTTGGTGATAAAGTTCTCGAATTAAGTTATTATCCCCTTGACCTTTCCTGAGTAATACACTATTGGGAACTCCTTGAAGAATTTTAACCTGAGCTTGAATCATTTCTAGGTTAGTTTTTCGTCCGGGTGCTACACATAAATAAACTATTTGATCCGGCTGAATATTTAAACCCTTTCTCACCGCATTTCTATCCACTGGACGGCTTTTAAAAGGTTCTAAAGCGACGGAAGTATGGGGTAAACGGATTAACTTTTCTAGGTAATGTTTTTCAATTCCTTGGGGATGGCTATATTGATCACAAAAGAAATAGTTATCACCGGAAACATAGGGAGCATCAAACCCTAACCAAGACACACAAACCGGGGCAGGTCTACGATATAATATCTGAACATTTGTAGGCACGGTCATAGAGTCCAAATCCACTAAAATATCTAATCGATCTCCCAGAATTTCTGTAGTTAATTCCTCTGGCGAACCAAACCCATTCGGAAAGGATTTTGGCCAGTAAAATTTCGCCGCTATTTGTTCAAATCTTTGGGTAACTTCATCCGTTGGTAACTGTCCGGTGACATAAATATAAATATGGGGGGAAATTAGGGACAATTCTTTAATTAAGTTCTCACTACACCAGCCCACAGAATGCCGTCGGAAGTGTTTAGAAATCAAGCCAATTCTTAGGGGTTTCAAACTCGTTTTTTCAGGTATCAAGGCATACTGAGGCGAGGGGACTCCACTGAAGCGATGTTTAGCATATTGTTGGGCAATTAAGCGATATAATTTGGCGTTGGCTTCCACATCATCCCGCAGGTGGGAAACCGTAAATAGGAGAATTTCATAGAGAATAATTACTTCTGAAACCTCTAATTTATCGGGATCTTGATAACAAATTTTTTCTAATTCTATGAGTTTTTCTAGCGCCTGTTGACAAGCCCCCGATTGACTATAGGCAAAAATATAGGCAACTGCTGATAAAACCGGAACTTTATCCCCACATTTCTGACAATATAAATCCGACATTTCTCTAGCTTTAGCTAAATTTGTGGAATGGCTGAGTAAATCACACAATTGTTGATAGGCTTCGACAAAATCCGGTTTAAGCTCAATTGCTTTTTCTAAATTAATTAGGGCTTCTGAGGGCTGATCATGTTTGCGAATATGGGCTAATCGACAATGAAGTTCTGCCCAATCCGGTTGTAAAGCTAAGGCTTGTTCAAAGTTTTGAATCGCTGCTTCTACCCTACCAATTTTAGCATAAATATTCGCAATATTGGCATAACTATCAATAGAATCGGGTTTAAGTTTAATTGATTGTTGATAATGATAAATAGCCTGTTCCGATTCCCCTTTATTTGAGAAAATATGACCGAGATAGAGATAGGGTTGAGGTAAATCGGGTTTAAGTTCAATCGCTTTTTGATAATATTGAATAGCCTCTTGTTCTTCTCCTTGTTGCGATCGCACACTCCCTAGATTAGCATAAACTTCTGCCCACTGAGGTTTTAAAGCGATCGCTCGTTGATAATTTTTAGCAGCTTCATCCCAAAGACCTCGACGGGCTAAACTATTGCCAAATTCAAAGTTAAATTCCGCTTCAACTAAATTCGGTTGTAATTCTAAGGCTTTTTGCCAAGCTGTAATAGATTCATCAACCCGACCCACGGTTTGAAAAACCTTGCCTAAATTCCAGTAAACTGCCGCTAAATTAGGATTAAGTTCTAATGCTTTTTCATAACTCGAAATTGCCTGTTCCCACTGTTGCATTTTAAACAACATAGTGCCAATATTAGCATGAATTTCTGCGAAATTTGGTCGCATTTCTAATGCTTGAAAATAAGCCCGTAATGCCGATTCTATTTTGCCTTGGAATTGCAGAATATTTCCTAGTGTTAAATAGGCGGGTAAATAATCCGGTTGTAATTTCAAGGCTTGATGACAAGCGACAAGGGCTTGTTGATAAAACCCTTGACTCATGAGAATTTCAGCTTTTTGTTTATATTGTTGAACTTCTAAATTTTCACTCTCTTTTTCTGGGGGAGTGTTCACTAAAAACTGTTGATTTGCAGACGCAACTAAAGCTGTTTCAATATTGGATTCAGATCGAGATTGGAATTGGGTTTCTAGTCCAGCATTTGCTAATTCAACTCCCCCTTCATAAAACCCTGGATTCTCGCCTTCAACCTCGCCAGACTCTTGAAACTTTAATTGCAGTAGTCGGTTTAGTTCCTGATGGGTAAAGGCTTGTTTGGGATTAAGTTGAATCGCTTTTTTATAACAATTAATTGCCTGATTAACTTGATTTACTTTAACTAAATTTTCAGCTATTTTTAAATAAAATATTTCTTTATCTGGTTGTAAGTCTATGGCTTTTTGATAATAATTAATTGCTAGTTCTATTTTCTCCTGTTTTGTGAGTAAATTTCCCGTCATCCAATAAATTAACCCTTGATTTGGATTAATTTTTAGTGCTATTTGATAACAGGAAAGTGCTTCATCTAAACGTTCTTTGATAAAATAAATACTGCCCAAATTAGCATGGGCTTCTGTAAAATCAGGTTGTATTTCTAGGGCTTGGGTATAGGCTAAAATCGCTAAATCTAACCGAGATTGAACATAAAGAGCATTTCCCACAACCAAATACGCAGAAGCCAAATCCGGTTGTAAATTTAGGGCTTGATGTAAATAGTTAATTCCGTCTTCTTCCTTACCGATTAAAATATAAACTTCCGCCAGTCTTTTATAAACTTCTGCGTCTTGGGAATCCATGGCTAAAGCCTGCTGAAATATATGAATTGCAGCTTCTAAATTCCCCAATTCTTTAAGCTGAATCCCTTGTTTTAATAGGGAAGAAACCGAATCTAAACTCACAATTTACTCTCCAATTACGAATCAAATGCCCACGTTAATCAGTATATCAATCAGTTGGTTAGTGTTTATAACTTCTTTGTGTTGGTTGTGTCTTTGTGGTTAAATTAGATTTGACTCCCATCTAAAACAACCCTTTATTGAGGATGAATTAAAATGAGCCAACCAGATCCCGTAACATTAATGAAACAGTATGTGGGCAAAGCCGCCGCTGATCGAGTACAATCGGGAACGATTGTTGGACTCGGAACTGGTTCCACCACAGCCTATGCGATTCAGTATATTGGAGAACGGCTCCAAAGTGGAGAACTCAAAGATATTAAAGGCATTCCTACCTCCTTTCAAGCCACAGTATTAGCCAAACAATATGGCATTCCATTAACCACATTAGACGAAGTGGATCACATTGATATTGCCATTGATGGTGCTGATGAAGTTGATCCTAGCAAAAATTTAATTAAAGGAGGTGGGGCTGCCCATACCCGTGAGAAAATTGTTGATAGTTTGGCAGAAGTTTTTATTGTAGTTGTCGATAATTCTAAACTGGTTGATAGACTCGGATCAACTTTTTTATTACCCGTTGAAGTGATTCCGATGGCGATGACTCCAGTGATGAAAGCCCTGGAAAAATTAGGGGGAAAACCGACCCTAAGAATGGGGGTAAAAAAAGCGGGGCCAGTGGTGACAGATGAAGGAAATTTGGTGATTGATGTTAAGTTTGATCTGCTGGAAAATCCCGCCGAATTAGAAAAAGAAATCAACAATATTCCTGGGGTTTTAGATAATGGTTTATTTGTGGGGGTTGCTGATATCATTCTTGTCGGTGAAGTTATCGACGGAGAAGCGAAAGTTCGAGAAATTTTATAACCTTAAATAACCTTAAATACCCTCGTTACTCTCGTTCCCTGGTTCTCCAGGGGACGAACTTTCAGAGCATCTACTTCGGTTAAAATCAGGTAGAATATAGCAACAATAAAAATCATATATTTTAGCCATCAAACCTGCCAATTTCTATGCCATCTATTCCAGTTGCTACAGTCAAACTTGGATACACTCCCCAGTCAGAAGACACCAGCATTGATGCAGATGTGCTAATGTTTCAACTGTTGCGAGAACTTACACCCCAACAGAAAGCTCAACGAGTTCGCCACTTCAATCAATCCACTCGAAAATTAATACTAATTGGCATCAAAAATCAGTATCCTAATAGTTGTTTGTCTTGGGTTCGTCAAGAATTAATTAGAAGGCGTTTAGGTCAAGAATGGATTACAATTTTAGGGTTAAAAACAATAGAATCCGAGATAGAGGAGAAATGGATGATTTTAGATCCCCTAGAATTAGCCTGTCGAATAGCTGTGCTGTTTGAAACTTTAAATATTCCCTATTTGGTGGGGGGTTCTGTGGCGAGTTCTCTTTTAGGAGAAAGTCGTTCAACACAAGACCTAGATTTAGTGATTAGTATTTCACCGTCGCAAGCACCGCAACTTATTCAAGCATTGACAGAAGATTTTTATATTAGTGAATCTGCTGTTATAGAGGCTATTAATCAGAGAAGATCATTTAATATTATTCATTTAAAATCAATGGAAAAAGTCGATATTTTTGTAATTGGAGATGATGGTTTTTCTCGTTCTAAAATGAGTCGTCGTCAAATTTATAGGATTGATGATTCCGAAACCGGAATTTATATCTATTCATCTGAAGATATTATTCTACAAAAGTTGTCTTGGTATAAACTTTCGGCTACGGAGTCTCAAAAACAGTGGAGAGATGTCTTAGGGGTTTTAAAAGTCCAAGGAGAACGTCTTGATTTTAACTATCTGAATCAATGGACTGAAATCCTTAAACTCCAACCTCTTTTAGAGTCAGCTTTACAACAAGCTGGGTTACAGGAATAAACGAATGGAACTTGACTTTCACGAGTTTTTAAGCCGAGCCTGATTTCATCTTGACACCAATATTTGATGCCGTTTGCAGAAAACAGAAGGATTTTAGGGTAAACCTTACCTATTATACATCTTGGCGAATTTAGCCCTAATAAATTAAATAGAATCTCTGCATAATTATATAGTCCTAATAACTGAATATTTTTTATTTCTATCTCCATAGTTAGATGTTTAGTTAAATTAATTAATTTAAAATAAGAGGGTAAAAATAGATCAAAAACTGTTTTGATTATATATAGCAATCCTATTTGAGTTGTGTTTAAAATCCCTGTTCCCTGCTATATCACTATTCAGGGATAATTTCCGTAACTACAGGGGTTCCCGTATTCCCTCCACTAACCACAATTGTATCATTTTCAAACCGACCCACGGCTTTTTCTCCCATCAAACTAAATGGGGGATCAATTTGACGATAGACGACGTTTCCTTCGGCGGAAAAAGACTGTTGAATAATATCCCAATTAACTGCATTAGCATTTAATTGGACTTGACGTTTTTGACCAATTCCGACTACATTCCCAGTTAAATAAAAGATATTATTTTTCAAATCTCCCCATCCTTGATTTGCGGTTAAAGTTACTTGCTGCTCTCGTTGAATAATGGTAATAAACTGGGGAGAACTAATCGTTTGTTTCTCATAATTCCATTGTAATTCCTGACTAGAAATTTGTAAAGGTGGTTGAGATAAAGCGATTTGAGCATTCTTTTTCAGAATACCAATTTTAGTTTTTAAATTCATTTCTGCTGTTTCTGCCACCCCTCGGTCTGTAATAGTTTGATTTTGATAGCGTTCAATCTCAGTTTTCATATTACTGATTAAAAGTTGCGGTTCCATTTGCCAAATAATATGATCACTTTGTAACTTAACAACCGGATCTTTTGCGCTGACAGTGGCTTTATCCCAAAATTCTACTCGTTTTTGGCGATAAAATACCTGAACTTCCCGAGCCACCGCTTGCAATTGAGCATGATCTCCGGTGACTCCATTTCGCACTACAATAATATACTGTTGGACAATCCATTCTAGTTCTTTTCCCTTCAAAACTAGACCCGTATTTGGATCGGTAGCCACAATATTATTGCGTAAAAAAATACGTCTGCTATTCTGTTCAAATTCCCCTTGATCGGCTTTAATTTTATATAGTAATTTACCCTGATCGTATAATTCACCAACGGGATTTTTTACCGTTGCCATTTTTTTGTCTTTACTATAATTGATCTGCTTGGCTTTAATTTTCCATAACAATTTTCCCTGATCATCCGCCTGTTCTAAGGTGACATCATCTAAAGTTAATGTCCGTTCAAATTCTTCAGAAGGCTTAGATTTAGAATCCTTTGAGGTCGGTTCAACATTTTTGGGAGCGCAAGCATAAATTCCGACTAAAATAATTACCCAAACCAGTAACAACCGCATCTAATTTTAATAATTTAGGAATTCAGAACTTCAGAAATAAATGGAGTAAAAACCAGCCTAAGCCAGCTTTTACTCTGTTTGTTTTTCTAGGAATGCTCCTCAATTATTTGTCCATCAATTAAACTAATTCCCGATAGGGGACGATAGCTATAGCTGGGACTACGGGGGGTTTTTTGGATTTCTTCTTTGATCATTTCTAAATCAATATAGCGATCGGCGACATTAATTAAACTATCACTGGTCATCGCTCGCAAACTCACTACTTCTACCCGCACACCGCGATAACTCACGGAGTCCACCGCATAGGCTAAATCTCCATCGCCACTGACTAAAACCGCCGTGTCATAGGAACCTACTAAGGCCATCATATCAACGGCGATTTCTACATCCAAATTGGCTTTTTTAGACCCATCAGGAAGTTGAACTAAATCTTTAGAAATCACCCGATAGCCATTCCGTCGCATCCACAATAAAAAGCCCTGTTGCTTCTCATTAGTCCGATCGACTCCCGTATAGAAAAAGGAGCGTAACAACCTAGATCCGGCGGTTAAACGACACAATAATTTGCTGTAATCAATTTCAATTCCCAGTTGCAAAGCTGCATAAAATAGATTAGAACCATCAATAAAGATAGCAACCCGGCCCCTGTTTTCCAGAACTTGTTCAGGAGTAAACAGTTCTCCAGTGGTGAGATGATTGAACATTTTTATACCTCTTTTTTATGAAAAAAATGATTTGAGTGTGAGTAAGGTAAACCAATTGAAATTGATGTTTTATGTTAAACCAGGCTATCATTAAAACGGGGTTGAATTTAGGATGACACCTCCTCTAAATCCTCCAAGCGTCTAAACACGGGTTGTCCTTCCTGTATGGGTTGATTGGCGGGTAAAGCGCCCCAAACCCCATGGATATCAAAGGACAGTGATGTTGTGATTATAGTCTGGTCATTAAAGTCAATAGTATATCCCAGTTGTTGATAAATCCGAGTGCTAATATTCGGAATAATCGGGGACAAAAGATAAGATGATAACCGAACTGATTCTAAAACCGAGTACAGAACTTGAGCGAGCGCTTCTTGTTTTCCTTGTTTATAAAGACTCCAAGGAGCTTTCTCATCAATGTATTTGTTCCCAGCCTGGATTAAGCTGAAAATAGCCTGGCAAACTTCGCTAAAAGCGAGGGAATCATAACCTTGAGTTACTGTATCCGTTAAGGTTAGACCGACGGATTTGAGCCCATCTTCTTGGGGGATATCCTGACTCTTAACATTAGGAACACAACCATTAAAATATTTATGCGCCATTTTCAGCGTCCGGTTGAGTAAGTTTCCTAAGTCATTAGCTAAGTTAGCATTAACGGTATGAATAAACCGAGTCTGACTATAATCACCATCCTGTCCAAATTCTATCTCTTTCAAAAAATAAAAGCGAATAGCATCGGAACCATATTGATTGACTAAAGCCACGGGATCAAGAGTATTCCCTAAGCTTTTGCCCATCTTCTTCCCATCTTTGGTTAAAAAACCGTGTCCAAAGATACGACCGGGTAGAGATAAACCTGCGGACATCAACATTGCTGGCCAATAAATGGCGTGGAACCTTAGAATATCCTTACCAATTAGATGTAAATTAATCGGCCACCATTTCGATAAAGCATTTTCTAAGGTGGGTTCATCTTCGGGGTCAAGCAAAGCAGTTACATATCCCAATAAGGCATCAAACCAAACATAAATCGTATGACTCGGATCGGTAGGAATGGGAAATCCCCAGTCAATATTAACGCGAGAAATCGAAAAATCCTGTAGTCCTTGCTTCACGAAGTTCATGACTTCGTTACGCCGACTTTCTGGCTGAATAAATTCAGGATGCTCTTGATATAAGATTTCTAAATGTTTCTGATAATTAGATAACCGGAAAAAATAGTTCTGCTCATCCCTCCATTCTACCACTTTATTAGTATGAATGGGGCATAATTTTCCTGGTGCTAATTCTCGTTCTTCTTTGTATTCTTCACAGGCGACACAATACCAACCTTGCTGTTGGCTGAGGTAGATATCTCCGTTATCCCAAACCCGTTGAAAAAACTCTTTAACAATGGCTTCGTGACGGGTTGCAGTTGTTCGACTAAAGCGATCATACTGAATATCAAAATGTTCCCACAGGGAGGCAAAACTAGAGGCAATTTGATCACAATGATCCTGGGGAAAACGACCTAATTCCTCTGCTGTGCGTTGAATTTTTTGACCGTGTTCATCGGTTCCCGTAATCAGAAGAACTGATTTTCCTTGGAGTCGTTGAAATCGGGCAATGGCGTCAGCCGCTATGGTTGTATAAGCGCTGCCAATGTGAGGAACATCATTGACATAATAAAGAGGTGTTGTAATAGAAAAGGTATTTAAAGGGGTTTGTGTCAATTTCATTTAGATTTATTTAAAAGATTTTTAATCAAAGCTAGGGGGATAATGGGGGTAATAAGCTGTACTGCATTTAAACTGTATATTCGCTTCGTGCGAGGACGCGCTGCTGACGCCGGGCTTCGCCAACGCTAACCTGACTGGGTGAACTACTTTTAAGTCATATTCCATACTACTCTATAGGGAAAGATAGATCACATCAAATTAAAGGCGGTTGAAACCGCATCTACACAAACAAAACCCGCCGACGCGGGTTGAAGATTCTGGGGGCGGATTTTTCCTACCCACATACCATATAAGTCCGCGCAGGCGGACATCGTTTGTGTAGCCGTGATTTCAATCGCCGACGGCTTTATTTCTACGAAGGCCGACATCGTTTGTGTAGCCGCGATTTCAATCGCCGAGGGCTTTATTTCTAAAAATAAATCACCGATCACCGATCAGGGTACGATGAACGATGACGCCATGCCATCACTACTATCCATGACCTACGACCAATCAGCCGAACAGCTATTAGAGTTAGCTGCCGCATCGGGCGCTGAGGCTGCGGAAGTGTTTCAATCTCAATCCCTATCCAAGCCGATTTTTTTTGAAGCCAATCGACTCAAGCAAATAGAAAGTAGCCAATCGGAAGGGACAACCCTGCGACTTTGGCGAGATGGACGTCCGGGTTTAGCCGTTGCCTATGGGCCAGTGGAACCGGAAAAATTAGTTACCCGGGCGCTGGCTTTAAGTACCCTAAATCAGCCAGAAACCATTGAATTAACTGAATCTAAGGCCCAATCCACCTATGCCGATATTGGGGAAACTGTACCCGTTGAACAATTGATCAGTTGGGGGAAACAGGCGATTGAATTAATTCGGGCTGCCTATCCTGATATCTTATGTGCAGCCGAATGGGATTGCGAAGTGGAATCAATTCGCTTGATTAATTCCAGGGGACTTGAATGTAGCCACACCGACACTACCCTCAGTGGCTATATGGAAACCGAATGGGTTCGCAAGGATGATTTTTTATATGTTTCCGATGGCCAAACTCAACGGGATTTTCTTGATCCTACGTTACTCGCCGAACGGATTTTAATGCGGTTAAATTGGGCTAAAAATAACGTGCCGTCTCCGGTAGGTCGGATTCCGGTGTTATTTACCGCTAAAGCTGCCGATATGCTCTGGGGAACCCTGGATGCAGCTTTGAATGGTAAACAGGTCTTAGAGGGGGCTTCTCCTTGGAGCGATCGCTTAAATACTCCTGTCATATCTCCCCTGTTAACCCTATATCAAGAACCCGATGCTGGGCCATTTAGTTGCCCCTTTGATGATGAAGGTATCCCCACCCGTCCAATTACTTTTATTCAAAACGGAGTTTTAAAACTATTTTATACTGATTTAACTACGGGTCGCACCCTGGGAAGTGGTACAACCGGAAACGGATTTAGAACCCATTTAGGCAGTTATCCTACTCCTGGTTTATTTAATCTTTTAGTACAACCTGGAAAAAGTTCCTTAGCTGAGTTAATTAAAAGTTTAGATCGAGGTTTAATTATCGATCAAATGTTAGGAGAAAGTGCGGGAATTAGTGGGGATTTTTCGATTAATGTGGATTTAGGATATCGAGTCGAAAAGGGCGAAATTGTCGGACGGGTAAAAAATACAATGGTCGCCGGAAATGTTTACACCGCCCTCAAACAAGTTATAGAATTAGGAGGTGATGCCTCTTGGAATGGTTCCTGTTATACTCCTTCTATTATTCTTGAAGGGTTATCGGTTACGGGTAATGGGTAATGGGTAATGGGTAATGGGTAATGGGGATTAGCATAGATTAAAATCTGTGAAATCCGTGAAATCCTCTTAAATCTGTGATCCCTGTTCTCTCAAAATACTATCTACTAAAATGATTGAATTTAATCAATTTGAAGCCTTGAGTTTTGATTGCTATGGCACTTTAATTGATTGGGAAAACGGAATTACTCCGGTTTTACAACAATTAGTTAATGCTCATGGCATTGAGATGAGTAATCAACAGTTACTCGAATTATTTGCTATCTTAGAACCGGAAGCCCAAAGTGGAGAATATAAAACCTATCGGCAAATTATGCGAGAGGTGGTGCAGAAGTTCGGAGAACGTTTAGGGTTTTCTCCCACTTCCACGGAATTAGAAAGTTTAGCCAATTCAATTCAAGATTGGCAACCTTTTCCTGATACGGTAGCAGCCCTAAAAGCCTTAAAACAAAAATATAAATTAGTGATTATTTCTAATATTGATGATGATTTATTTGCCCAAACTAACCAACATTTACAAATAGAATTTGATCATATTATTACAGCACAACAAGCTCAATCCTATAAACCTTCTGCCCATAATTTTCAATTTGCCTTAAATAAAACGGGGCTTTCTTCTGATAAGTTGCTGCACGTTGCCCAAAGTATTTTCCATGATATTGCCACAGCAAATAGTTTAGGATTAACAACAGTTTGGGTTAATCGTCGTCAAGGACAACCTGGAGGAGGAGCAACGAAAATTGCGATCGCCCAACCGGATTTAGAAGTAGCTGATTTAAAAAGTTTAGTGGACTTGATTTTTGAGGTTTAGAAAAGCACGATTAAATATTATTTATTTACTTTACCCTGAAAATACCGACTAATTAAATCCCGATTTTCTAAAGCTGGTAAATAGTTCGGATCAATCTTTAACGCTTCTTCCAAGGCATTTAAGGCTTCTGAATAGCGCTTTAAATAGAAGAATCCCATCCCCTGAGCCACCCAAATATTAACCGCTTTTGGATCAAGTTTCAGAGCTTGTTGATAAGACTTAACTGCTTCTTCATAATCTTTTACACCCGTGAAAAATAACCCTCGATTAAACCAAGCGGATACGGAATTAGGATCGATCTCAATCGCACTATTCGCTGCGGCAATTGCCTCTGGATATTGCCCTAAGTCCCACAAAATTGCACTGGAATTAGTCCAAACTGACCCCAGGGTTTCTATTGGTACAAAAGTGATATCGCTACCGATAGCACGCTGATAGGCTCTTAGAGCCTCTTGATTTTGCTGCATCGCCCGCAGAATACTCCCCCGATTAAACCACCCTTGAAAGTAGTTAGGATCGGCTGCTAAGGCCTTTTCTGATGCGTTGAGAGCTTCCTGATATTTTTGGGCTTGCCATAAAATCACGGTTTTTGTATTCCAAGCGATCGCTGAGTCGGGTTTCAAACTCAAGGCTTGATCAATCGCCAAAATTCCCTCCTCATAGCGTTTCAGACCTGCTAAAGCCTGTGCTTTCTGGATAAAAGTATCAGCAGGCTCACTTTCTAGCCAATTACTATCTTGTTGTAATCCACTTTCACAGGCTGTTAGTGCTTCTTGATAATTCCCTAATTTATTCAGAGTTGCACACAAATTCACCAAAGCTAAGGCATTATTAGGATAAATTTTAATAGCTGTTTCTAAAGCCTTTTTTGCTTGCACATATTCGTTTAATTCTCCTAAATTGATCCCTTGATATGTCCAAGCCACAGCAAATTCAGGATCGAGGGTTGTTGCTTGTTCATAAGAAGTTTTTGCCGATTCTAAGCGAGAGATTCGAGTAGTTAAAATACAATTATTTTTGACTCCAATATTAGTCTCTAAATCAGTTTTCTTTGCCTCACAACTGGCTAAAACTTGCTGATATTTTGCCAAACGACTAAAAGCCAAACCTCGCCAAAACCAGGCTTGAGCCGGAGAACTTTCTCCCCAATTTTGATTAACTTTTAAAGCGTTATCACAATTGGTAATTGCTGGTTCATGCTTCTCCATTTCTAACAAAACTCGGCAGCTACTGACTAAAACAATAGAATTCTGAGGATCGAGTTTTAAAGCTTGATCAAAAGATGCTAAAGCTTCAGAATATTGGGCTTTCTGTTCTTGAGCTAAACCTCGACTTAACCAAGTCAGACTCGGAGAAAATTCCTCCCAATTTTGATTAATTTCTAAAGCACTATCACAAGCGGAAATAGCCTGATCTGGTTGACCTAATGCTAAAAGAGATCTACACTGTAGGGTTAAGGCTAGAGAGTTTTTAGGTTGAATTTCCAGGGCTTGTAAACTCGATACTAAAGCTTGATCATATTGTCCTAATTTTAATAATAGATCGCTGCGAAATCCCCATAAATCGGCTCTCTTTTTTTTACTCAAATTAATTGCTTGATTACAGGCTGATAACGCTTCTTCAAGCCGGGGTTGTTTCCGCAGGACATTACATAAAGAAAAATAGTAGTTAAAATCTCCGGTAATGGGAATAGGGGGAATAGGAATTGCGGTCGGTTGTTGAGGGATATTAATATTAAAAGGTAAGGAAAATTGAGCAATAATTATCGACCCCCAAAAATTAAAACTTAGAGCAACAGAAGGAAAACGCACTTTTTTAATTTTATTTATTTTGGTCATAGTTTTAACATAAGAGTGAAAATTATTCTATTAACTATTTAATCAAATTGAGGAGGAATTTCAATCGGCGAAGCCGAGAAAGAAGGGGTTGGAGTTGGAGAAGGGGTTGGAGAAGGAGTTGGAGTTGGAGTTGTTGGTAATAAAGGAAAATTAGGTGGAGTTGTTAACAATTTAGGGACAGTTTGATTAGGTCGATTTGGAGAAAGGTTGGGGTTATTTGGGGTTAATTTAGGGTTTCTGGAATCTTTTATAGAAGTATCCTGCTGTTTATCTACCGGGGGCGTTTTAGGTTCGGAAATAGGAACAACAATTTTTTCAAAGGTGACAGTTCGATTCAATTGTTCCCCCGATTCTCCTTTAACCGCAAGTGTAATTGTTTCTACACCCGGTTGTTGAGTAATCGGATAAATTATCGAACCTTCAAGACCCACTGTTCCGGGTGCGGGAAGTAATTCAACAATTGTATTTTTACCCCCTTCTACCTTCCAACTAATCCGAATAGTTTTAGCAGTTTTTTCAGGATTAATCGGTAAAATATATTTAGGTAAAGCGTCCTGATCATTCACTAAAAAAGAGACAATTTTAGTCGGGTAAATATAAGGGATAATCTTAATTATATCACTTTTATGGCTAATAGCAGTTTCCTCTGGTGTCTCCTTAGAGACCGCCGACAATTCAAAAATATAGTTTCCGGCTTTTCGGGCATTTGTAGGGACTCTTTGACAAATTAATTCCGATTCTAATAAGCAAAATCCACTTAACTCCGAGGGGATACCGTCACTAAAATCGTAGGTTTTTAATGGAATTAGAACAGTGTCATCTGTGGAACGAGCAATTAACTTTAATGCTTGCAATTGTTCGGGATTTTTAATTTTCCAATTCAAGGCAATTTCATTATTAAATGTTAGGATAGGCTGATTTGGGGCTGCTTCTTGATAGGCTGTTTGTGTTGCCATAAAATCCAAGATTTTAGGCTGGGGTAAAGCACTAATACGAATCGTGTTTGTTTTTTTAGAATCAGCTAACTGATAGCGTTTTTTAGCAAATATATCCATTTGAAAAATATAAGTTCCCGCTTGTTGGGCATCGGTACGAATATTTTGACAATTTAAAACCGATTCTAATGTGCAAAATTCCTTCAATTCCGGCGGAATCCCCTTGCTAAAATCATACAATATATCTT
>Ga0208482_1000358_pt1 | contig 14958 bp, 14 predicted proteins | sample LakMenEpi26Sep10_FD_150737 | JGI IMG/M metagenome (GOLD analysis project Ga0208482, IMG submission 150737) | Freshwater microbial communities from Lake Mendota, WI - 26SEP2010 deep hole epilimnion (SPAdes) | ecosystem: Environmental > Aquatic > Freshwater > Lake > Epilimnion/Euphotic zone ... | reverse complement strand
TGGCGGCGATGACCGAACGGATCGCAAATGCAGTCTGTTGCTGTATGCCTTGCACCGAACGAGATCTCAGGGTTGCGGAGTTTTATGGGTAATCAAGAGGAGCGAAGGGTACACAGACGCATTAAGCCCAGAGCTCGTCAAGAAGACCAGAAATTCTAAGCCAGGGTCAGGCGCCAATAAGCTGGTCCCGATCGCCTAAATGGATAGATGGACATAGAGATATAGAGATACACAGGAAGATTGGCCTTGCAAAGCCAATGACGAGATCCAAATGAAACAACGCGGCCGAAAACATGGCGATGGGCGGAACAATATTCAGTTTTTCTATCATCAAAGAAGGTGTAGCCCTAAGAATCCATGCGCTTAGCCTTGCACCTCGGTCGTCTGCAACAGCGAAACTGCCTTAATCTGGATACCATAGGTAGCAAACCAGGAAGAAAAACATTGGACAACCAGAAGACACTGCCCAAGGAGAGTGCTTGGCTTAGACCCATCGTCTGCAGAAGAACCCCCTCCATCTGGTAGTCATCATGCTCTAATTGCCAGCCTTGAACAGCAAGAAAGTCGGAACTACCCGAGGGGCCGGAAGAGAAAGCACAACAAGGCGAGTTGCCAATTGTAACAACAATCAACGCTGGATGGAGTGGCATAGTGCGGCTGATTAAGATGCAAGAAAGCCCGTGCGGTCATGTCCTTTAGGATCCTGAGTCTTGATGGGGGCGGTTATCGAGGATTACTGGCCTCACTGATGCTGGTAGAGCTCCAGAAGGAGATTGATAAGGCTTGCGAAGAGAAGGGTATTCCTGAGAAACGTATAATCGATTGCTTCGACCTAATCGCTGGAACTTCAACAGGTAGCCTCATCGCTGCTGCGCTGTCCATTGGTCGAAGTGCCAGCGAGATTCGCGATATCTTCATCAATGATGGTGCCATAATTTTTCCCACTAAGACACGGCTATCCCTGCTATTCTCTGCGAAGCATGGCCCGCTATTTGATGGCATCCAACTCGAAGAAATGCTCAGAAAGAACCTAGGGAAGCGGTGTCTTGGTGAAATAGAAAAAGCCGTTCTGATTACTGCCTATGATTCTTGGAATAATCGACCGCTCGCATTTCGAAGCTATGATCATACCTGCAAGGAAATACAGTTAATAGATGCTTGTCGAGGCTCGTCAGCCTACCCCGCTGGATTCCCCGCTCACGGCCTCAAGCGTGAAGAAAAGACAGCTCAGTTTTTTGATAGTCTGATTAACACGAAAAGTTACTTTTCATTTGATCACAGTTGCAGCGGACAAGATGGCATCCCCTTGGTGGATGGAGGCATTGGGGCAAACAACCCAGCCGCACTTGCTCTAGCTGAATATTTTGGGAGCAAAGAACTGATGCAATGGCGGCACCTTCGGTCCTCATTTATCGATAAAGAAAAAAAGCCTATTGTTGCATCCTTCGGAACGGGGCAAATGCCACCTTGCATAAACTACGAGAGGGGGCGAAGGTATTCTGCGAAAGACTGGAATGGAAGATTAGGAAATCCATTGCTCGAAATGATTTTTGTGGGCTATTCTCGCATCAGCGATCAACTATGCAGAACAGTGATTGGGGAGCCGAACTACTTTCGCTTTCAGCCAGTCCTGCTGCCAGCCGCTGTTGATAAGGTGCTCATTGAAAAGAGGAATATAGTCAGGATCAACAGCTCAGAACAGAGAGCCTTTGCTGGTTCTGCATTCCAAGCCTCACCAGCCGTCAACCAGCTATTTGAGAAAGTATGTGCAGAATACTTCCTGGATAACTATGAAGCAGACGACAGCTCGCCCAAAAAGGAATTAAGGGCCCTTGCCTCGAGGATAGTATAGCAATATCCAGCTTGTGCCGAGATGGGCAGACATGATGAAGGTATCTAAAGTTGGCTGACACAGAGGAGTCTGTGGCTAGGCTGGGCTTGTGCTATTTGCCATCAACAATCAGACCAAGCCGGGCCTGGTTCCTGCCGCTGTTTCGTAAACGGCGGCACTGCATCTGAATTTGACTGCGGGCCATTGAATGCGCTCAGGAGCAGATGTCCCGCTTCTGTCCTTGATGCCGCTGGCCGCCAGATCTTGGTTGAAGGTGATTAGCAGTTTGTTCCAGTCCTTTGCTCACCCCATCAAGGCAATGACGAAACCCTGGCACGAGCAGCCCACATTTCTAGGCCTGTTGGAGTTGGCCAAGTTTCGAGGGGATCTGCGCAGAAACAATCTCCACGACACGTCAACCCTCAGTGATCCTTCCAAGCTGGTCAAACCGACAGCTCCACAGGGCGATCGGCACCTTGGGGCCCGAACGGATGATGGGAGCTACAACGACCTGAACGACCCCGCCATGGGCATGGCAGGGAGCAGGTTCGGGCGAAATGTACCCCTCGCCGAAGGAAGCACGGATCAGGCCAATCTCATGCGCCCCAACCCGCGGGAAGTGAGCCGGCGTCTGATGACTCGCGAAGAATTCAAGCCAGCGACCATCCTCAACGTGATGGCGGCGGCCTGGATTCAGTTTCAGAACCACGACTGGTTTTCCCACGGAGATCGGGAGCGGCCGGATGACCTGAAGCGCCATCCGGGAGAAGACAGTGCGGCAAGGGAGCCAATTGCTCTCCAGCCAGACGATCCCTGGCCAGTCGAGCGTCGTCCGATGGAGATGGATGCTGATCTCCCCGATCCCAGTCGACCAGAAGCAGATGGGGAAGGTCCGGCGACCCATATCAACCACTGCACCCACTGGTGGGATGCCTCCCAGATCTATGGCAGCACTGTGGAAAAGGTTGATGAGATTCGCACGCACCACAATGGAAAAATAAAGGTTGGCGATGACGGCAGGCTCCTCGATGATCCGGCTGCACCAGGTGTCGACCTCACTGGCTTTAACGACAATTGGTGGGTTGGTTTAAGCCTCCTCCACACAATCTTTTCACGTGAGCATAATTATCTGTGTGACGAGCTTCTGATCCGCAATCCTAGTTGGACAGATCAACAGCTCTTCGACCATGCGCGGCTGATCATTGCTGCGCTCACAGCCAAAATCCATACGGTTGAGTGGACTCCCGGCATCCTGCCCCACCCAGCACTCCAGATCGGGATGCGTGCCAACTGGTGGGGCTTGCTGGGAAGACGTTTCAAGAATACATTTGGGAGAATTGGAAACTCGGAAATCCTCAGTGGCATTATCGGCAGCAAGCTGGATCATGGAGTAGCACCCTATGCGCTCACTGAGGAGTTTGTGTCTGTTTATCGCCTACACCCGCTAATTCCAGACGACTGGACATTTTTCAATTGCAAGAATGGAGCCTTGATATCCGACAAGGACTTTCAACAAGTGTCAGGAAATCGCAGCAGGGCTCTACTTGATGAGATCGGCATGGAAAACGCCTGGTACTCGCTTGGCATAGCATATCCCGGTGCTATTACATTGCACAATTACCCGCGATTCCTGCAGAATCTTGTGCGCGACAGCGGCCGAACTTTTGACCTGGCAATGGTCGATATTTTGCGTGACCGTGAGCGAGGCGTGCCGCGTTACAACCGCTTCAGAGAATTGATCGGTAGAGGTCGGGTCACTAGTTTCGAGGACATATGCCCAAGTAACCCTGAATGGGCAAAGGAACTACGAGATGTTTACGAGGGCGACTTGGAAGCTGTGGACTTGATGGTAGGCATGTTTGCTGAAGATTTGCCAGAGGGTTTTGGATTCAGTGATACTGCATTTAGGGTTTTTATTCTAATGGCATCGCGAAGGCTGAAAAGCGATCGATTCTTCACAGATGACTACCGAGAAGAGATTTATACCAGGTTTGGCCTTGATTTTATCGATAAGACTACCATGATTGATGTGATCATTCGTCACTACCCTACATTGGCGCCGTTCCTTGAGGGCATTCCTCATGCCTTCGCTCCATGGAGGAAATATGGTGCAGGCTAAAGAAGCAGAACCCCTGGCCCAAGACTACGAGCATTGGACTGCGGAAGAGAAGCTAGACTTTCTTTGGACAAACCGTATTCTGCCCAGCAGATACGGCGAACTTCCGAACTTAGAGAGAATCAATGTTTTGGGTTTATTCCTCACTCCACTAAGTGTGAAAATGGACCGTGAGGCTGACCAGACTCCTCGGCGCTGGAAGAAGGCCATTCACGCCCACGGAAGTGTGGCAAAGGTGAGCTTTAAAGCACTGGAGGGCACGCCGTGGACCGGACTTTTCCAAGGGGCTCGCTTTGGATTGTTGCGGCTCTCGCTCACAGGAGCACCCGAGGCAAGGTCATTTGCACCAGGGATGGCCCTGAAACTTCTACGCGATAAGTTATCCTCAGGCAATCTATCAGCTTTGGTAAGCTTAACCGGCCAAGGAAAGAACTATAACTTCTTTGCCAATGAGCTCTCAAACATTGTCCCAATCGTCCGCGAGTTCGGGCCGAAGGCGATTAATCTCATATTTCAACGAGTAACGCACTATCCCACACGTCTCTACCTGCAAAACCTTGCACAAGCTGACGAAAAAGGGGTTCAGATTGCTGATCCACATTATCCAGACCAGGTCTTTTTCCAACCAGCTCCAAATCTTATCTTTCCATCCTCACCAGGTCATGATTTTCGCTTAGACCTTGAGACCCTTACCCCCGGTTCAACTCTCTATACAGTACTGGCCGCCCCACCAGATACAGCCGGCCAAGATAATCAACGAAAACACGCAGTTGCAATCGGCTATCTAGTGCTAGAATCAGAATTTGTAGCCTCACGTTATGGCGATAGCCAGCTTTTCTTCCGCCACCAAAGATATCAGAATAACTAATCGCTTTGTGTATCGATGGTTGAATAGAACCCTTGGCGACATCAGCAAAAAGCGTTATCCCCTCAGAGTTGGATCGAATTGACTTGTGGCCGACTGCTGTACAGAAAGTATTTTGGGAGGTACCTTGGGTCAGCTAGCAGGGTTGACAAATGCTAGATTAAAGACAACAACATGAGCAGTGAGCCATGGCATTATTACGTGTTCGCTACCCCCTTCTTTTTTGGTTGGTTGTTGTAGGCGTAGCAGTCAATATCGTCGGAATGGCCTTGCCATTTGTCCTGGCACCAAATTGGACGATGTCTCATTATGGCCTACCTGACGGCGGTGGTTCAATCGTTTGGATGCGCCAGGCGGGATTACTACTTTTCTTCATTTCCCTTCTGTATATCCCAGGTGGATACGATCCTATCCGCTACAGAGCAAACGCTTGGCTTGGCGTTGTCACACGTATGGTGATCGGCGTATATTGGCTGTATTTAGTGGGCTTGGAGGGCCGTACAACTGTGTTTCTACCCATCGGCCTGTTTGACTGTGGCCTTGCACTTCTCAATGGCTATGTTCTTGCTCGCACGGAACGCCGCTAACTAGGAACAATCAGACGGGCAGGGCCTGGAAAGATTGCCGCGCTTGTGGAATCAGGATTAAGCGATAATACCATTCCTTAACCCAGCCAATCTTATGATTGTAGCGAATAGCAGGCAGCAGATAATCAGCTTCAAAACGTGGATCTTCGGCACAGCGTCTTAAAAAGGCTGCATAGCCAGGGTGCGTAAAAGCAGCCTTAACGTACTGGTTTTCGGAAGGCCGTAAAACAGGGCTATCTGCAGAAGAAGGGGTCTGAGTTGCATGACTCCCGTGACAAGCCATGCAATCGAGTCGCTGTTGTGACTCTCCTAAGATCTTCCCAGGGAGCTTGCGAATGCCGGTTGGTGTTTCCTCGCCCTCCAGCCAGGGAAATCCGAGAGCAAGATAGCCACCCGAGTCGGAAAGGTACTCCGGAAAGAGGCGCGGGAGCACCATCCAAATCCAATAGGAGGACTCGGCCTCATGAATCTCCGTTGCATCGATTTGCATCAGCTGGCTAACCAGCGCACCCGCAGGGAGCGGGCCATGCAGCACAATTGACAACAATAGAAAACTGGCAATGATATAGCGAAGGACCTGCTTGTGAAGGCCCATGGACTGATCCCAGTAGGCTTTGGATGATGGATCTGAGAGTGGACCCCGAGGTCGTGTCGAAAAGGAAGGTGACATCGTTAGAACGTTTTGAGGTATTCGATCAATGCCAACTTGTCATCCTCAGGCAGGTCAACCCCGTAAAGGTGGCCACCATTCGCATTACCTGGAAGACTGGTGTCAAAAAAGAAGTAAGTGTGATTTTGCTCTGAAACGACATCACTTACAAAGCCAACTGCAGCTGAATCGTAGTTGTCATTGCCACGATAGAAGGACTGGGGTCGATCTGATGGTGGGCTTAGTAGGGCAGCTAGGGTTGGCACTGACCCGTTGTGCAAGTAGGGAGCGCGTAGCCAGACTCCGTCAAGGGGAAGATTGGCGTAGCCATTTGTCTTTCGAAAATGGGTAAATCGCTGGTCCTCGCCCTGGTAGTTGATCTCTGCAAACAGGGAGTACTGATTGGAAGCCAGTTCAGGGGTATAGGAAGCTAAACGACCCGGATCCGTGAGAATCTGTTTGATATCTTCAACTGTTCCTGTTTTTGCGCCGCCAAATGCATGGCATTCAGCACAATTTGTCTTATAGATCGTCTCGCCTCGGTCTGCCAGTTTGGCTTCAATTGGAAAAGGATAGTCTGGTGGTGGAAGATCCAGCAGCCAGTCACGAATCCGATGAACGGACGCAAAATTGATCGTGGTTGGTTGAACCAATGCAAGTGCAGCGCTCTTATTGCGTTCATCGATTGAATCGTTGTTTCCATCCCAGTGCAGCTGCAGGCCCTTGCGAGGGCCCTGCATCCATATGGGAGGAAAATCAGCAATTCCCGATAACTCATCTTGTCGCAGTTGGCTGTCTGGAGTGCTGAAACGAAGTGTTTTGTAGGGGGTAAAGGTATCGATCCTGCCGGGACCGTAGGGTATTTGGCGATCCATAAAGGCGAGATTGGCCCTTTGATGGGTGAGTTGCTCACGTGTGCGGGGAATTGCGACAAACCGGTACACAAGCTTCTCAATAGGTCCAAGGCCCCCGCTGGCGGCTTGTATGTAGGGGATCAACTGATCGCTTGTGAAACGGGAGTCATCAGCAACGTCACGCAGAAACTTGATATAGGCCTGCAAATTCACATTGTGGGACGGCATCCCCGAAATGAGCTCGGGAATCGCATCAGTAGATGTGCGGACGCTGCCCACATGGCAGGTGGCACAGTTTTGGGTTACCACATCTATTCCGGACGTGCGACTGCGGGCAAAGCCAATCGGCAGGTCTTCACCAGGTTCCTGGAGAAATCCAAATGCTGTGTAGTCCGTGGCCGATGCATCAACAGGCAACTGATCGGCAAACATCTCCGGCAGTACCTTCCAGATCCAGTACGGCAGTCCATTGGTGGATTCGCCGCCAATGGATCCATAGCGGAAGTGGCGATCAATCTCTGCAAAGGAACGGGACGTGTTGTTCCAGGGCAGTGGGCCGATCAACAGAAACACAAGAAGGGCCACAGCGACCACCGCTCCCCCAAGCAGTGTGAAGACTTTACGCAGGATCTCCATCATGATTGCGAGTGGGAAAGAAGTGAAGAATCAGGAAAAAGGCATTGGCTGATAGACAGACATCACCTCTTCAATCATTGCAGAATAATCACCTCCAAAGCGTGCGGTTTCATAGCAGCCAAGTGGGTTCTCAAGCGTGTTAAGCAGGCACTTGTTGCAATATGTACATGGCCGCTCAGGCACATCGGCACCAGCTTGAAACTGTTGAACCAGATCATTATTAGCGACTAACATTCGGGCCATACTCACGGCATCGCAGTAGCCTGCTTCAATGGCTTCATTGATCAAGGAAGCCTGTTGAAAACCTCCCGTGCAAATTACGGGTATATCTACGGCATCCCTAATTGCTTTTGCGTAGCTGAGATTGCGACCTTGAAAGCGATCGAGCAGCTGTTGCATCCGTTCAAGATTTACCGCTGCCAAAAAGTCATCGGCAAGCATTGCAGCGTTCAGCCTTTCTCCAGGCAAGACATTAGGCTTATGAAATAATCGGTTTGGTACACGATCCCAAAGAAAGCGAAACAGCGGCCGAAGTAGCGAGAGGTGGAAAAGAAGATAGTTTCTCAGTGTTTGATCACCACTTGAAAGCATTGTGTCGTAGGAAGATTCTGCCCGATCAGTTGCATACTGACCTTCCAGGGGAAAGAAGCCTGGAGGATTTAGGGGATGGGGGAAGATACTGCCCACGGAAACATGGATGGCATCCACACCATCTTCCTGAAGCCAGCGGCAAACTTGAATCGTTTCAACGAGAGTATTTCCTGGCTTCTCAAAGGGGATGACAGCATTGTTGAAGTCCTCAGCGCTTATCTTCATCTGGAGATGAAAGTCGTGTCCCACCTCACTGCGTATTGCAGATACAATCTCCCTTACGAATCGAGCTCTGTTCTCTAGGCAGCCGCCGTATTCATCGTTGCGGTCATTAATTCCAGAACTCAAGAACTGGGTAATCAAATAGCCATTTGCCCCATGCAACTCAACTCCATCGAGGCCGGCCTCTCTAGCCCTACGAGCCCCTTGCGCGAAGGAATGAACGATGCTGGAAATCTCTTGTTTGCTAACTGCACGACAATGCAATCCATGGAACGATTCCGTATGACTTGTTGAGCTGAGAGCAATGTCTGGATTCTCTATGCCTGCGATATCACGTTGACGACCTGAATGGCTCAATTGCATGACTAAACAACAGTCATATTCATGCACAGCCTCCCCCACCCGCCTCCAGAAGGGAATCCGATCATCTCGATGAATTGTTGCATAGTTCGGGACGATCCGACCTTCAATGGCAACCGGAACAAATGATGTGACGATGGCGCCAACGCCACCTTTGGCAAATTTTGTTTCCCAGTTTATTCGTGCTTGATTGCCTGAACCATCGTAGTTGTCAAATCTGCCGCTGATGTTTGACCTGAAAATACGGTTCTTCACGCGCAGATTCCGAAATTCCAGCGGCTCAAATAGCATGGAGTTCGCAGTCATGGCATGGGAGAGTGCGGTTTGGGCTGGAACCGTATGCAGGCTGGTGAATGATTCAGCTGCCTAGGTGGGGTGAACCACTCTTGGCCAAGAAGAAGGGAAAAAGCATGCACACAGTCAACTTGACTAGACATGAATGGCTCTTTCACTTGTGCATGCCAATTGGAGTAGAATCTGAATGCACCCTGTTTACAGCTTTACCAGGATCTACATCTTCTGGCCCCCTCTATCATCTCTAGAGATTAAAAAGCAGACTCAGCGGATCTACAAAACGTTACATCAGCAAGCCAGGAAGAGTGGGATTGTGCTCCAGTCGGGAGCGATCACTTGATGGCCAGCCCAATTGCGTGAAGTGCTTGGTTTGATGGGTGCTTGGGCAATGAACCATGCTGGGATGAGGCGGAAGTCTGGAGCAGCCAATTCCAGCCACCATTCCATTCCGTTGGAATCCTGAAGCCCCTAGGAATCAGCGGCTGCAGGGGTTTTCTTCGGTGACGCTGAAGGGCAATGCTCCTGGATCATGGCCAGGGACGGGACCAGGGCGAACTACCGCCGTGGGCCTGGCCGATGCCGGACCAAGCGAAGGGAACGGCCACGAGGCTTTGGCCCCAGACGCGACGTCTGGGCTTGTCGCTGCGGATTCAGCCGCTGGGCGCCCCTCGCCCGCTCCATCCCCCACCGTGCCTGTGGCAACGCCCTGGCCAAGCCTCGAACAAGGCCTTGAGGCACGGCTCTCAGGCGTGGGGTGATGGGCCAAGGCTCCCTGAATCGGGCCTGGCACCACAACTAGGATGACTAGCAAGGTTTCTGTTAGTCCCTTGGCGAATCCTGCGCCACCATCGACTACCAGGTGAACATTCAGACCCTCCGCAAGTGAGGTGGCATAGGAGATGGCACTCATGCCTACGGATACCTGCCTGCACCTTATGTGGCCACTCCCTGATCTACTTCTTACGTTTTATTGCAAGCCTGATAGCTATCATAGGCGCTGGTATTGTTTCAGGGATGAATGGGTTGCCTGATGTTTGCATACACAGATCCTTCAGGCACGGATTTCCTTGAATTGCAAGGGGCGTTGAGTGAATACAGAGCTATAATCGATCGCTTTTATCGAACATCGGCTTCCCTGGAAAATTCAGGCTTCACATTGCTGGATGCCTTTGAAAATCTGCCAGCTGGTGCCAGAAGAATAGATTCTATTCCATGGAGAGCATTTCCTATCTCCGCCTCTGCATCTAACAGTCAGATTGATCGTGACCGGTTTCGATGGCAGGATGAATATGTCGAATGGCGAGTGGAACGGACATCTGCTGGCCTGATATCAAAGATAACATTCACTACCGAGTTTCCAGAATATTACCAAGCCTTGGCAATTGTAAGCGTAGATGCTCTCATCGCAGGCATACAGGCAGTGATCCCTGATGCCAATCCCGACCCGGATGAGCTTTTTGGCCCAGGCTTCAACCCATTGACAGCGAATGGTGAAGAGCGGGCTCAGCGCTTCAGGCAAAATCTAACCAATAATCCATGGAATAATGGTGAAAAAGGGATTCTATGCTTAACACAGCGCTTCAATACCATCGGAGCTCTTTTCAACTTGGTGGACAAGTGTTCCATCGCAAGGGGGGATATTCCGGCAAGCGCAGTCTGTAATGCGGTGGATGGCGCGTGTGGTTCAAACCGAAATTCAGACCCTGTTATATGTACCGCATCGCAGAACACTGTTCGCGCATCGCGTGCCATCAGTCTCCTGGATCCAGTTGGAATCAGCATTAGAGATCTAACCGGCAACTGGGAAATTGGTGGAGTTCCCATTGATATCAATGATTCACGTGACAATCAAGGAGCTTGGCTGGTCAGTAGAAATGGACGTCGTGCTGCATTAGATCTAACGGTAGGTGTTACACTTAGTGGCTCAGCCATTACCAGCGGTGCACAAGTAGCGAATGAGTTGCAGGTTGAAGCTGATGTCATATCCACACTCGAAAGCAGCCTGCCTTTCTGGGCAACAACAGGGCAAGAATCGATGCGCGCACCCTTATCCGGAGTCAGGGAGACGACCGAATGACAAGGCTTCTGCGATATCTCTTTGTTCTTTTCCTTGCCTTGGCAATCAGAGCACAGCCCGCTTTCGCCCAGCTGCCTACGGGAGTTTTGTTGCTGCAAAACTCAGATTTCAGTCCTGTTGAATCCTTGCCTCCTCAAGAGCGGGATGCTCTAGCTGACCCATTTTTTAATCTTGTATTGAGGAATAGTGCGAATGTAACTAGTTTGTCTGCTATTGAGGATTTGATTCAGCCGGATCAGGCCAGGCGCCAAACGTTTGTGGTGCATGAAAGAATTGCCGATCCATCCTTAGGTCAGACAAGAAGAGCCGTACTCTCATACTCAGGCAGAAATGGCGCTGAACAGCTCAATGGAAATCTGATGCTTTCTGTTTCATTTAACTCCAATGAGTTTCCAGAGCAGCAAGATATTGAAGCCTGGGGTTGGGACAGGCGGCAAGGGAGATATAACTACTACAAGCTTGATAGCCGAGGAACAAATACACCTTCATGGAAATTCAGAGGATCTTCTGTGGATGCTGAGCTTTTGACGGTCTCTCAACGTCGCGGTTCATGCATGCAATGTCATGTCAACGGCGCTCCGGTTATGAGAGAACTCTTGCGTCCATGGAATAATTGGCACTCCTTGGACTTTCCTGTCGCCTATCTTGACGCTGCAGGAGATCCAAATCGTTCGTGGCCCGTGGCCAAGGATGACAGAATTGATGGGAGACTTAGGGGGGCAGAGGACCTTGAAAGGACAATTGCTGCATCAATACGCGATTTTAATCGCTCAAGAATCTCGAAGAGAATTCGTGTAGACGACAATGGAACCCCAGCGATCGATCCCGATGGACGCCAAGAAGTCATTGATGGTAAAGCACTCTTAAGGCCTCTATTTGAAACCACTGAATACAATATTATTAGCGCAGATCGAATTCTTTCTGGTTTGCACCCTTTTCCCGCTCCCACGGCAGTGGGCCCTGTTTCTGAGGTGAACGTTCCCAATAGTTTTTTCCTGAACTCAAACTTGATGCGAGGGGGCGGACCGCTGCAATACACAGGCTTGGAGATAAGTGAAAGCTTATCCTTTAATTCTACGGCGGTGCTTGCTCCTGCTGAGTATAGAGACTTAGTGATTCAATCGCAACCCAGATTAGGTGATCAATCGCCGGCTGATACTGTTTTTGCCTGGTTCGTCCCCGAGCCAAGTCACATTGACAACGACCTTGTAGACCAACTGATGCAAAGGGGAATTCTGACGCCTGAATTCGTTGCGGCTGTCCTGGCTATCGACCTGGATACGCCGATACTTTCTCAGAAACGACGCGAATTGCTCAATCTGATCCCCGATGAATTTCGTTTTCTGCCTTTGAATGGTGGCGATCCGTTCAGGCCCAGTCGTCATCCTGATGATTTGACCTCCAGCGTGATCAACAGGCTGCAGGCGCTTTCTCCAGATCCCGGCTCTCCGGAGGCGGAGTTCCTGGAGATCCTACAGAGCAGCAACCCGACCATCCTTTTGCAGGATCGCATTAAGGGTTATGTTGCCGATATTGCTGCCAGGCTTGATCAAGCTGACCCTCCTTCCAGGCAATTGGAAATCAAGCGACTTTATGATTTAGCCATCTCTCGTCGCCAGGCCGTTGCCACTGATCCATCATTCTCGGCGCTGAATGATGAAACCTCTGGTCTGCTGTTTCCTCTGCCGTAGGAACCGTGCAACTCAGATCAGGGTGTTCAGTTGCAGCTCCAGCGTCATCTGACCAGCCGTCACGGACGCATCGCCAAGTCGAATGCAGCAGCGCTGACCCACCATGGCTGCCAGCCGTTGCCGCCGCGATCCGCCATGCCCTCTGCCGATCCCTGCCCCCTGGCGGCCGATGGCACGCTGCGGGTGAGCACGCTGGTGTTCCGCGGTTGGGCCGGGGCCACCGGCCCGCCGTAGCGCCTGATCTCCTGCAGGAGCGGACCGGGACGGCAGGGGGCCTCGGGGTCGCGGAGGGCCTTGGCGATCGCCGGCTCCAGCACCGCCAGCGGCCTCCATCACCAGGGCGATCAGGGGGCGAATCGTGCTGCCATCGGCCTGGGCCACAAAAGCCGGCATCGTCACCAGCCCCACCTCCCACACCGTGCCACTGGCATCGGCGCCGAATCCACGGGCGGATCGGGAGGGGGGAGCCATGGTGCCCAGACGGCACAACAGAAATCATGCCATCACCGGCGCTAGCATGCCAGCACAATCAGCTGGCATTGATGGCGACCATCACGGTGCGGGGGATGGGGGGCGACGACCTGGCGGCCCTGAAGCAAGCGGCCGAGCGCGAAGGCATCAGCATGAATCGCCTCGCCCTGCGGCGCCTGGTGGATCAGCCCCCAGCCGCGGCGATGGCCGGTTCTTCGGCCCTCGACGCCCTGGCCGGCACCTGGAGCCAGCAGGAGGCCGACTGCTTCCAGGCGGCGATTGCGCCGCTGGGGCAGGTGGATCCCGATCTCTGGGGTTGAGCGGTGCGACCGATCGCCCTCGACACCAACACCTACGTGGGCTTCAAGCGCGGTGAACCGACCTGTGTGGAGCTGATCCGCCAAGCCAGACGGCTGCTGATCAGCAGCACCGTTCTGGGAGAACTGCTGGCGGGCTTCGCCTGCGGGGATCGGGAGGCGCGCAACCGAGAGGAGCTGCGCCGCTTCCTGGCGGTGGATGCGGTGCAGGTGATTCCCGTGGGCCTGGAGACCGCCGATGCCTACGGCTTGATTTACCGCAGCCTGCGGCAGCAGGGTGCGCCGATCCCCAGCAACGACCTCTGGATCGCCGCCAGTTGCCTGGAGCATGGAGCGCTGCTGTTCAGCCTCGATGCCCATTTCGAGCGCGTGCCCGGTCTACGGCTGGTGCGCTCCTGGGCGGAGGTGTTGTGACAGGGGGTGGCAACGGGACCCCGGCTAGGCACAGCTGTCGATGATGTCGGTCGGCGGCCATGGCACGAGAACGGTCAGGCTGGGGAATCGAGGCGCCTGCGGCGCCAGGGGGAAACAGCCCACAACCGCAGACCAAACAGCCAGGGTTAAGCAACAGCCGAGTGTTGAGGGATTGAGGGTTTAAGGGTTAAGGGAAGGGCCCTGGGGGAGGCAGACCACACGGAACCCAACGCCGCCGTCGGCGATGTCGGGCCGGAGGCGGTCGCGGTAGGCCGAACGGCAGTACCTGGGGAGGTCGCTCCAGGAGCCGCCGCGCAGCAGCCTCGGCTCCTCCTCACTGGCGCTTGGCGTCAGCCAGGCGCTGCCATCGCTGGGCGCTCCCTCGTAGCTGTCGTGCCAGTGATCCAAACACCATTCCAAAACGTTCCCGTGCATGTCGTGCAGGCCCCAGGCGTTGGCCGGGAACAGACCCACCGGCGTGGTCTGCACTCGATACTCACCCTTGGGGCCATCGCCGTAGGTGGAGGTGGCGTTGTAATTGGCCAGCTCGGCGCTGAGCGTGGCGCCAAACGCAAAAGGTGTGGTCGTGCCCGCCCGGCAGGCGTATTCCCACTGGGCTTCGCTGGCCAGGGTGTAGTGGCGCCCTGTGCGCTGGCTCAGGCGGTGGCAGAACTCCATCGCATCCAGCCAGCTCACCTGTTCCACCGGCCGCTGATCGCTGTTGGTTTCTCCCTGCCCGAGAGCGAAACGTCCTTGTCCGACATTCCTGGCCTTTGAATTGGGGCGGGGCTGAAAGAAGGACGGCTCCGGCTCCAGCTCCCGGCCCCAGCGCTCTCCCTCCCGTTCCTGCCAGCTGGCCACCTGCTGCCACTGGGCCTGGGTGATCGGCGTCTGCCCGATCAAAAACTCGGAAACATGCACGCGATGCGGGGGACCCTCGCGATCCTGGCGCTGAGGTTCATCGGCGGGTGAACCCATCACAA